>PDWJ01000879.1_pt1 | contig 78174 bp, 69 predicted proteins | sample 1430881 | NCBI WGS metagenome assembly PDWJ01 (sample SAMN01162460, study PRJNA174530) | Oral metagenome, whole genome shotgun sequencing project. | biome: Marine environment; feature: Marine mammal; material: Swab sample of the gingival sulcus; isolation source: swab sample of gingival sulcus...
AAGGAGGCCTGGTCACGAGAATCTGAAATTGAACGCTCTAACTTGTTAGCCTGTCACACCGGCAAGGGGATTACTGCGCTGTTTTGGACAGCTCTGATCTCCGTTTTCGAAAGCTTGCAGAAGAAGATAATCGGCCATTGTCGAACTTCATTGAAACCGCTGTTCTGAAATACATAGAGAACCAGGGATATGCAGATGAGTTTGAGATGACTGAAATCAGAGAAAATATGGAACTCAAAGAAAGCCTTATTCGTGGTATGAGGGATGCAGAAGCCTGCAAGAGGCGCCAGATGATCTCAGACTGGTAATGGAGATTTGGGCGAAACTTCCAGCAGCAATGCGTGATGCAATCCTGTCGTTGGCGAAATCACAGACAGGTGGTTCCTGAGAGGGGTGGGACTCTCCGACTGCCATTTGCAGTCAGGTGATATGGTCTATTCGTCTTCGATCTGAAAGCAGTGGATCATTGCCCCGTCATAATCAACTGCGTAGAAAGAGTCTCCATCTATCTCTATGGAGAAATTCCACTTCTCGGTCGGGACCTGTGAGAAGAAGTAGTATTCAAGAGAACCGTCATCAGCATTGAACACATCAATACGATTACCCTCCTCATCACCTCCTTGTGCCCATGACACATATACGAAGGTATCCGCCACATCCAGATCCCAGGCGACAGGTATGATGTTAAATCCGTTCTCCATTTCCTCGTAGTAGATTTCATAGGGGGAGGGGCCCTTTACAGACCATTCAAGCGTACCGGTAGAGTCATATTTACACAATGTGTAGTCGCTGGTTCTCAGGTAATAAACTGAGTTACATTCATCTACATCAACTGCACATGCACAGGCAGCTTCCCTGTCCTTAACAGCCTCAATGCCCGCAGGCAAGTGGCTCAGGTCAATTCGACCAAAGGTTCTCAGAGCTGCACCATCTGAGTCAAGCAATGTAACAGCAGCAGAACTGTTTAAATCCATTATGGAAACACCATGTGAGAATCCGTTGATGTAGAGATGATCAGAATCTGTGGCGGCAAGGTCAAAAATCATGCCAAAGCCCGTCTCAATCTCTCGTTGGAAAACTCCATCAGCGGTGTATACAATAACAGTCGAAGGATAATCAATAAGATATACATTACCTTCTTCGTCCAAGTCGAAATTATGGTATAAAAAATTGAATTCCCCCGGAGCTTCTCCTTTGCTGCCGAATGTTCGTACGAACTGTCCGTTGGGATCAAGGACAATAACAGCCATTTGAACAACATCTATAATGTAGAGATCTCCTTGGGGACCAACTGCAATATCAGCTGGAGTATAGATATTGTTTAGATCCGCACTGCCATCTCGAACAAACAAACGACGCGTAGACAGCTCTACTGCAAGATCCTCTTCTTTGCTGCAGGAACAAGCAGCCAGTAAAACAATGGGCATCAGTATCATGACCAGATGTAAGCAATTCGCAGTATTCAGTCTGAAGAGAAAGCTTATGTTCCTGCTCATCAAATCCCTCCTGACACCCATGGCTTCTCTCCATCCCAGTCGAGAGAAACAGAACAGCAATAACTTAGACAATTTATGGCAAACCGTCTATACTGGCCACCCATCATGCGTACCCGAGAAGCCGCCTTCATAGCCAGGACAGCAAGAGCACATGAACCTGCATGGTCCATCAGCAGCAATATTTCGATGATCTCAATCCTTGAATCCATCTTAGCCCACTCTCCTTTTGCATGAGGGAAACACCCAACTCTGGAAACCATGCATATTGACTTTACTTCCGGTTCTACAATCCTGCAACCTGATACGAACACAGACAAAATCCCTGATATATCAATTTCTCGGAAAGCCTTTTCAGTACTTCGGAATATTCATGCAGTATTTCCTTGAAAAGGACTATCTCAAGACTTCCAGAGCTCCATGCTTCCAGAATAACATCGGGTTTACCCTTGAAGAAAACGGCGGAGATCAGAACATTTGCATCAACTGCGATCAGCTTTTTCCGAACGCACATAACTTATTGCTTTTCAAGATGTTCAGGAGTCATTCCTGCTTCGTATGCAGCTTCTCAGGCTTTCAGAATCATTGAATTCAGAAGAGGATTAATTGTTTTTAGAACAACTTCATCTCCATCACCAATAACGACAAACTTCGTTCCAGCTTTCAGATGAAGGGCATTTCTTTTCTCCTCAGGAATCACGATTTGTTCCTTCAATGAAATACTAGTTGTTGCTGCAGTGTTCATTCGCATTCCAATCATCTCAGGCCAGTTGTCTTACCAGTAAGAATGCGCCGGCCTGAAATCGGGATGTCAATCTCTTAAAAACGGACGATAATCGTAATCTGCGCAGTTTAACTCCACACCACTTAATTAGATGCTTCTTCCTCCCTGCCCTTGACTCAGGGAGCGCATTCCATCTAATTTAAATGTGTCTTTCATGAAAAGGAGGTAATATGGCTATCAGGGAAAACTGGAACAGCAAAACAGCATTCATTCTGGCGGCTATCGGTTCCGCCATAGGTCTGGGAAACATCTGGCGTTTTCCCTATGTCACATTTGAAAACGGAGGCGGTGCTTTTCTGGTAGCTTACTTCATTTGTCTTTTCGTGGCAGGAATACCATTGCTTATCCTTGAGTTCAGCATGGGGCACAGAACCGGTCAGTCAGCTCCGGGAGCTTTTCGAAAGTTCTATCCGAAAATGGAATGGTTCGGCTGGTTTGCCGCAGGAGTGGCATTTGTAATCGTAACCTATTACGCCATCATAATGTCATGGAGCATGAACTACACATACGAGGCTGCCACCCTTGGCTGGCAGAAGGACAAAGGTCAATACGCAGACATTCAGTATGCTGTTCAGGAAACCGAACTTGAAGATATGGAAGTGCTTACTCCGGTTCCTGAAACTCTGGTGGGAATGGAATTCACCGATCCTGTGGACGGCAGTGAATCGGTAATCAGCCAGCAGGAAACCTTCCTGGTTGCATGGCAGGGGCAGCTTTACGCCCTTTCATCACTTGAAAATGCTGATTCTTTCATGTCCTCTCCTTCAGATTTCTTCTACAACAATTTTCTAGGGCTTACATCAGAACCCTGGGATGCAGGAACATTCAGATGGCCCCTTCTGGCAGGCTTTCTGCTTTCCTGGATATGGATAGTCGCGTCTGTATGGAAGGGAACAAAAACTGTCAGTAAAGTTGTCTACTACACAGTGTTCATTCCCTGGGGGCTTCTGATTCTCTTTATTATCAGAGGGCTTACTCTTCCAGGGGCAGATGCAGGGATCTCTTTCTATCTTTCCCCTCAGTGGGAAATGCTCCTTTCAGCTGACATCTGGCTTGCTGCTGTCTCTCAGGTGTTTTTCAGCCTCAGTGTGGGATTTGCCATAATGATAGCCTACGGCAGTTTTCTTCCGAAAAAGACCAATCTGGCAGGATATGCGATTATCATCGGTATCGCAGATGCTCTCACCGCGTTCTGCGGCGGGCTTGCAGTTTTCGGCGCACTGGGATATCAGGCATCTAAAATGGGGGTTCACATAACAGAAGTGGCACAGTCCGGCCCTGGGCTGGCGTTCGTTGCCTATCCGCACATAATCTCCAATCTTCCAGGAGCCAGAATATTCGGTGTGCTCTTCTTCCTGATGCTTCTTACCCTTGCAGTAGACTCTGCCTTCAGTCTTCTTGAAGCTGTAACAGCATCTGTAAAAGACAAGTGGAATATCTCCCATAAAAAAGCCAATCTGACAATAGGAGGTCTTAGTTTCCTTCTGGGGCTGCCTATGCTCACAGGAGCAGGGCTCTGGATTCTGGATATAGCCGACCACTTCATGAACAGCTGGGGCCTTACAATTGTGGTTCTTGTTGAAACAATAATGATAGGCTGGGCCTTTGGAGCAGAAAAGCAGAGAACATACATCTCTGACAATTCATCATTCACGCTGGGCAGGTGGTGGAACATATGCATTCGCTGGCTTATACCCATAGGTATTCTCTGGATGCTCTTTGATGAGGTGCATTCCCGGTCAACGCCCTACGGCGGATTCGGACTGAGAAGCCAGGAATTCATTTTCGGCTGGCTGATTATGATACTGCTTCCAATAGTGGGAGACATTCTTGCATCCAAAAAGCATTTGGGATAAAAGTAGTTGAACTGGGCGGCCATAAAGCCGCCCCGCTCATCAGTATGTCAGCAGAGAGAGCAGCAGCAGTGACTTCTGCATTTTCCTGCTTCCGGTTGTTGAAAAATCTCTGTATGCGATTCAGTCTGTCTTTTCCAGCTCAAGGGTGAAGTAGTTGAATACTTCTCCCTGTTCAACCCTTTTCAGAAATGCTGCCAGCCTGGAGTTATGAAGAATATCTGCAAGTTCACCGCTGTGTATCATAGCCCGTAAATAGTCATCAATCACTGCATAGTTCAGGTTTCGGCGTCTGGCGTAGTACTGCCTTTTGTTCAAAACCCATTTACCGAACTTATCTGACGCTTTCTGAAGCCGTTCAGTTGGAGTACCCTTTCTTCTGTAAAGGATTTTCATGTCTCGAAGCAGAATTGAAAACTGGTCGTAGAGAGTAAACTGGTTACGGTATATGCTGTGAGGGATCAGGTCATTGATTCTGTGAAAGGACCACAGTTCATTCACTTTTCTGTAAAACTCTCTGCTGCACCCATCTGGAGGATTCCCCCATTTGTTGTTATCAGAGTAAAGCTTTATCAGTTCTTTTGTAAGTTTCGGGTTACTGCTCCTGAGCCTGCTGAAGAAAAAATCCTTCTGGCGACCTGGCTTGAGGGTCAGAAGCCCTGGAATGACAAACTGAGCCCCTGCCTCCTTTACCTTTTCAAGTAACTCTTTCATACTCTCTTCGGAATCGGTAAGACCTGGAATAAATGGCATGGCCAGAACCCCTGCATTCATGCCCCTGTCTCTGAATGCCCTTATCATTTCAAGCCTTTCCTTCACCGGTGACGCTCCAGGTTCAACCACAGCCCTGATGCTCTCTGACAGGGTGGTCAGCGATACCATAAGCGTAAAGGCAGATCTTTCATGAACCTTATGCCAGATATCCATGTCCCTTATTGGAAGTGATGATTTGGTATGAACAACAACAGGATGATCAAATTTGGCGAGTACCTCAGCGCATCTCCCTGTAAGGTTAAGCTTTTTCTCTGCCGGCTGATAGGCATCACTCACCCCTGAGGATATGCACACAGGTCCAGGTTCCCGTGCTTTTGACAGTTGTTCCTCAAGGAGTTCAGGAGCATTTATTCTTGCTGTTATGTCTCTGTCAAAATCTCCCTCTAAACGGTACTTCTCAAATCTGCCGTCACAGTAAAGGCATCTGTGCCCGCAGGCCATGTAAGGAGAGAATCTGTATCTGCCGCTGAAAAGCCCTGGAATCTTCTCCTTCCTGAGAAGATTCTTTACTCTTATCCTGCTGATGAATTCGTCACTGGTCAATCAGAATGTCCACCATTTCCTCAAGGGTAACAGGCTCTTCAGGCGCTGTCTCTGAACCGGCGGCAGCAAGCAGTTCAGCCACTCTCTCTTTTTCCTCTGCAACCTGGAACTTACTGCTGCTCAGTGCGATAAGAATTTTTCTGGCAAGAACAGTATTACCCTGTTTCAGAAAACACCGGGCTGTACTCCTGAGAGCAGATACCATGAGAACCCTTAGTCCGGTGTCTTTGGAAACAGAGAGAGCTCTTTTTAAATACTTCAGAGCAAGAGATAAATCATTCTGCTTAAGGGCAACTTCACCCAGATTTAAGCAGCAGATGACCTCTCCCTCCCTGTCGTAGATTTCCATGGATGCTTCAAGGCCTCTTCTGTGAAAATCCTTTGCTGCCTCAAGGTTCCCGCTGGCAGAAGCAACAAGCCCCAGGTTTCCAAGACAGTTTGCAGTGCCCCATCTGTCTCCTGTGGACATGTATATCTCCAGGCTTTCACGATACCACCTGTCGGCCTTTTCAATCTTGTTCCAGCCTATTGCTGTGTTTCCCAGATTCAGAAGGGCAGTTGCCATTCCCCGTCTGTTTCCTGCACCTCTGTAAAGCTCAAGAGCTTTCATGCAGAAACCTGTCTGGGACTCGAAAGTTTTCTCTTCCTCAAAGTCAGCCAGTCTCATAATTGACCTGGCCACTATGTTCGGGTCTCCGGATCTCTCAGCAAACTCCATTGACTCAGCTGCGTATTTTCTACCCTCTTCTCCTCTGCCGGTAACAATGGAGATCCAGGAAAGAGTTGACAGAGCGGAGGCGCCGGCCTTGTTCAATCTGCCCCTTCGGGCAAGTTCCGCTGCCATGAGAAGCGCTTCAGATGCTTCCGGATACCTGCTGAGTTTCTCAAGACAGGAGCCTTTGTGAACCAGCAAATCTGCTCTGACTTCATCTGTAAATTCTTTTTCTGGTGCCGACAATGCTCTTTCACACATGGAAAGAGCTTCCCTGTAGGCACTTACTCGAAGAGCTGAGTTTATTGCCTTCTGCAGCCAGATCAGTGCGTCCTGCCACCTGCAGGCAACTTCAAAATGGCGGGCAATTGCCGATGCAAACTCCTCGGCTCTCTCTTCAGCATTGCTGACTATCCAGTCGCCTACCTGACTGTGAAATTTCTTTCGGGATTTTATCAGCACTGTTTCATATGTCACATCTCTCAGCATGGCATGCTTGAACAGGTACTCCTTTGATCCTTCAAAGGATGACCGGCGGGCCTCTCTTATCATATCCCTCACTTCAACTGCAGAGAGTGAAGAGTGAATATCTCTGCAGGGAAAAAGCTCTTCCAGAGTCATGTTCCAGAAAACACGCCCTACCACTGAAGCTGCCTGAAGAACCTCTTTCTCCCCTTGCGGCAATGTATCTATTCTGGCCTGAAGCAGTCCTGTAAGAGTGGAGGGCACCTTCAGACCTGAAAGATTCCCGGCAGTTATTTTCTGATTCTTACTATCCAGCACACCTTCCTCTGCAAGCATTTTAACCAGTTCTTCAACATAGAAAGGATTGCCCTCTGCATTGGATGCTATCAGGTCTCTCAAGGCTTGAGGAATATCCCTGATTCCACTAAGAAGACCTTCTGCGACAGATGCTGATTCCTCCAGAGAAAGGGGGGTGAGTTCAATGGAAACATCTGAAACCCCTTTCCAGTTTGAATACCTCCGGTGCAGCAAGGGTCTTGCAGTGCATAGGATCATAAGCCCTTTATTCTGAAGCCGGTCAGAGAGATCAGAAAGCAGATCCAGTGAGACTGTATCTGCCCAGTGGAGATCTTCAGCGGTCAGAACAAGACACCGGGCACTTTCACATAAACTTTCCAGGAAGCGGATAACTGCTTCCCTTCCCCTTGCTGAAATATCTGCAGGACTGTACTCTTCTGAAGGAGCACTGAGACCGGTGAACACAGCTGCGCACCTGATGTCTTCCTCACTGAGTCTTTCAGACATGCCACTGGAAAGCTTCTTCATCAGTTCTTCTCTGGAATCGGTTTCAGGAATGCTGAACAGGTTCACCAGAAGGGTTCTGAAAAGCCCCCCTGGAACATCCTCCATTCCAGGAGCACTGCCGGTACGAATAACAAATGCTTTCTCTTCAGCAATTGAAGTCAGAAACTCATGGCGTATTCTTGATTTGCCAAGACCTGCTTCTCCAGTAACGGTGACAAGGCAGCTCTCTCCGGAAGCACACCTGCGGTAAACGCCTTCAAGTGTATCCATTTCTTCTTTTCTGCCAACCATTGCACTTTCGCAAGAAAGCCATTCGGGAGTTTCAGCAGATTTCCTCAATCCTTCCACCATCCATGTGCGAACCGGATCATCTATTCCCTTAATCTGAGCATCCGGCTGCCTTTCTCCACGGCAGAACCGGTACACATGTTCCCAGGTATGCTCACTGACCAGAACAGTACCCGGCGGAGCAAGATTCTGAAGTCTGTAGGCCACATTGACAGTATCTCCCATGGCTGTGTACTCCCCGCCAAGGCCCACCGGGCTTACAAAAAGATGGCCTGTGTGAACGCCTGTTCTTATATTAAAAGGCGGTATCAGACCTCCTGAATCGCTGCTTATCTCCCCTGCGGCTTCCTGCATTGCCAGAGCTGCCCTGACTGCCGTAAGAGCATCCGTCTCATTCACTTCCTCTGTACCCCACAATGCCATTACACAGTCTCCGATATGTTTGTCTATTCGTCCTCCGTAATCAATGATTATTCTGTCCAGGGATTCCCACAATTTGTTGATGGCTTCAGTGACATGCTCTGCATCGTTCCTTCGGCATATGGATGTAAAGCCGGACACATCGGCAAAAAGAACTGTGGCAAACTTTCTCATCTGCCTGCCGGACCCTGCTCTGACAAGTTGATCCAGACGCCTTTTCAGAGCATCAACTGCAGTATCAACAGTTGAATCTCCAAGTATTTCACGGAAACTCTCAAGAGCGTCTATGGTTTCCTTTGCCTTCTGTATTTCAGCTCTGCTCACTTGTCTCACCTGTTCTTCAGTGAATTACCCTGCTTGAACCGAAGCTCGTCATGAACCTGATTTCTTCTGTCAGGGTATTTTGTAGTATTAAGCCCTTTGCAGAAAAAAGCACCTGCTGCTTCAGGCTTCAAAGCAGCAGAACATATGAACAGGGCATTAAAACAATGTTTAGCCCTCCAGATACAGTGTGCTTCAGCCCTTTCCAACGAAACGCTGTAACCCCATTTTTTCATCTTTCCCTTTCTGTGTATCTCTGCCATGACAATAGTGAAAGATGGTGTCTGTGCGAAAGTCTTGATTGACCGGGAACTATTGGCATGCTTATCTTCATGACAGTTAAGGAGAGGAAGTAATGAGCTTTTTTCACAAGTCCTGCCTTAAGTATTCGGAAGCCGGGGAATTCAGAGGTGGATGGCCGGAAAAAGCAGTGGCCGTCAGCGCAGTTAACTGGTGCCATGAAAACAGCAGAATTCCTCTTTATCAGGCAGAATCAAGAAACAGTCTTCTGTGGCTCCGGCAAATACTCTTGGCCTGAAACGAATGACAAAAGAAATTCAGACTCTGGCAATACAATACTGATAATGACGACAATTACTCTTCTCTCTTTCTTTGAAACATGGCGAAGAAAATCCCTGTTCTGGCCGTTAAAGCTGGCTTCAGCCATTATTGCCAACAGAATGCAGCAGCTGCCTGGAGAACTCATAGTAGAGCCTTCAGCAAAGCTCACCGGAGACGGTTCCAGCTGTGATAGTGATAAGGACCAGAATCTTCACCCTGACACGCTTATCGCCTGGCTTGATTCAAGACCTGTTCCTCCGGTAAATATTCACTTCGCTGGCAGCAAGTCTGATCCTCTGGCATCACCTCACATACATTTCCTTGCATTTCTTGCATTCACAAAAAGTTCTATGGTCTCAGTGAGTACCATCGGGCTGGGAATGAATGATGACCACATGTGCATACCGGTTGACCGCTGGGTTGTAACAACTCCTGCAGCCACAGAAAAATCCTGGAAGAAACTCAGGAAAACAGACAGGTTCAGCGAATTCAAAACCACTGTTGAGAAACTGGTGAGAAAAAGGAATTCAACAGTTGAACTGGTTCTTACCATATGGAAAGAATCAGCAGAGGATATTGAACCGTTCAGAAAACTGGCTATGGAACTTAATGTTCACCTGGCAACTGCAGTATTCGGCAGGTATCAGCCTGGAGAAAAGAGGCAGCCGGAAACTGAAATGAAAGAGTCTCCCTACATGCTTGATGAAAAAGGGAGTATTAAGCTGAAAAAACAGGAACTCTGCCCTATGCAGAACACTCTTTTTCTGGACTCGTCAGGGGCTCTGCATCCCTGCGTTTTCACAGCAGATACAGGCCCGGGGCTTACCGCTCCCTGTGAGGCATCCTGGAGAATGGCAGCCAGCTGGACCCGATTCAAGCAGGAGCGGAAATTTCCGATGTGCAGCCACTGCTTTGTTTCACAGTGAGAATCGCTTCATGTGAACAGCCCCGTAAACAGCAGAGAAGATGCCGCTGAGTCCATCATAGCCGGCGGTCCGCAAATCATGAACTCTGTTCCGTGAACAGAACCGATTACTTCTTTCAAAGAAATCCGCCAGCTCTGCGATTATCCTCTTCTCTACCCACTGGAGTACTGAAAACAGCAAGCATACTGTAAGCCGTACAGAAGGTTTCAAAACCTGAGACATATCCTCCGGTACTTTCAGCTGCCTCCAGAACCAATTGCTGAAACTCCACAGAACAATTCCAACCCTGTCTGTTTTCCTGTGAAGTGAGCACACCGGTTAACTGTATGTACTGGCTTGAAACTTTCTCACAATTCAGGAGGCTGAAAAACAGGTTCAACAGGATCTGCTGAACAGGCTTAAAAAAGTCAGTTGGTGTTTCTGCAACAGTGCCTCCCCCTGAAACAGCCTGTTTCAGTGCACTTCCCTGAAAACCGCAGAACAACTATCCTTCCATTGGAATAACAGCTCAGTTAACCTGACCGAAGGATGTAACACATCTTGTGGGAAGAAATTCTGCGCCTGAGAGAATCAGCGGTTTTTTCTCTGCAGGCTCTTCTTTTTTCAGCCCGTCAGGAAAAACTGCAGTAACTGCTTCACAGGCAAATGAAACAGGATGGCCGCCAAACTCCGAAATGGCAGAAACCATTGATGAAAAAGTGGCATTCACATCCCTGAAAAGTTGCTCAGCACCGATGGTTCCCAGGGCAGCCATCTCCTGAAACCTGCCGGTAAAACCTGTGATGTCCACCATGAGCACCACTGAAATACACTCTCTGAGGAGTTCCCTGCGAAAAACATCTTCTACAATAACTTCAGGAGCTTCGGTGAAAAGATATTCCCTTGAAAATGTTACCTGAAGCTATGAAGCAATTGCCCTGTGAACAATTCTCAGTAAATAAATACAGGCAAAGAAATATCGAAAACCGGCATGGATCAGGCCTTGTGCAGCAAACCGGCTCAATTGAAAAATGACTTTTTTACCTGATTCCTGCAGTATGATATGTTTCCACCGGAATGCAGTATCATTGAAGAAGCAGCAAAGCCAATGTATCGAACGGCGTACAGAGGTGCGATTTCAACTGGCCGAGTAACAGAAAGTGGATAAATGAACCATAAGAGAACTGATTCAGGCAAATACCTTTTCATTCTTTCTCCATCGTTCTCCGGCTCTACTCTTTTAACTATTCTATTAGCCGGTCATGGGCAGATATGCACCTTTGGCGAACTGCCTGGCAGACGAATCAACCGAACTGAGAACAGAGGAGACCACTGCTCCTGCGGCAAACCACTGGACAGGTGTCCTGAAATAACACAGGCTGCTGAGAAATTCAGAGAGACAACAGGTCGCAGTCTGAATCCTCTCCAGACAGTTACATCTCTGAGATCATCCAATCCTCTGATCAACAGAGTGGTTGATTATCCAATCAGGCTTGAAACTTCCCGAAAGCTTTGCAGTAAATTTGCGCCGCTGATTCCCGGCTACTCCAGTCACATCAGAAGAGCAATGGAAGACAGCAGGATACTGGCTGACTGCTACATGAGAATGAAATCAGCTTCAGTATTCCTTGACGGCTCTAAAAAGGCAATAAGAGCCTGGCACTTTCTTAATCGATACAGGGAAAACACATTTGTTGTTTTTCTGACCCGTGACGGCAGAGCTACATCAGCTTCAATAATGCGAAACCTGAATGTTAAGAGCATGGAGGAAGCAGGAAAGATATGGAAGAGAGCTCTTCTTTCAAGAAAAAAGGTTTATGAGATGGTTCCGGAAAACCATCGGACATGGGTTAAATATGAAGACATCTGCTCTTCTCCAGGTTCAGCTCTGTCAGAAACATTCAGTAAACTGGGAATTGAACCTGTTGAAATAAGCCTGAGCATTGATCCGTCAAAAATGCATATAACCGGCAACCGCATGTCCAGAAAAGGGCCTCAGAGGATAAATTTCAGAGAAGGCTGGAAAACCAGGCTCTCAGAAAAAGAACTGGCCGGCTTCAACAGGCTGTACGGTGACATTAACCATTCCATAGGATACCCAATTGAGCCTTAAGCGAACCCTTTTCAAACAGGCTGAAACAACCGGTTGAAATCAAGGGGGCAGGAAAGTCCTGCGGTACCTGCAGGCCGTTCAATCCTGTCATGGCAGTCTGAACCTCCGGTAACTGCAAGACCATACTCCCTGGCAATATCAAGAAGCTCGGCCATGTGCTCAGAGGTATGGCCTGGATAATACACTTCAAGCCCTTTCAAACCAGCCTTAAGAAATTCTGGAAGTATCTTCTTGACAGTTGAAAACGGAGGAAGCACCTCTTTGTAATGACTCTCCCCGGGAAAAGAGCCTGCTGCAGGATGGGCAAGTACAGGAACAACCGGCCAGCGAGCAATCAGAGGAGCAACCAGTTCCAGATCAACCCCTGAAGGTACATAAGCAGGGCTGGAGTTACCTATTAACAGACTTATCTGCTGCTTTGAAAGACCGTGTACCGAGGAAAGAGCTTTGGCAAAATGGCGGCGTGACACATTCTCTGCCAGGGAGGTAATGGATTCCACAGTAAGAAGTGAACCCAACAGAGGATTTTTTCCCAAAGGGCCGAATTCCTCATTTATTCGCTCAACCCTCTTCTGAACCAGTGCCTTTCCCCTTCCTGCTGAAACTACTCTATGAAGCCCTTCTGTGAACTGTGTATTTTCAAGCAGATGCCTGGGAAAATAGACAAGAAGATGAAGAGAGCCTGTAAAGAACTCTCTGAGGAATCGCAGGGTTATCTCTATTCCAGGTATGACCTCTACCCCCAGCTTATCCCCTTCTGCAACAGCAGCAGCCACTCCGGAGATTGTGTCATGGTCGGTAACGGATATCTGCTCACAACCTAGATCAGCAGTTACTGCAACCATCTGTGAAGGCGAGTATTCACCGTCGGAGCAGGTTGTATGAAGATGAAGGTCAGCCTTTATCATTTTTCCTCCAGGATATTCTGAATCAATCATTTTTGCAGTTATTCCCACTGCAGGCAGAGCCAAGTATTCTCAATGCTGCAGCAGCGCCGCCAAGGCCATTATCAATGTTTACGACTGTTACTCCAGGGCTGCAGGAACTGAGTGACGAAAGCAGAGCAGTAAAACCTGAAAGGGCTGCTCCGTAGCCTGTACTTACAGGAACAGCAATAACCGGCCCCGGGAAAAGCCCTCCCAGCACACTCACGATGGCAGCATCCATACCTGCACAGCAGATACAAAGGGAACATTTCATGATATCTGGAAGAACACTGCTCAAACGGTGAATCCCTGCAACACCAACATCTGCAAACTGACTGACGGTTACTCCCATTGTTTCAAGAATCAGCTTTGCTTCACCTGCAACAGGAAGATCAGAGGTGCCTGCAGTTACAACAGCAGCAGTACCGGACACTTTTTTCTCTTCAGGGCAGCTGCCTGCAATGAAAAGCCTTTCCATCCTGTGCCAGACACCTGCAGGAAACTCTACGCAAAGAGCTTCAGCTGCCTGCGGAGTCACTCTGGATGCTATTGCCAGTCCTGAACGGTCAAGGAGAACCTTCATGATAGAGACTGTCTGTTCTGTTGTTTTTCCCTGTGCAAAAACCACCTCAGGCAGATACTGACGGCCTCCCCGTGAGTGATCCACCACAGAAAACCCGAGATTGTCAGAACCTGTTCTGCGAAGCATTGCTGACGCCTGCTCTGCTGTTATTCCCTGGTTTTCAAGAAAAGCAATCAGTTCAGCAGCATTCACTTGAATTCTCAATCAGTTTCATGGCACATCCTTTTGCTTCCTGCAGAACAAGTTTTACAGGAGTGCCTGTCTTTTCTGCAAGTTTCAGACATGAATCAAACTCAGGCTCTGCACTAACAAGCCTGTTATGGTAATAACCCAGCTTTACAGAAATCTCTCCGCAGGAAGTGGTGACCAGCTGAAACTCCCGCTTGAGAACCACTCTGGAAACAGTTGAGATACGAACACCCAGTGTGGAAGAATTGCTGAATAACTTATTGAGAATGTTCTCTCTGTCAGAAGGATGGAGAAGAACCACAAGCTCCAGCGCCGGCCTGCATTTCTTGCCTAAACACTGACGGGAATAACAGTCTACAGCACCTGAAGCCAGCAAATCTGAAGAGAGTTCAGGCCAGATTCTGAAATCAAGATCATCTACCAGGGTCTCTATCTTAAGGAGATAATCTGACGGTTCCACATGTTCTGTAACTTCACCTATGGTAACCCTGATAAGGTTAGCTCTTTCAGGATTTTCTCTGCTGCCGGCACCCATTCCACAGGCAAGGATGCGAAAAGATGGTATGCCTTCCCAGTAATCCACAGCAGAGGCAAGTATGGCAGCTCCAGTTGGAGTGGTAAGCTCGGCAGGTATGGAAGTGGGATTGAGCGGCGCGCCCTGAAGCAGTCTGACTGTAGCCGGTGAGGGAACAGGTATTACTCCGTGGGCGCACCGTACAGTGCCTGAGCCTACAGCAACCGGTGAAGAGTAAACCCTTTTTATGCCCAGCATATGCAGCCCGAGAAAACTGCCGATAATATCAATCACAGCATCAATGGCTCCCACTTCATGAAAAGTGACTTGCTCTGAATCGGTACCATGTGCAGCTGCTTCACATTGAGCCAGACGCAGAAAAGCATTCAAAGCCCGGGTTTTTACAGGCTCTGGAAGCAGAGAGTCATTGATTATTTTTCTTATGTCCGAAAGGTGTCTGTGAGTCTTTTCCTCTGAAGCTGTTATCTCAACCAATGTGCCGGACAAGCCGCCTCTGGTAACACTGGATACCTTCATCTCCCAATTACTGACAGGAAGTTTCTTGAGTTCACGCAGCAGCTCCTCTGCATCAAGACCGGATTGAATCAGAGCCCCCAGTACCATGTTCCCTGATACGCCGCTGAAGGGATCAAATACCGCTATTTTCATCCGCTGAACCTCATTGCTGAATTATATTCGCAGTTACTTTTGCAGGGAGAATATACAGAGATGGCCCGCACAGGAATCACTTTGCAGCATGAACCGGTACTCCACCGGACACTTGAGAAACTGGGAAGAACAGCAGTCTGTTTCTCCGGAGGCACCGACAGTGAAGTTCTTCTTCGGGCTGCTGCGGATACCCTGGGAACCGGGAATATAGCCGCTGTAATGGCGCTGACTCCATTTCTTGCAGAAAGGCACAGAGTCTGTGCTGAAAATACTGCTGCCTCTCTTGGTATTACTCTTCACAAAGTTCAGGTAAACCTGTTATCCTGCAATGATATACTGAATAATACATTTCGAAGGTGTTACTTCTGCAAGTCAATGATTTACCGCTCTGTAAAATTAAAAGCTGCAGAAATTGGTTTCCACTTCACCGCTGACGGTACAAACCTTGATGATAGTGAGAAAGAGAGACCGGGACTGGAAGCAGCCGGAGAACAGTCTGTTCTTCATCCACTTCTGAATGCAGGTATGACCAAGAGAAGAGTAAGGAATCTTGGAAAAATCCTGGGAATGAAAGATTCCGAGAGACCGGAAGACTCCTGTATGGCAACCAGATTTCCCAAAAACAAACCTATTGAAGAAAAAATGCTGGTTCTTATAGAAAAAATTGAGCAGTCCACCGCTGCCGCCAGGGGCAGAATCAGAGCTGTTCCTGAAAAAGGCACTGTAACTCTGAAGTTCGAGACTGTTGACTTATCTGTCATAAATGCAGTCAGTAAAGAACTTTTCAGACTTTGCGACACCTACTGTACGAAACTTATTCTCAATAATGTCGACTCCTGCAAAAAAGGGAACTTATTGTGAGGACTGGTTGTAAGGCTTGAAGATGGTTAGTATAGAGCGCTAAGGAGATAAGAAATGCGATGGCTGAATTGGTCGCACGCCATTATCGGCTTTCTGATAGGAGTTGCTCTGGTCCTTTACATAAAGATGGACGATGGAGCTTCTGAATCTGTTTCAGGTTCTTATGAGGTAGTGGAGGTACAGACAAATGACTGAAAAAGTTATGTCTCTGTCCAGCGGTCTTGTATTGGGTATTTTGTTTGCTCTTTCCCTTGGAGTTGGAACCACACAGCTTGCCACATCTCCCATGCATATGGACTACCCTGAAATACCTTATCTTACAGGCCTGAACGACTTGCAGAGTTTTCACGCGACTCCTGCAGCTCCTTCCAGAGATACGACCCCTGCAGCTGCTGTAACGCCCCCTGCAAATACCCAGGGAAGAATTATCAGAATAGCCACTGTTACAGAAACAGTTGAACCGGCTTTGTCGCCAACTGTTTCCTCCGGCATTGAAGAGCCTAAGAGTTTTTCTTTCACAGAAGAGCCCAAACTTGACGGCACTTTACAGCATACACATCTTCAGCATTCCTGTATAGCAAGAGCCGGAGATTACAGTGCCAGAGCTGAACTGATACAGGCAGCCAGAGAAACAAACTTCACATCCATAGCATGCGGTTCAGCTTCTCGAAGTTCACAGACAACTGAAACCGGCACGGAACGGCCTTCTGTAATAGATGATAAGCCTGAAGTGGTAAGGGGAGCTTCCTGCATTTCTTCTGATGCTCATAATGGAGAAGAAAACGATGATTCAGTTGAATCTGAGTTGAGCAACTCATCCCGCAACCCTGAAATTCATAACAACACAGACGGCAGAAGCTGCTCAGTTAGAATAAACAGCCGACCTGATGCTGAATCAGAGTTTCGAAACAGGGAAACGGAGAACCGGCCTGATCCATCCCAGCCTGGCCATAGGCAGCAGGGTTACTGGCAAGGGTTTGACTGACCAAGGAAAACACTGTAATTTACCGGAGGAAATTGTTTCCTCCGGTTTTTTCTATTAGATAATCATCAGAAACACATTGAGGAAGAAAAATGAAAGGCATCATTCTAGCCGGAGGAAGTGGAACAAGGCTTCATCCGATGACGCTGGCAGTGAGCAAACAACTTCTGCCGGTATATGACAAGCCCATGATCTATTACCCGCTAAGTGTTCTAATGCTTGCCGGCATCAGGGAAATACTGATTATCTCAACCTGCCGTGATCTACCCCTGTTCGAAAATCTTCTGGGAACAGGAAAACAGTGGGGAATCTCTCTTTCCTACAAGGAACAGCCATCTCCTGACGGTCTGGCTCAGGCTTTCATAATAGGAGAGGACTTCCTTGCAGGCCAGCCAGCCTGCCTGGTCCTGGGCGACAACATTTTTTACGGACAGGGGCTTCCGGCAATACTTCAGTCAGCAGCTGCACAGGCTTCTCAAGGGGGAGCTGTAGTATTCGGATACCGGGTATCCGATCCTGAGAGATACGGTGTGGTAGAGTTTGACCGGCAACTGAATGTGCTTTCAATTCAGGAAAAACCTTCAAATCCCAGAAGCAGCTATGCTGTTACAGGCCTCTACTTCTACGACAGCAATGTATGCAGACTGGCACATGATGTAAGGCCTTCAGAGAGAGGTGAGCTTGAAATAACCACTCTGAACAACTTCTATCTGGAGAAGGGCAAACTTGCCTGCAGACTTCTGGGCAGAGGAATGGCCTGGCTGGATACAGGAACCCCTGAAAGCCTCACAGAAGCTGCAACCTACTTCCATGCAATAGAAAAGAGGCAGGGTCTGAAAGTTTCATGTCCTGAGGAAATTGCAGTTCACATGGGGTTTATTCAAGGCAGGAAAATACTTGACCGCACCTTTAATGCCAAGTCTGATTACTACCGATATGTGCACCGCAGAATAAAGGAAACAGAGGATGGAAGGGCAGAAAAACTTGAGTAGTCCTGCATTCAAAGAGCCGGTTCATGTGGGAAGGCCTAATCTTCCTGACAGGAAGGTGTTCGACAGGTATATACAGAGTATCTTCGATTCAAGATGGCTCACAAACAACGGGCCTTTGCTCCGTCAGTTCAAGGAAAAGCTGCAGGACTATCTGGAAGTAAAAAATGTAATCCCTGTGTGCAACGGCACAATCGCTCTGGAACTGGCAGAGAGAGCACTGGGGTTTCAAAGGGAAGTTGTAATGCCTTCCTATACATTTATAGCAACGGCACATTCTCTCAGGTGGCAGCAGATAACTCCTGTTTTTGCAGACATACAGCACAAAGCCACTACACTGGCCCCAAAATCAGCAAGAAACGCAATCACGGAAGCGACATCCGGTATTATCGGTGTTCATGTTTACGGGCACCCCTGTGACCATTCAGCACTGAAAGCAATAGCCATGGAAAGAAGTATTCCACTTCTCTATGACGCAGCCCACAGTTTCGGGTGCGAGGTAGACGGTATTCCTGCAGCGAAACTTGGAGATGCTTCAGTCTTCAGCTTTCATGCCACAAAGTTCTTCAACACTTTTGAAGGAGGAGCAATCACAACTGACGATGATGATCTGGCAGAGAAGGTCCGTCTTATGAACAACTTCGGCTTTGCAGGAAGGGAAAAGGACAAAGTTGACTATCTGGGAATAAATGGCAAGATGTCTGAGATATCAGCAGCAATGGGGCTTGCCATGCTGGACTCTGTTGAAAGCATACGAAACCGCAACAGAGAGAACTATTCTGCCTATGCCGATTCTTTCTCCTCTGTTCCCGGGCTGGAACTGATAGAGCCCCCTGCTTCTCTTACCAGAAACAACTGGCAGTATGTGATATTCAGAGTAAACAAAGCAGGCATAACCAGAGACAATCTGGCTCAAGCCCTGGAGAGAGAAAACATTCTTGTAAGAAAATACTTCCATCCAGGATGTCACAGGCTTGTTCCGTACTGCAGCGAACCGTCTTCCTTAAGGGTAAGTCTTGCTGAAACCGAGGCCCTGTCAGATGCTGTGCTTTCCTTTCCCACCGGCCAGGCAGTCAATCCAGATATGATAGAGAAAATAGCGAATGTCACAGCAGAAATCATTGAGAGAAACTGTGGCTGAAAAGGGAATATCAGTGGCTGTTATGCAACCGTATTTCTTCCCCTACCTGGGCTACTTTCAGCTGGTCAGAGCAGCTGACCGGTTCATCCTGTATGATGATGCCCAATTCATTAAGAACGGATGGGTAAACCGTAACCGCATACAGAACAGCGGAAGGATACTCTACATAACAGTTCCAGTGACAAGCGCCGGCCACAGAAACAGAATATGCGAGAAAACCATCTCCAGCCAGCAGTGGAAGAAAAATTCTGTCAAGCTCCTTAAATCACTGGAACTTGCCTACTCAAAAGCTCCATATTTTTCGAAAGTCAGAGACCTTTTTGCAGAAAGCATTTCAGGGGAACCTGAGCTGATTCAGGAAATACTTGACAAATCCTTTACTCTTACATGCAACTACATGGGAATCACAACACCTGCAGCTAAAAGCTCCTCACTTTCCACCGGCTCCACTCTATCCGGAACAGAGAAACTCATAGATATCTGCCGACAGCTCAAGGCAGACAGGTACATAAACGCCATCGGCGGCCGTCACCTTTATCAGAGCGAAACCTTCAGCCAGGCAGGTATTGATCTGAAATTCATTAAAACCGAAAGATATTCCTATGCACAGGGCAAGGGAGAATTCATTCCTGATCTCTCTATTCTGGATGTGCTGATGTACAACAGTCCTTCAGAGGTCTCGGAACTGCTTGACAGTTACGCCCTTGTTGATTGATGAGTATCAAATGGCTGACTGAATAATCTTTTCCAGATTGATGTCAGCGTTGAAATCCCGTTGAATTATCTCCCTGTTTACATCCATATCCCTGGAAGGCTCACCTGAAAGAGCCTCCTCCACCCTCTTTCTGAGAACTTCTGAGACAACTGCTGCATCGTTCTTCACCAGGTCAACCCTGAATCCCATAGATGGGAGGTGCTGATACTCAACAATATCAGACATTATCACTCTCGCCTTTCTGGCACAAGCTTCGTAGAACCCTGATGTCATCTGATCTGTGTCTGAGAGATTAAGCCAGATATCAGCCCTGTCATAAAAGGGCATGAGCCATTCTTTCTGAAAGTACTCTCCATGGGAAATATGAACATTGGAGAATTGAGCTTTTTCAAATGCTTTGAGAATCTTCATGGTTCTTGCATCTGCTCCAACCCCTGTAATCAGAATAAATCTGGTTCTGGCCCAGATATGCTCAGGCCAGGTTGCAGATGCCAGTTTCAGCGTTTCCAGCAAAAGGTCGTGACGATTCCTTACATTGATGGACCTTGCCCAGAACACAAGTATCTCTTCATCTTCAACTCTGGAAAGCAGTTCTTCAGAAAGAGGAGTAGCAGAAGAAAGAGACAAGTCGCAGAACTCTGACGGAAGACCCCAGGTATGTTTCTGCGCCTTGGAGGCATACCGGGGCCAGACACTGACAAAACGGTTCATATTGGGATTCTGACCAAAGTAAATACCGTCCACCATGGTGAAGACACTGCTTAAAACACCGCTGTCAGCAGTGTTCTTCGAATTCTCACAGAGATAATTGGTGGTATTCCAGATGAACAGAACCTTTTTGAAAGCCTGACATATATCAAGGACCTTCAGGCACATCTCCGGTTTATACAGACCGTGAAGCATCAGCAGATCAAAAGGTCCTGAGGCATTCAGCTCTCTCTTTATACGCAGAAACCTGAACCACATGAGAATTCTGGAGGGAACCTTCTTCTTCCATCCTGTCCCGGGCTTTCCGTACTCAACTATTCTCATGGCAGGGTAATCTTCAGCCCTTAATCCGAACCGGCTGAAATCAGGGCATATGTATGTTACATGATACTTATGAGAATGCCTGCGAAGAAAATCAAACCATGTTCTCATGTTCTGAGCAGGAAAAATGGAGAAAACAGCCAGCCGTTTCTTACTGTTTACAGTTGAGTTGTCAGGTCCATGTGACATTTTTCCCCTGTCTTTTACCGATCCAGTGATTCAGAGGGCTGCTCAAGAAGAAACTCAAGATCGCTTCCCTTCAGGTCATTCAAGATTGCCTCTGCTATCTCTTTTTCCAGTTGAGTTTTCCATTTCACATCACTGTTGTTTTTTCTGAATACCGAATAGGTATCAGAATTCTCCACAGATCTGCTTACATTAAGAAAACCCTGAGTCTGATCAGTCATCTCAAGTCCGCAGAACCTGAACAACTCTGCAACGGTATCTTGTGTATCACTGTTCAGCCGGGAATATCTCACAAGTTTAACTCTCTCCGGATAATTAGAAGCAAGTCTGATAAAAAGCCTGGAAGCTTCTTTCCATTTCTCAAAGCCGAAGAACTCCTCAGGTCTGCCGCAGTTCTTTTTTTCGGCAAACCTCCATTCAGTCAGAGGATTCCATTCAGGAAGAAACTCTCTTGGAGCCCTGAGCCAGGAATTGATAACAGAACAGGGATGCCTCAGCATCAGAACTAATCTGATTCCCGAATGCACATGAAGCAGGTGCTCAAGCAGATTGTGATACCTTACATGCTTGACTGCCAGATGAGTTGCAGGCAATAGCTTTCTGAATGAGGGATAGGATCCGTCAAGCACCCGTTCCTTCTGAAGAATGAATTGGTCGGAAGTGAGAAACACCTGCTGAAGAAAACTATTCACATCACTTCTTGAAGATTCAGAGTTCAGCCTGTCTTTGAATGCATATGAGAACAGAGGCTGAAAGCGAAATGCAACCGAAGGCGAGCTGTTCAGTATCTGGGCAAGCCATGAGGTTCCTGAACGGGGAACCCCATGGAGGAATACTACATTCTCAGGGCATCTCATAAAAATCAGGCACTTTCAGTTTCGGGTGTTACTAAAACCCGCAAAGCGGAGCAGGGCTGAAGTATGCCCAGCTTCACAGCTTACAGGCAATTCTGTCCACGGAGTCCCCTTTGTCCATGGCCAATTCTCCGGCTTGCTTGCCTTGCGAAGAGATTTTCTAATATATCAGGTGAACTGGCCGGAGCAGCAACCCATTCAAAGGTGAATGTGATTATTATGCAGCAATATTCTCTCTGCTATGCAGACTGGACACCTCAATGAGCTTTCCGGTACTGATAATCCTGACCCTTTTCGGAGCCGGGCTTGCCCTGTTTGTTTCAAATTCATTCAAACTGCGGTTCATTCTGTTCGCTATCCTTGTATTTCTTTCTCTTTCCAGGCTGCCTTTAGGCGCTGTTGATCCAGGAAGCATGAGCCTGAGAATTCCACTGGTGCTTCTTCTTCTGTTCAGCTCCTACAGAACACTGCCTGATACTATTCACAGAATGTACCGGAATAGATTACTGGGATGGTCAACTCTCTGGTTTCTTTATGTTTTTCTTTCATGGCTTTACATGCATGGAACAAGAGTTTTCCTTTTTGAGCATATCGGCAATTATGTATTCTTCATTCTGACAGTGAGCATGCTTGAGAGGGCAAAAGAAAAACAGCTTATCAGCCTGCTTATCCTTGTAGGAATCTCTCAGATACCAGGTGTTCTGATGGGAATACCTGCCATGAGGGCGCCTCTGATGAAACTAGGCTTCTATTGGGGCACAGTTTACCACCAGCGATCTGCACAGGCAGGAGTGTACCTTCTTCCTGTTCTTCTGTTATGGCTCGACAGAATCAGAAACAAAGGCTTACTGTCCTACATTCCAGTAGTCAGCCTTATCATCATACTTTTCCTGGTGGTAATTACAACTGGAGCCAGAACTCCCACAATGTCATTTGGGCTGACACTGATTTACTGGCTGAGAAGAAACAGGACATACATGATTATCCTTGCTCTGATAACCCTTTCAGGGATTTACCTGGCTCCCAATATCACAACTGAAGAAACCATGGAAAGGTACATGAGAGCTTATGGCGCCTTTGCAACAGGACAGCTTGAGGAAGCATCCAATGTGGAGTTCCGTTATGAACATATGATTCTGGGAATAGAAGCATTTTCAAGGTCTCCCATTCTCGGCCATGGCCACCGCAGCTGGTTGCGAATACTGGGAGAAGACAAGGGAATCATCGGATACAACATGGCACCGCACAACGAATTGATCAGATTGCTTGTTGAGTACGGCCTCATTGGTTTTCTGTTCTTCACTATGTTTATTATCTCATGCAACAGAAAACCCGAGCTCTCCGGCAGAGGCGCTATTATTCCTTCAGCCAGATACACCTTCATGATAATGACACTGAGCATGGTTCTCCTGAACTTTTTTCACAACTCGCTTTTTACCAGACATTTCTTTTTTATTCTGGGAGCAACTGCAGGTCTATACCTTAATCGGAGGAACAGGAACAACAGGCATACACCTCTCTCAATGCCGGTACAAGCTGAAAGAACGCAGAAAAAGTGAGTAAGAAACCTGTCTCCGGATTCATGAAAGAAATTGCCAGGCATACCTCAATTTTTGGAATGAGCAACCTTTTAAGGCAGGGGCTCGGGCTGATACTTCTTCCTGTGTACCTTTCCCTTATTCCTACAGCTGAGTACGGAGTGCTCAGCATGCTTATGATAGCGGCAAATCTGCTTTCTCTTCTCTCAAGCTCCACTCTGGCTCCGGCACTTTTCAGATCCTACTATGACTACAACACAAAAGAAGAACAGAGAACAGTAATAACAACCGCTCTTGTTTTTACCACTGTTCTGGCAAGTGCAGCGATAATTGCTTCCACCTTCTTTCTGAAACCCATTTCCCTTCTACTCACAGGGGAAGGCTCCTACGAAAAACTAGTGCTGATGGTTCTGGTTTCAGCAGGGGTCAGAGCGGTAAACACCATAACTATGACTGTTTATCGTGTAAAAAAATGGTCAGGGAAATACGCACTTCTTTCTGTGATAACGATGATTATATCGATGCTTACAGTGATTTACCTGGTAGTAATTCGCAAAATGGGCATACAGGGAATTATTACGGGAAACATGATAGGAGCCGTTGCAGGAACCTCTCTCTCTCTCTACTTCATCAGAGGTGAACTCTGCACCAGAATATCTTTTCCGGAAATCAGAAAAATGTACCTTTTCGGCTATCCTCACATACCTGAAAATGTTACTGCGTTTGCCCTTAATTCCGGAACCAGGATGATTCTGCGAATCATATGCGGAAGTGAAGGTGTAGGGATTTACGCACTTGGAAAACGAATAGGCTCTCTGATTGAGAAACTTGTCATAACCCCTCTGACCATGATTGCCCCTGCATCAATAATGTCAGTTGAAAAAGATGAGAATCCGGAGAGATACTACTCTGCCCTTGCCAGATACTACTTCATTATCACCGGTTACGCAGCTCTGTTTCTTTCCCTGATGACCAAACCATTCCTTGTTCTCTTCTCAAAACAGGGCTACTTCGATGCCTGGCGTGTTGTACCTTTCATCTCCCTTGCCATTGCTGTTTACGGAGGCCGGGGACTTACCAGCGTAGGTCTTATGCTGAAACGAAAAACCATCTGGTATCCAATTGCTTATGCTTTTGGAGCATTAACCTCGCTTGGTCTGATGGTTCTGCTCACTGAAAGATTCGGGCCATCGGGAACTGCCATATCAATTCTGGCAGGCAATCTGATGGTTGTCTATATCAGACACAGGGCTGCAGCCAGGTACATGAATGTTCCAATACCCTGGGAAAGTATTCTCAGGGCATTCTTGGTATACCTTTTTGTGGGAGTTCCCGGCTGTCTTCTCTCAACAGGGTATCCTCTTCTTGATGGGGCAGTTCTGCTTTCAGCTGGGCTTCTGCTGGTTCCGTTTCTTCTGACTAAAACCGGAGTGCTGAGCAGGGAAGAGATGAATAGCTTCCGAAATATTGTTGCAGATAAACTGAAGTCTCTGCCAAGGGATGCAGGTAACTTTTTCAAGGCTGTTAAAAGATAAAGCTGTGTCTGACAATTCCAGGCAATGTCACTTTTCCCTTTACAACGGCGTGAAGGGTGGTGGCAAACACACCATATGCCGATGAATACAAGGTTTCACCGATGCTCACATCGGCATTCTCAGGAAACCTTATCAGGCACAGAACCCTGCTGCCTCCTGACACTGCAAGGCATTTTTCTTTTCTTTCCACAGTAATTTCAGGGGCAAATGTGTAGTGAATAGAGTATTCGCGAGTTCCGTTACCTTCTGCGCTGTCTTCTATCAGAAGCTCCTGTTCGCTGCAGAGTATTTTTCTTTTAACCGTTCCCAGTGATTCATACCGGGAATATCCTGTATGGCTCATAAGAAAACTGATTGAACTGTTCTGTTCCTGAGCAGAAGCAATTTGAGTTTCAATTCTGCCAACAGGGCCGAATGCCCTGTTCGGAGCATAGTTCATAAAGTCTTTTCCATCAATCAGAAATACATTGTGTGATCCGGCGCTGCGAAGAACAGTTCTTCTCTTCAAATCCGGAGTGTAGCAGCCTGTTCCAGGATCTGTAAGAACCTGATGACCCCTTACCTGCAGAAGAAAGCTGCACTTATCGGAATGAGCATGCCCCCCTGCGATGATGTCCACAGGGGTGGAACAGCAGCAGAGTCCGTATTTCTCTCCCTGGTAAAAACCAAGACCTGAGTGGGGAAAGAGTGGCGCTGTACAGCTTAGTCTGTAAGAAGGCTCAGGTAAGTCAGGGATCTGTTCTGCCATCTCTTTCAAATATCGGTGATCAGAAGGCTGCCACGAAAAATAGTCCCTGTAAAAAAAGACCCGTCCATCATCTGAATCACCTATGGAGGGAATGATTCCCATTGTATCCATACAGATTTCTGTTATCTGAAGAGCATTGCTGAGCCTTGCCAGAATATCGCTGTTCTCAATGAGACTGAATGCAGAGGGATGAAGCGTTTCAGAGGGAACATTCTTAAGTACAAGGAAGAGTATGAGTACCGCCTCAAGACAAAACCTGTGATAGTTCATTGATGATTCAAAGTGTCCGCCGTCAGGTCTGAACTGATGAAGTATTTCTTCCTCCAGTATGCAGCAGGCTCCCTTAAGATAACTGTCGGTTACTCTGCTTCTGACAGAGCAGCAGAGAAGGATCTGCAAAGCGGAAGAGACGAGAATATGGTTGTGTCTCAAGTTCCCCGGTCTTGCAAGTTCAAGGGCATTGATGGAATGAATGTGCTTCCAGATAACCTCTGAGAGCTTCTTCAGATCTGCCAGCCCTTCCCTGTATGCGTATGCAGAGTAAACAAGAAGATTCAATCCTCTGAGAGCAATCTCCATTGCAGAAACCCAGTTGATGCCCCGGTTCCAGGGATTTTCCGAAATCCAGTTATTCAGTATTTTTTCCGCCTGCACCAGACCATCCTTTGTGCCGGAGGAAACAGAATACCCCACAAGAGAAGGAATAAACTGCATACGGGAGAGTTCCCATGGAACCTTGCAGTCGTACCTTCTGTTGCTCTCCCACCTTACAAGAGAAGACCATTTAACAGGAAACCTGTATCCTGCCTTTCTGTCAGAAAACCAGTCGGGAAAACCTCCTGAATAATCCTCTTCAGCGAAAAAAAGCCTGTACTGCCCTTCTGATATCTTTCTGAAAGCTTCTTCACTGTTTTCACCGGACTTCAGCAGAAGGGTAAGCGGACTGCTATCTGAAGATATGGCTCTGAGAAACTCCCTGTCTGAATCGCCGGAGAATCTGCTGCAAAAGAGCACTGAAGCTGCTCTTTCAGCAGTTCGTTCTGCTACTCTCAATCGCGCAGCCAGATTCTTCAGCTTCAAGAGATCTCTCAGTTTCTGTTCATTCTGACTGAATCAATGCTTATTCTGAGAGCTTGCCTGAAACCAATTTTTGCAGTGGAGGTTCTCAGCAATGATGCAGCATCCAGCATTTTGTAAAACTTCATTCTCAATGGCCCAAGCCTTTTTGATACAGTTTCAGGAGCCACTTCATAACCGAATTCCAAAAGGGCATCCTTTGCTATCTGCTCTATTTTCTCTATGTCGCCACTGCCAAAAAACTCACTGTACTTGCCTCTGTTGGAAGCGATAATACCCCGCTGCCCTTTTGCATCTCCAGCACTCTCCACAGGCCTCTTCAGCTGAAGCATCACCGGATTGAAACAGACACCGAGAAAACCGCAAACCCTGCTCAGTTCACTTTTCGGATTTTCAAGAAGATCCTCATAGCGAATTTCAAGATAGGAATCGGGATACTCCATTCCATGTTCTCTGGCAGCGAGTACATCATTTCGCCAGCGCTGCGCGCTGCGAAGAGGATGTTTACCCCAGGCTTTTTTCATTGATACACAGTAATCCCTCACATCTCTTACTATGTGGATTATTCGGCAGTCTGAATAGAAGCTCCGCAGCATTGGAATCTGTCTGATATGGGCAGGAGACCTGCTGCCCCATGTACTTTCCGACCCTTCATCAATACGGGCATCATGCCTGACAAGTGCCTTAAAAACCCCTTGAACTGAATAACTTGAACAACTGTTGTACCATTCATCCATTCCTATAAGAAACCCGTCTGATTCCATTCCACTGAAATAGGGAAGTCGAACGGTCCAGTCATAGAATTTTTTAAAGTCTTTACGGCTTGAAACATCACCGGTCTGTTTGAACCGGCGAATCCAGAGGGCAAGAAAAGTTGTTTCTCTGTGGGGAATTCCCAATGAGGGATGCTGGTCCAGAAGACCGGCAATCAATTTAGTGCCGCTCCTGGGCATACCTGTAACAAAGAAGGGGCCGGAGAATGCTGTTGTTTGTTCTGTATTATTCAAGTTTGCCCTCCACTGCTTCTTTCAGAAAGTCGAGATAATCTGAGGCAATCCTGCTCCATGTGTATCTCTCTTTTCCTGAACCTGTGCAGACATATTCCGGTGAAGCCAGCTTCCTGAAAGCAGATTCTATCTGTTTACTGCTGTCAATGGACGCAAAAGCTCCACAGTCAATTTTTTTCATCATTCCAGCCATTGCGGATTTCTCAGGTGCGATTGCCAGTACAGGTTTTCCTGAACTTAGATAATCGTAAAACTTAAAGGGAACTGCATAGGCGACATCTCTTCCTGAGATCAGCAGAAGAATGTCTGCTTTGCCTGTAAGTTCAAGGGCTTTTCTGTAACTGAGAAAGCCTTTTTCATCAAGAACCGCTTCAGGCGCATCTCGCATGAACTGTTCTCTGTCATCAGCTTTCAGGTTTCCAAGCACTGTCATGGTTACCTTTGTGCCGGTATCCCTGATGAAATCGTTCAGCACAGATGCTATCAGCCCTATTCTTCTCTCTCCGTAAAACTTACCTGAATAAAGCACATTAAGGTGACTGGAATCCTTTCTGGCCTGTTCAGGTATGCCTGGAAAAGCAGTACAGCCGCTGGAAATTACTTTCATGGGAGCAGAGCAGCTGTTAAAACTCTTTCGAAAATCGTTCAGCATCTCATCTGTAACAAAAACTATCGCTGAAGCCCTGTTGGATATAAGCTTTTCAAGCTGTCGTTCTAAGAAACGGCGAAATGCTGAATTATTTTTTCTTCGCTCCAGATTAGACCAGGGATCCCGATACTCCAGCACCAGTGGTACTTTGCTGAAAAATGAAGCAAGCCATGCTGCAATGAATGGTGAAAAAGGAGGCCCTGAGACCAGGATTGCTGAATAATCCCTCTTCCTGAGTAACCCCATTGCCTTTAAGAACGCCGACAAAATAAACCCTTCAAACCTGTCAACAAGGGTAAAGAAGGATTTCCATATCTTCAGCAGCAAATGATAGATGCTTTTGGATGAAGGAGATCGGGGGCAGAAGGGAAAAACCGAAGTTCTGTACACATGGCCGTAAACAGTCAGATTTTCATCTACTGTATCAAAATACCTTGCAGCTGGAGAAACAACATCAACTTCACAACGGTTATTTACCATCTCCCTGACCAGATTGGAAGGCCTCTTGCCTCCCACAACAGCAGATGGCGGATAGTGATAGCAGATCAGCAGTATTCTCAGATTGCTATTCATCACTCACCCCTCAAAGCTGAATACAGTTCTTTCAGCTTAAAAGCGTGGTTTTCAGGGGAAGAAACTGCAGCGGCATTTTCTGAAGCCTTAATACTCATAACATTCAGGTCGGAAGACACCGCCCTGTCAAAAACAGCTGCATCTTCAGAGCTGTCATCAGGTTCAAGGAGAAATCCGTTGACTCCGTCCTCCAGCAGCTCCGGAATACCACCTGCAGCGACGCATACTGGAACAACGCCGCAGAGCATAGCTTCAACAAGAGCCATTGGAAAAGCTTCTCTGCGGGAAGTCAGAACAAAGATATCAGAAGCTGCGAAGAAATCGTTTACCGAATTCTGATTCCCTGCGAATTTTACCCGGTCTTCAATACCAAGTTCGCTGCAAAGAGCCTCAGAACGAGTCCTTTCGCTGCCGTCTCCAACAACAAGAAGAATACAATTCTGACTTCTGCTGCCTGCAAACGAAGCAAACGACCTGAAAAGCCTGGGCAGGTTTTTTACTGCTCTCAAAGCGCCTGTAAAGTTGAATACAATGGTATTTCCGGAGATACCAAGCGTCTTCCTTATTCGGGCTCTTGCTTCAGACTTGTTCAACATTGGAGGAGGAACAGGATTGTAAATTACTGATGAGTTTTTCTCAGTGGTGATACCAGATGCCAGAAAGAGTTCCTGAAGATTTCTGCTGACAAAAATCCTGTGATTTAATCTCCTTTCAGTCCACCTCTCAAGAAGTTTTTGAAAGATTCCTCCAGGGGGATGTCTTCCATGCTCAGTGGCAACCAGTATGGTGTTCCTGCTCCATGCAAGTGCCGCTATATATCCGGAAATCGGAAGATGAGTGTGTACAGCATCAGGGTTCACCTCATTTATGATTTCCTTCAGTTTCTTTGAAGCAGAAAACACTTTTCTTGTTCTGTAGCAGAGAGAATCGTGAATTACGACTTTTGAGGAAAGCCTGGAAGCAAGAAACATTCTTTCCGGTTTAAGTGGCACGATATGAGGAGTTACCCCCACAGCAGCCAATGCGTTACATGAGTTTACAAGTACGGTCTGGGCACCGCCGATATCCAGAGTGTTGATTACAAACAGTATCCTGCCCTGGCTCATCATAAACCCTTCAAAAACAGAGAACTAATCAAAATCCTGCTGCTGAATCAGATTCTGCCCATAGACCTTAACAGATCCGTGTATATCTTCTCAGCGTTACCGGCCATTTTGCCTAACCCAAACTTGTTCAGAACAGTCTCTCGTCCGGTCATTCCCATCTCTGATGCCATTACAGGGTTATTCCTGAGCTGTTCCAGCCTTTCAGCAAGCTGCTCTGAGGAAAACGGAGGAACAAAGAATCCTGTTTCTTCCTCAACTACTATCTCTCTGTTGGCTCCATTGTCTGAGCAGACCACAGGCAGCCCGCAAACCATGTACTCCATGATACTGTTGGAAATGCCTTCTCCGAACACAGACATCATAACTGCAGCGTGAGCTTCAACAAGATATGGTATCACTTCCCCTGTCTTCCCTGGAAAAACCACCGTTCCTGTTGAAATCAGATCACCTGCTCTTGCCATGAGCTCATCCATCTGAGGCCCTGAACCCAGACACACACACCTGAACTGCCCTGGTCCGTGTTTTTTTTCAAGGAGCCGTGCAGCTTCAATGTAGCTGGGATAATCCTTCCTCTCGGCCATCCATGCTGCCATTACAACTGTGAAAGGCCCTGGCCGCTCAGCAACAGGAACAACTGTGACTCCATTCATACGGGACTCTTCAAAACCGTTATAAAGCACTTTGGCCTTATTCGGATCAATATTCCAGGCCTTGATCCCAGCATAGTTGTTGGCAAGGGCGAGATTGCCAAGACGGGCTGAAAGAAGAACCGGAATCCGTCGTCTCTTCATCCCCTCAAGTCCGCCAAGGCGAATGCTTCCTGAGATATGAGGTATTCCAGTAAGGCGGCAGGCAGCAAATGAAGAAAAGGATGACATCCAATCCCAGGAGTGAACAACATCAGGCTTAACTTTTCGAATGTAGGATATGTACTTGAAGAGAGGTGAAATATCTTTTGTGAATTTTCTTTCGTGAATAACAAGATCTATTCCTGCAGCAGTAATCTCCCTTGCTGTGGCCCCGCCTGCCATGCTCCATATATGTGGTTCCCACTGATCTGACAGGGATCTGGAAAGCAGTGAAACCTGCCTCTGTATACCTCCTCTGCCAAGATCGCTGAGAGCAAATACCACCTTTCTCATCAGTATTCTTCTCCAGGGTTCAAGCCCTGGAATAAGCCAGGGTGATTGCCTGCAAAGCAGTGTTTTCTTCTCAGAGTCAAATAGTTCAGTTCATGAAGGGATATAATGGAAACGCTCCTTAACAAAAGGCTGTGCCGCTACTGCCGAAGGCTTCCAGTACAGGCACAGGATGCTCCTGTATCCTGGAAGCGTACAACAGGCTCTGTCCCGCAGGCTGAGCTTTAAGAAAATATACCTGCTGCTTAACAACATGGAAACCTGGACAGCGGATCAATTCACAGACAGGTGCAGACCCAGGCATAGAATGTCACTGAAAACACCATTCAGCTCAGACAGTTCTCTGAAACCGATACTGCAGTTCTTAGCGAAAACGATTCACGAAGGGTTAACGGAAATACTGCCTTAGTTCATGAAGGCAGCAGTCAGAGCGGTGAATACATTCCAATGACCTCTTACAGGTTCTGTATCTCAGAGATCGGCAACTGACCTGACATACTTGCTGATAGCTCTGAACATCCATGCCTGACTCCACCTGAGATAAATGGTTTTATTCAGTCTGCCGGATTTCTTTCTCAGATGAAAACTTGAGGTTCGACGGTTCCAGAGTCTCTGAACAGCCGATTCAAGTACCTGTTCTGCAAGACTGTGAAGCTCCGGTGAGAACCGTTTGAGCGCAATAAAAGTAATTGCCGCCTGGGCATAGGTATGGGGATCCTCAGGGTAAAAGGAATCGCTTCTCTGCATAGGCAGCCCTTCAGATGTAAACAGGAACTTTCTGTAAAACTCAAGACCTCTGGAAATTGATTCGTCCCATTCAGATGTATCAAAGAGTCCGGATACCTCTTCAAGCACCTGAAGAATAAATCCTGTGTGCAGATTGTCTATCCAGCCCCAGTGATCAGCTTCGCCGTACACCCAGGCTCCGTCGCTTCTCTGGCAGGTAACAACGAACTCCACAGCACTACGGGCAAGATCAAACCTTTCCGAAGATTTCTCTCCGCCCTGTGATGCAGCCTGGGCAAGGACTCTTGCTGCAAGAAGAGATGCATTGTACACCACAGTTCTGTCAAATGGCGAATAGCTGAAGCAGACACCTCTGAAATCAGAATGTCTGTGCAGAGAACTCTCTATGAACCGTGCAGCGGCAGCAACGGCCCTCTCACATACACTGTTATCCAAACCGTTAAGCGCATCTACAGCAAAAGAGGTGGCAACCGCTGTAGGAATCCATGAGGAAACCATAAACGCTCTGCTCTGCCAGGGAAAGTTGTATCCCCATCCTGCTTCGCTGCTGAACTCTGCATTCTCTATCAGGTCAGCATTGGTTCTGCAGTCAGAGAGGGCTATTTCATCCCTGGACAAGCCGTTGAAAACAGGTGAACCGTCAGGTCTGGAAGCAGTAAGCAGAAGCATCTGCCTCAGTTCATTTATAAGTTCCGTCTGCTGTGGAAGCATATCACGAACGCCGGAGAGAAACAGAGAAAGGGCTTTGGGATTCACCCCCTGCCTTACTCCAAGAAGCGGCCTCAGGTTCAATGGTGACCGCTTTACAACCTGCTGCTGTACAAGTCTCCAGAAACGGGATTTGCCAAGAAGCCAGCTTGAACGGTTTGTGTTAAGACCGTCGTAAGGGTCTGCTCCGTAAAACTCCCTTTCAACAGCATCATTCAGAATAGTTCTGCCTGTTTCAGCCAGCTTGCCGGCATTCATCGCATTCCATCCTTTTTCAGTTTAGATACACTGAGCATACCCCATCTGAAAAGGGGTGTATTCAGGTATCATAACCCTTCAAGTGGGTAAATCCAGGTCGTTACCGGGGGAATTAACAGGCTCAACGCTTCAGTTCATCAACAACGGCGCATTTTCCATGATCACGATACACATTGAGTTTCCTGTCATTCCCGTGTCTTTCTGCAGAACTTCAACCATGCATTGAATGAATTCCGTCACAGGAACATTCATCTCAATTCTGAACAGAACAGGGCTGTTTCAGGTAAAGAGTGTAGTGCCGCAGTTTGCAAAGCCTGTATTTCAAACGATTATTGCAGCTGGCAACTGATTGCAGAGTTATGAGTTACAGTGCATCTGCCCACAGAGCAGGCCTGTTTGCTGACTTATGCCGTACGGCAATGAGTTTTCGAATATCGTTCAGCTATTATACTTTCACTTTCCCCAAGTCTGCAGCAGAAAGCAGGTATGAGAGACATATGAAAAAAAAGCTCCGTTCAGTGGCTCTTGCAGGTCCTCACCCAAAGGCCGGCATTGGAGGAGTCCGAACTGTACATGAGAATGTAAGGGATATTCTCAAGGAGGTTCCAGGGCTCAGAATTCTTGACCTGGATAAGGGTCACAGCGCTGAACAGCGGTTTCTTCCAAAGCTCTGCGAGAGAATTATAGCTGCCATTGCCTGCCGAAAGCAGGCAGGTGAAGCAGATATTCTTCATGTTCAGTTCAACCAGGCCTCAGTTCTTACAGATACCCTCTGGACAGCAGTTGCAGGTCTGGGAAAAACCAGAATAGTTGCCCATATGCACTGCCACAAAGACGCGCTGCAAACTGCTTCCTCAGCACAGAAGCTGGGCTGGAAACTCCTTTCAAAACTGGTAGATGCCCTTTTCGTTCTCTCAGATGACATTGCTGAACAATTCAGAGGTTTCCCCTGCGCTGTATACACAGTCCCGAATTTCGTTGACACCTCTCTCTACCTGCCCACAGAAAAAAAGGAAAAGACTGTACTGTTCTGTGCCAGAATGTGCTCTGACAAAGGCATATGGGAACTGCTTGATACAGGTGATTTTCTGGAGGAAAAAGGCTGGAATATCAGGTACGCAGGCTCCTTTTCAGAGGAAGAGGAAGAAAAACGGTTTTCCAGCTCTGTGGCAGCACTGAATAATGTAACATGGACAGGCCCCCTTGAAGGGGAAGCCCTTAGAAAGGAATACCTGCGCAGCGCAGTTTTCATCCTTCCCACAAGAAAAGACCTCTTTCCCCTTTCCCTCCTTGAAGCAGGCGCTGCAAGGTGCGCAGTTGTCACAACAGATAAAGGAATAATTACCTCTATTGTGAGAAACGGCATAGACGGAGTAATTGCCGAAGACTGCACCTCTGATGACCTGAAAAAAGCTCTGGACAAAGTAACAGGCTCTGATAAACTGAGAGAAGAAATGTCAGAAGAGTTCCATAACCGTGTTGTCAGGTATTTCTCTGCAGAGGCAGTTCAAAAGCTTCTTCTGAATCTCTATGGTAAAATTCTAAGTACTGAATAAAGCTGTAAAGTAGAATTAAAGCAGGCTCGCAGCATTACCTGTCTGCAACCGGTGCAGAACACACAAAAGCCTGCATATCCTTTCAGCAGAATCCTGCATGGTTCAGAAGATGCTGACAGAGCAGCCTGCTGCGAACAGCGGCAGTCATTATGTCTTATGGCTGAGCGGCAGTTTCCAGACAGTCTGCAATGCAGCGAACAAGTTGCCTTGAACAAGGAGGTTCAGGGAGAACAGTTTTTCTTTTAACTGTTTTCAGCTTTTCCTCAACATCCTCACTGTTTCTGAGTATCACAAGACTGCCTGACTTCTCCAGAAAAGCATCAACAGAACCTTCTCTTCCCCGAAAGAAACTGTATGAAGGAACACCCAGCAGTGCCGCCTCTCTTGTAATTGTTCCGCCGCCTCCAATGACCATGTCACATGCCCTGACCAGAGAAGGGCCGTTATACATTTTTTCAGGAATAATTACCTCTACAGGCCCCTGGGCAAAGGATTCAGGAAGCCTTTCAGAACCTCTGGGAAACATTATCAGCTGAACGGAATCAGCTCTGGAAATACACTCCAGTACAGTTTCCATTATATCCTCAGCCTCAGGATTGTGGTAATGCGCAGTTACAGCAGGTGGCCTGAGAAGGATGCGAACTGAAGACTCCCTGAGCCCCAGATCCTCTGCTATCTCTCTGGAAGTATCAACAGAATCCAGATAAAGCTGCTCCTTGAAACCAGGAAATGGCACAACCTTTGAGAGCTTGAGCCCTGCTGATTTACATGCCTCCCGACCTACCGCTTCAGGGAGCAGAATTGATTTACAGAAAAGGTTGAAGATGGCAGGGTTCACCCACTCGTAGTCGTACATGGTAACACTTGGTATACCCAGAAGAAAAGACGCAACAGGAAGAGCACGGGAACCGTGTCCGAATGATAAATCAGCTCCTCCACTTCGCCGCATGTGCCTGGCCAGAGCTGCTGCTCTCCGCAAGGTTCCCGCTGCCTTATGAATGAAGCCGGACTGCTGACCCTCACCGACAAGGGAGTAATCAAGACCGTAAAGATCCATCAGCGCACATGTAGCTGCTCTTCTGCGAGCGGTGAACACCACAGTATGCCCCCTTGCCTTCAGCTCAGCTGCCAGGGGCTCCATAACCAGAACATGGGGAGAATTGTCAGCATCAAACCAGAATTTCATGATTCACCGCGGTTCATGACATCATTTCTTTCTCAGCTTTCTTCAGTTGTTTCTCTGACCTGTCTATTCAGATTCGAATCTATTCCCTCGCTCTAATGAAGTCCACAAAGCTTCAGAGCAGACAGCTTTTTCTTTCATTCACCATCTTCAAGAATATCTTGGCTTTCTCTCTGCATTTCTGTAAAAGCCGCTCTTCCGCTTGCTGAACCTTGCGCACATTTTCCAAATGCCCAATCTTACCCACTAAGATTAAATGGAAGGAATGCTGATGAGTGATTCTTTTGAGATGCAGAGAAGGTATTTTACAGCTCAGCTTGAAAAGTACAGGCTCAATCCATCGCTGCACGCTGCAGCAATCAGAGACTGTGAATACTATCTTGATATGCTTGAGGAATGCGGTTCAACAGAAGCCTTCAGGCAAAAGATACAGCAGACAGGCAACATGCTCTCTGCAGGAAAAGCCTCTGCTGTGGACAGGTTCCGCAACCGTGTATCTGTTTACCATGCGCTTGGGCACCATGAAAAAGCCGGTGAAGACCGTGATAGAATAGCCGCAGTTGAAGCTGCAGGCTCACATGCTGAACTGAATGCCGTGCTCACAGAGTTTGAGGAAAATTCCTCCAGGGCATTGCAGGAGAACAAAGCACTGAGTGCTCTTGGATCTGTGTTCTCAGCACTGTTTCAGCTGTGCACAGACGGCGCCGGCTCCAGTGACCGAGAGCGAAACATTGCCTTGTTCAAGGAATACTGGAGGCAGCTTTCAACAGCAGATCCCTCTGTGAACTGGGAAAGGATCATGACACACAAACCCTACCGTGACAGGCTTCCCTTCACTGATTTTCAGATGAGTTTTCTGGAAGGAGTATTCAGGGAGGTGTGTAATGGATAGCACTCTGAAACAGATGCTTGACGGATTTCGTTTCTCTCTCTCCAGTTATGCTTCCAGTTTAGGGTCTGACAATGAAAAACTCGTTAAAGCGGGAAAGCTTCTTGCTCAGCTTGAGAAAAAAGCTGAGAGCGGAGCAGACATGGCAACCGTTACAATGGACCCGCTCTTTGGCCAGACTGCGACAATAATAGGAGAACTGGCCAGTGAACCTCCTCTTTCAACGGAAAAGAGGTGCGCAGCAGCAAATTCTGCAGCAGCTGCAATCCCTTCTGCTTCAGTGGCTGCAGCAGGTTATCACATCACCTTCGATTCCCTGCTTCCTGAGCAGCAGGAAAAACAAAAGGTTTACTACTCCAGAATCTTTGAAATAGAAAAAAAGGCTGAAAATGCAATTCACTTCAATGCCCTGCTCATGGAAGACTCAGTTCTTCTGGAGATGAGCAGAACTCCCCTTATTGAAACTGCTGAGAAAGCCCTGGCGGAAGCTGAGGCGGCCTGCTCTCCTACAGCTGTCTATCAGCAGAAGCTTGCCATTGAAACCTTTTCCGGCGCAGATACCATTTGCGAGCTTGAGTTTGAGGGAACCAAAATGGCTGAGCTTTCCAACACTGAGCATGCGTGGGATGCCATGTATCTGGAAGTTATCGGTCTTCTGCCTGGCTGTGCCCAGGCCATAGAGTCATTCGGACCTACAGATGACAATGTGGCAAAGCTTCAGAACAGTCACAGGTTCATGGCAGAGTTCATGGGAATTACCTGGAATGATGTATTCAAAGATGAAAGATACCTGCTCTTCTGGAATCATGTGTTCTGGCCTAAAGTCCCTGCTGAAAAAAGAGCTGCCAGAAACATCTTTTCAGCAGAAGAATGGCGTGACATGCTGAAAACAGAGTTCTACGAACCGTTTGTTCAGGGTATTCCAGCTCGTTCTGACCAGTCCCTTGCAAGGATACGGTTCTGGGAAAAGGTATTTCCATCAGCCTCTGCCCTTGAGCTGCTTGAAACCCCTCCAAGGCCTGAGATTACTCCTTCTGTGAGCTAGTGTCCTGTCATGCTTCGGATGTGGAGAGTATGCGCAGTTATTATCTGTTCAGTTGAGGGGCAGGTGAGGGCGCATAGCCGGAGGCTATGTAACCGAGTCTGCAACGCTGCCTGGGCAGATAAGAACAAGCAGAATCCGTCATCTGAGGTTTGACAGGACGGTCTTTTGTGGCCTCTGATACCCTGCCGACTTCTGTCAATGCGTATGAGGCAAGGAACTGACAGCCGTGGCGGAAAAGCTGAAACAGATTTCCTTACGCAGCTTGGTAATGTAATACCGGTTGAGGTAAAAGCAGCTGAAAACCTTCAGGGAAAAAGCCTCCTTTTCTGCAAAAACCCTTTTTCTACTCCTCTTTCCATCTGCTCTTTCAAACTGCGAAGAGAACCCTGGCTGGTCAATCTGCATCTTTATGCTGTTTCATCACTTTTTGAGATGATAAAATTCAGCATACAGAGCTGAACAACCCTGCCTGAAATGTCAGAAATGGCAGCTTCAGCTTCGCGAAAACCATTAATGGCCACTCTCTGAATGATGCTGTCACAGAGCAATTGTCTCAAACGATTCCTGATTGTATTCTTCTGTGTAATCTATTTGCAACTGAGTGAGGGGTGTGTATGGAGAAAAAGGATTACCCTGGGGGACCTCTGAGGAACATCAAGAGATACACTGCTATTCCGCTGATGCTGGAAGCATCTGCTCTAAAGTACGATACCAGGGCGTTCATGCGGGAACGCAGCATGGACGGCAAGGTTCGTGAGGTGAGTTTTCATGAAATAATGGAGCTTGCCCACGACTTTGCAAGGGGTCTGATTGATTCTGCAGGTTCCTCTCCTATTGTGGCAGTTTCAGGAAAGAATTGTATTGACTGGGCTGTAACCTTCCTGGGAACACTATGCGCAGGGGGAATTGTTGTTCCCATAGACAGGGAGCTTCCTGCAGCTGACATTTCAGGAATACTCCACTACTCAGGAGCAACTGTTTTCGTTTTTGATTCTTCCATGGAAGAAGAGCTTTCAGACCACATACATTCAGGAAAATCGGCATGCTCCCGGCACTTTGTGATGAACGGAACAGGTTCCGGCAGATTTTCATCATTCGACTTGATTGTATCAGCAGGAAGAGGTTCGCCTGCAGAGCTTCCACAGCCGCAGAACCAGTCTGATACGGCAGTTATCTCTTACACTTCAGGTACAATGGGTGCAGCCAAGGGTGTAGTTCTCTCCCACGGCAACATTCTCAGCGATCTTCAGATGATGCTGGCCTCGGTATACATAGCTTCTGATGAAGTGTTTCTCTCTGTGCTGCCTTTTCACCACATGTACGAATGTGTCTGTGGTTTTCTCTGCCCTCTTCAGCACGGATGTACTGTGGCAATATCAAGGGGGCTCAGAGACATTCTGGAAGATCTTTCCCTGAATAATGTAACAATGGTTCTTGGAGTACCTCTGCTATGGGAGGGTATGTATAGAAGAATAATGGAACAAATCCAGAGCATTCGTGGAGGATCATTCAAGTTCGCAATGGGCAAGGCCATATGCTCAACCCTTGAGCTGATGGGGAACAAGGGCATAAGAAAAAAGGTGTTCTCCCAGGTTCACAACAAGTTCGGCGGAAAACTCCGTACTCTCATATCAGGCGGCGCTGCTCTGGACGCTACGGTGATGAAAGGCTTCAGAGACCTTGGCATCCGTATGCTTCAGGGATACGGTCTTACAGAATGTTCTCCTATTGTGGCAGTGTGCCGTTACGATGTTTCCCCTGAAGGAACAGTAGGGCCGCCGCTTCCTGAAGTAGAGGTAAGAATAGAAGAAGCAGATTCAGAAGGCGCAGGAGAAATATTTGTAAGAGGGCCTAATGTTATGCAAGGCTACCACAACAATCCTGAAGCCACCCAGGCTGTTCTCTCCCCTGACGGATGGTTCAGAACAGGCGACTTCGGAATACTGCGCGATGGTGTGCTTACAGTTACCGGAAGAAAAAAGAACATTATTGTTGCCAAAAACGGCAAGAATGTGTACCCTGAGGAGATAGAGCACCAGCTCAATCGAAGCAGTCATGTGGTAGAGAGTCTTGTATTCGGCAGAGAAACTGAAACCAAGGGAGAGGAAATCTGGACGATTATCTTCCCTGACTATGACGCACTGATTGAACTTGCAGAAAACCAGGGGCAGAAACTGACCGAGGAGTTCGGAATGGGCGTTATTCGCCAGGTCATACGATCGGTGAACAAACACAACCCCTCATACAAGCGGATATCCAACTTCATTCTCAGAGAAACAGAGTTCCCGAAAACAACCACCAGAAAAATCCGCAGGCCGCAGGTACTTCGTGAAGCAGGCCTTATGACCGGCAGGGTGTTTTCAGTGGCTGAAAGCAGCTGAGATCCTGTTAAAAACTGATCTGAGTGATTTAAGGGGCTATCATTGAAACAGGGCTGACTTGATGCTCTTACATACATCTGGCGGCACTGCTTTCACCGAAGCGCAAGTGCCGACCTGGCGGGAATCCGGTCTGTGCTGCAGCGTCAGCTCAGCAGCCTGATGCAGTACTTCCATCCGGTAGATTTTCTCCTCTTCGTACTTGATGGTATAGATGTATCCATCCTCGTAATCTACATAGGCAACACCAGCTATTGGCAGCATATAGCTATCTAAATATTCACCATTCCAATTATATCTATCTATCAAAGTATAGTCAGCATCTGTTTTTGTTGCTGTGATTGGAAAATCACCATTTCTATTCGGATAGGTTACCTGAAGATTTATCATACCGTGTGGTCCTACAAACATACTAGCGTATAAAAAATATTTTATGTGCCCAACATTTCCGTTAATTTCAGCAATATCGCCACCTTCAGGTAGCTCAAATGGTAATTTGCGTCCCGAATAGATTTCACAGCTGTTTCTTGTTAAATCGCTGATAACAATGTGCGTATGGGAGAATGCCACTGCTGCAAACAATTTCCCGTCATTAGACAGCACTCCATAGCTGTATGCCGGAACATTCTCCCAGCTCCACAGGTGATCATCGATACCGAAGCCTGTGTCAACCTGGCTGTTTTTATCAAGAATACGAACTAATCCATTCTCATCCATAGTTGAAATTCGAATCAACCTGTCATCAATACCGATTGCATAACTGACATACTCTCCTATCGCATCAAGTAAAATACCCTCAATGTTATAGAGGTCCAGCCTCTCCAGCGATGTGTCCCATACACAAATGTTATCTTCATTAATTGAAATGAACGGACCGAAGGAGTAATGGCCTGGACCTTCGCCTGTTTCTCCTGTAATCCATTGAACACTTCCAGTAGTGTCAGCAAGTATTATTTTATGATGGTGATAATCAGCAATAAGTATATTCCCTCCAGACACTTCCAGTATTCCTGGAACTATGCTGCTCTCCTGCAGTAAAGCATTCAAGTTTATTGCTTGCGGATGATTTACCAGAACTCGTCTGGAAACGGAGTCTTCCCACAGGCCCTCACCCTCGCTCATTGCCCAATTGTAAACAGTTTCAAGAGTATCCAGAGGTATGCTGTTATCGTAATTTTGCAGCAGTTCAGCTGAGAACAGTCTGTTCTCAGTCTTATTGCATCCGATTATGGATATTGATAGAATAAAACATGTTATTACTTGTGTCTTCCAATTCATTTTTTCTGTGCTCTTATCCTTTTACTAAATTCATATTTGTATTTAATGCACGCATCTAGCCCAATAAATCCTCTGATGTCACCTGTTCGTGCAAACGCAACACCTCTGCAACCTCCAGAGCAAAGTGTGAAAAACTCACAGGTATGACACTCATTACAGTTATCAATTGTTGCCTGCTTTGCTCTGCTGATGGAATCTGAGTGTCTCCAGGCGTACTCAATCCCATGATCTAAAACACTCAACCCCTTATAGGATGGATGCATCAACATATGGCACGGATAGATACAGCCATCTGGACCAATAGCAGCGTATGTGTTCCCCATTCCACACTCTACTCCAATCTCTAGTTGATCGTTTAGATAGCTTTCATTGATCAACTTCTCCCTTATCATATCGAAATAAACTTCACAATCGTACATACAGTTTGTTATCTCAAGAGAAGAAGCCATTCTTCCAGCTCCCAATGAGGTAACTACTTCTCTCAGGTGAGGCAGGTCTCTTTGGTTATTTATCTGATGTTTGCACTGCTTGAGGCTATTAATTCATGCAATCTTTTGTAAATATTTAAATAAATATATATAATATAGTAATATGGTATTATATAGCATGTTAATACCTATGAGTCTGGCCAAAAGGGAAATGTTTCAGTATCTGATGGGTTACTCTCCACTTCATAATGTGAAGCCCGGTGTTTCATATCCTGCTGTGATGATCACAACAGGGGACCATGACGACAGGGTTGTACCAGCCCACTCATTCAAGTTTGCAGCAGCACTGCAGGCTGCACAGGCCGGGAATTCACCTTTGCTTATAAGAATAGACATCAATGCAGGGCATGGAGCTGGAAAACCTGTGGGAATGCTCATAGACGCTGAAAGTGACAGACTGGCTTTCGCTCTTCACCACCTGACGGAGAAAAGCAGGTAAAACCGAACGAAAAACTATTTCAGAGCTAATGTTCGAACGATAACTGGATTTTTTAAAAAGCAGAACCGTTTGTGGTTCTGTCAAAAGAATTTACAGACAGTATATCTTATCTTGCATGATCTGTTTTCCGAAAGGTTCCTTTCAACATCTTGTATGTCTCTAAATGGCAACAGAACAAGCTTATCCATGCAGAAGCAGCTTACAGGAGGGTGGACTCAATCTTATATATATATTATTGTACCATGGTTGAAAGGAGTTACTTGAGGTCTTCTCTTCTTGGCATGCAGGCACACAAATGTCTGACCGAACTCAGAGCAGCTGTAACCGGAGTACTTCAGGCTCTGCCGGGGGAACTGGAGCAGCCCAGAGATGTTTATAAAACCCTGGGTATTGACAGAATGATAGGCTGGAATATTTACAAGTTCCATGAGCTGAACGACTGTTTCCTTTCAGTAAAGCATATTCCCAGAAAAGCGGCTTTCAAGGGATTTCTTCGCGCTTCTGCAAAAAAAGGTGTATCGGAAAGCCTTCTTACTGAGGCTGAAAACTGTTTCATGGAGTTTGAGAAACTTGTAGCCCTTCATGCAGGAGATCGTCCCAGTATGGAAATGATGCTCCAGGCGTATTCTGAAGAAGGGTGCGCTCAGGCTTCCATCGACCACAGAAAACTGGCTTTCACCGGAAACAGGTTCCTTTACGGCCTGGAGTCAAAGACAAGGCTTACCATTACACTCTTTGAGCCAGGCAGCTCCCCTGATTCATGGAAACTTGTTATTCTTAAAGGCTCTTTCGGGCTCAGACGCAACAGACCTGACATTCCCTGGTTTTATATGAAACCAAAGGTTTTCACTGAATCATCAGCCCAGCCGAAATCTCTTTCCAGTACAGCACTGGTTTCCGGTGTCAGCGGAGACCTTCCCTACTATCCTCAGTTCTGCAACTGCTCTCTTCCAGGTCTCAAAAGTCGGTCAACTTTCGTAGACAGCATTGAAGAAATTTTTCCTGAACAGACAGGAAACGCAGGCCTGATGGACCTGGTCTTTGCGGAAGTGGTTGAGATGAATAACTTCAGCCTTCAAAACAATGCCAGCACATCATCAAAAGTCATAACTCCATGCCAAACTGTTGCCAACGATATAATTCTGCCCACCTCAGCAGCTGAAGCATTGATATTTACACCAAGGGTCATATCTTCCATACTTGAAGAAACAGATTCCTTTGATGAAAATGTAATCGACATTGCGCAGTCAATATTGCCTGTGACACCTGATTTCTCCATCAGCCTCACTCAAAACACATACGCCCCTGATGATGTACCAGGCTATCATGATATCATCAGTGACATTTTTAAAAGAAGAGATCTTAATCCGCTTAATTACACAACTGTGAGAATCAGTATTCCCTTCCCTGTAATACCGTCCACTCTGGACATAGCCTGGACCCCTTCAGACAAGTAATTCAACGCACCGTTGAGGTGCTATATATATACATCTTGACATTCGCTAATCATATATGTATACTTTTTTCGTCAAAGGAACCACAGTGATGGCGTGCGGGGAAAAATGGTTTCTTTGACTCCTTCCTTAACATGTGCCGGTTATCAGATGGTGACCGGCACTGTTTTTTCTGGTATTTATTGCAGACAGATTACGGAGGTTGACACTGCTTTTTAACAAAAAGGAAACCGGTGTACTTCTGCACCCTACATCGCTGCCTGAGCCAAACCTTGGGAGAACCGCAGATATTTTTCTTGAGTGGCTCAAGGCCTCCGGTGCAAGTGTATGGCAGATTCTTCCAATGGGGCCTCCTGTTTTCGGCAGATCACCGTATCAGTCACTCTCTTCCTTTGCAATCAATCCAGAGCTCATCTCAAAAGAGCTTCTCAGGGAAGAGGGCCTTCTTGAAAACACCTCTGAGGCTCACTCAGTTGCACTGAAACGAGCAGCAGACAAGGCACTGGAAAACCCGCCGGAGGAGTTCTTTCAGTTCAGGCGGAAAAAGTGGGTAAAAGAGTGGGGTGTTTTCATGGCTCTGAAGGACGCCAATGAAGGCTCTCCGTGGCATAGGTGGAACCAGAAGCTTCAGCCGGACATCAAAAGGGCTGAGATGCACAGGATGCTCCAGTTCTTTGCTCACCTGCAATGGAGGAGAATAAGAAAAAAAGCATTCGAGCTGGGCATAAGAATTATCGGTGACCTGCCTGTCTATCCTGCTCAGGACTCGGCAGATGTTTACTTCAACAGGAAGATCTTTAAGCTGTTTCCAGATGGAACTCCTTCTGCTGTGGCCGGAGTGCCTCCTGATTATTTCAGCAGGTCAGGTCAACTCTGGGGCAATCCTGTCTACGACTGGGAAGCCTGCCGAAAAACAGAGTACAAGTGGTGGGAAGAGCGACTGGCAGGAACAATGGAGCTGGCAGATATGGTACGAATTGACCATTTCAGAGGATTTGATAGCTACTGGGAGATTCCAGCCGATGCGAAAGACGCCATTGCCGGACGCTGGTGTTCAGGGCCTGGAATAGACCTGTTCAATAAGATAACAGCGAGACTTGGAAAACTTCCTGTTATAGCTGAAGATCTGGGTCTGGTAACACCTGAAGTGGTGCAGCTCAGAGAAGAGTGCGGATTTCCCGGAATGGTTGTTCTCCAGTTCGCACTGGAAGACAGCAAGTTCAATCCTGACAAAATACCGTTCAACTCTGTTGTCTACACAGGAACCCACGACAATGACACCACCGCCGGCTGGATAAAATCCCGAAGTAATGGAATTGAAATAAACTCATGCAGGCAAGTGGTGGATATAGCCCTGAATTCTCCTGCGGCACTTGCTGTTATTCCTATGCAGGATATACTGGAACTGGGTTCCTCGGCAAGAATGAACACTCCATCAACCGACAAAGGCAACTGGTGCTGGAAACTTGATAGCCTGCCTGAACCTGCTGATCTCAAAAGAGTTAACTGAGAACATCTTACAATTCAGCCACCAGACAACTTTGTTTCGACTCTTCGAATTCCTTGAAAAAAGAGGCACTTGACCTGCGCAGGCAGTTTATCTATTCTCATAGTCAGAGGAAAGATATGGAGGTTGTTATGCTTGCAGTAGTTTGTTTTGCTCTTGCTGCTTCTGCTGTTACAACATATCCTGTTTCTGCTCAATATGATGGAAGCAGTCTTGCTATCAATGAAATAATGATTCTTCCGCTTAGCTCAAGCTCAACAGAAGCCGGGCAGTGGATTGAATTATACAACAGCGGAGAAAACTGGATTAACCTCACTGAATGGTCCCTGGAAAATGAAAAAGGACAGACCATCAGTTTCAGAACTCTTCTCGTTCCTCCTGGAGGCTATTTTGTCATCGGCGCCAGTTCAATCACTACAGAAAACGGCAACTACTCCCCTGATGCAGTCTGGACCAGTTTTTTCCTTTCTGCTTCTGGATCCTTGTCGCTGATTAACCAGGACAGCGATTCAGCAGAATCTGTAAGCTGGAACTCCACCTGGGATATCCTTCCAGGAAGTTCTCTGGAAAGAGTCAATCCTGGATGGGCTGCTGACGACAGCCACAGCTGGCAGCATAGTACAGAAAACTACGGCGATGGAGATTACGGTACCCCAGGGGCCAGGAACAGTGCTTTTTCTAACGGTTTCGGTCAAAACTCATGGGCTTTCATCAAGGCTTTTGTTCACTGAACTTTCTTGCGCTGCTGAACCTGTCTAAATCGTAACTGATTGTTTGTTCAGGCATGCTCTGCCTGTCAAGTCTGACATCAGCTTCCCTGAAAAACATTTCTGCATGAGTTGAGTGATAATCACTGAATACCACTACCCTGCGTATACCTGCCCCTATAAGGGCTTTTGCGCATGTGGTACACGGCATATTGGTAACATATGCAGTCGCTCCAACTATGGAGATCCCGCTGCGGGCAGCCTGTGTTATGGCATTCATCTCTGCATGATTGGTTCGAATGCAGTGGTTTTCAACGATAAGACAGCCTACATCATCGCAATGGGGCAATCCTGGAAGAGACCCGTTGTAGCCCGTTGCCAGAACATGCTTGTCTTTCACTATTACGCATCCGCAGTGCATTCGCGGACATGTGGCCCGTTCACTGGCCAGCATTGCCAGTTTCAGAAAGTACTGATCCCAAGATGGTCGCATTTTCCCTCCCTGTCAGAAACTCCAGTCAAGCTGACACCCGGCGGTTGTTCTGAATGGCCCCGGTGTCTCTGTACTTCCGCTGCCAAGCCATTCTGCTCCTTCCCTGAAATACCTGGAAAACCGGGCTCTGACAGCAGTGTCTTCTGAAATATGCAGTGAAAGAGATGCCTGGAGAAGTAAGCTGTTCCCATATAGAACTGTTGAGCCGAACTCTCCTGGAAAGGAAAGAGAGTAAGCATATATACGGCTTTCCCAACCATCTGTCTGTGATGCAGCAGCAGAGACAGAATACCCAATCAGTCTTGAGAACCTGTGCTTCATTCTGATTTCCAGACCGTAACCGTTCTCACTCTCACCTCCCTGATTTCTGTAAAAAGCAAATGGAGTCTTGACTGAAAGGGTCAGCCTGGAATTTGGACTCCAGCTTTCGGTTAATCTGCAGCGGATGAGCCTTTCTCCTTCACAATCAGAATACTTGATCCGCTGGGTGAACTCCAACCTTCCCTGAGTACGCTCAGTAAGAAGAAAACCTGATTTGAACATCTCTGTTTCACCACAGTTCAGAAAGAGGGCACCTGCCTCTGCCACAACACTATTGCCGATTTTCCATATAACCCCGTATCCTGCCCCGAGATCGTGAGAAACTCCGTATGGACCGCTGGCTCTTTCAATCTCCCCTGAATTCCTGCTTACAGTAAGGCAATGCCTCAGATCAGCGCTGCCTCTTGCGGCAGAAAGTGAAAAGCTCAGTGTGGAGTCAGTATCAATAAGGATTTCTCCAGATATTTCTCCGGCACTTGATGCCAGATTGATATCTGCTCCGAATCTGCTGAAGACTGTGCTGTCAGCCCCTTCACGGGAAGCTGCAGCAAACGAAACACCGGCAGGCCCCCAGCCTGCTCTGAAAGCTGCCAGTTTCTCAATAGCGTCATGCTTGTTCTGCTCTTCTGTTTCTGTTCGATGAAGCCCTGAGCCTGAATGGTCCAGAAGGGACCACCCGAGAACGACATAGAGACTGAACTCACCTCTCTGCCAGATTGAACCGATTCCCGTAAGTGAGTTGCCGTCGGTAACTCCAGGGCTCTCTGCCGGTTCCAGTCGAAGCCTTGAGAGAGGGGCCTTGGAAAGAGCCAGTGGATCTGCCGATGACCAGCTGCCTGAGTTGCTGAACACTATGCCTCTGGCAAACTGGGTTCGCAAAGCGCCTGCAGAGACAGAAATATCTGAGGTACTGTAGCGAACACCTCCGGTGATCAGATCGCCCCAGTTTTCTCCAGCATCTTTTTCAGTAAGGACTACTGCTTCCCATTTTTCTGAGTGCAGTCTTAATCGCTCATAGAAGGAAATGTTTCCTCCAGCCCACAGGTTCTCTGTAACTCCTGCAGGTTCAGGCCAGGAAAACTCTGTTCTGGTACGGATATCTCCTGGCATATCGGCAAGAATTACAAGAAGAAGCAAAGCTGTCATATTGTAAGATAAGGCTTTAGAGACTCAAGGGTGGCATTGCCTATTCCCGGAACATCCAGAAGCTGCTCAACCGACTGAAAGAGTCCGTGTTCATTTCGGTAATTGATTATCAGAGAAGCTGTGGAAGGCCCTATACCTGGGATCTGAACCAGCTGAGTATCTGAAGCGGTATTCAGATTGACCGGAAACTCCACAGAGGAAGGATCAGATGACACATATGAAACCAAAGCTGATGGTCTGAAGCCGGAAGTGCCGTATGTAACCCCTACAGAATGGCCTGCAGGAAGAACCGGGTGAGTGGAGTACCCGTACTGCAGTGCTGTATTATGAACTGATGCCTGAATAGAAAACCCTATTCTCGCAGGAGGAGTGAGTACAGAAACAGCGATAACGAATCCGGGAAATGGTTCAACGGAAGTAACTGCTGAATACTCCGCACCGGCGTACTGATGAAATGATGCTCCAGCAGAAATGGTTATGCCCCGGGCGGGACAAACTCCTGCTGATCCATGAACTGACCGGGGAACCGCACCCATGTTGTCGTCTGCCAGTGCTGAACTGAAAATCCCCCTTGAAGAAGCTCCAAGAAAAAAACCGTTCACAGGCCTTGCAACTATCCCCAGATCAGCAGAAACAGCACTGGCTGCGCCGTATTCATCAATGGATAAATAGTGCCAGGAGAATGATCCGCCTGCAACCAACCCTCGACTGAGAGTAAAGGCACCGGAACCTGTGGCTGTTGTTTCCAGATACCCGTTGCGACCTGAAACAGAGAGATACCCTGCAGCTGCTGCTCTTTCCATGGAGATTCCTGCAGCTACAGCAGTTCTGTCAAGCTCAGAGAACCCGAAGGGCCTTGAAGCAGAAACTGATACGGCAAATTCTCCGATGAGACCGGAAGCGGCAGGATTAACTGTAATAGCCATGTATGATCTTGGAAAAAGAGCGGCAGCGGCCGCCCCTGACAGCCATGGGGAATCGCTCTGGAGTTCAAAAGCCGCTGCCGCCAAATAGAACAAAATACAAGTCATCACCTTTCCTCCATCCTGACTAACCTCCACTACCGGCAAAAACACAAATGGTGATTGACTGAACAGAGAATTTTGGGCATTATAGTGATGCATAAAAGTGTTTTTGAACCCTGAAAGGTGAGAAATGCGTATACCAGTGATTACTGCTCTGCTGCTCTTTACAGCAGTTGCCCTGGCAGGGAGTCTGCCCTTTGCGCATTACGGAGTTCTGGATACGCCCAGTGCTTCACTGCTTCGTCATAGCGAGATTGGTTTCGGGATGGCAGGATCGGTTTACTCTGTAGATGATTCATCAGGTTCTTCCAATATGGATGTTTCTGTGGCAGGCTATCTTGAACTTGGTCTTTTCGGCAGAGGGCAGATCGGAGGCTCTTTTCTCGGTTCAGGTGGATTTTCAGGAACAGCAAGAGGGCTGATCTTCGCTGAAACCATCACCAGACCTGGTTTTGTAGCAGGTGTAGAGAACATCACAGGCGAAAAAAACTACGATTTCTTCAGAGACGACAACGATTCTCTTTACACTTATCCCGTTTCGCAGAACCTTAGTATTTACGGTGTTTTCACAAAAGATTTTACCTATCTGATTTCTTTTCCTGTTAAAATCAGCATCGGCTACGGCACTGGAAGGTTCCAGCAGTCTGATGAAAGTCAGGATGGCTTTGACAACCCTATACCCGGTCTTTTCGGCAGCATTCACTTCACCCCGCTGCCTGAAACAGTGTTTGAGTTGGAATGGGATGGGCGGGACATCAATGCAGGAGGACGCTACCGGCTGAACCGTAACTTTACCATAACTGCTGCTGCAAGTGAAATAGAATACCTTTTCGGCTCTGATTCAACTTCCGACGGTGATGTTATGCAAACGCCCAAGTTCACCGTGGGAATACAGGGAGCATTCGGACCGATTCTTGGGCGCACGGAACTTGATCCGTATGAAAAACTAAGATACACAGATGACGATGAAGCTCTGCGCCAGCTTGAGGAATACAGAGCAGGTGCCCGTGAAGAGATACGGGAACTGGAAGATTCCATTCGCTGATTTCTGTTGACGGAAGCGCACATCTCTGTAATTGTAGACGGTCAGAGAGAAACAACAATAGTTCAAATAAATAATTGAAAGTATAATAATGGCACGCCTGGGTACAATGGACTGTGAACGAATAATGAAGAGAACCAGGCTCAGCCCTCTCTCCATGAAGGTTCTCAAGCACCGATTTCCTGACGCAGACGATCCTGTAGGTGTCTGGCTTCCTTCAAAACCAGACTGGGGTATTATTCTCCCTGACCTGGGTATTCTTAAGGCGGAACTTGCCGCGGTTAAGAAACGGGGAGGCAAGATTGTTCTCTACGGACATGACGACATGGACGGTGTCACCGGAATATTTATCGGCCTGAGAGTCCTTCGAAACGAAGGATTCCATGTTGTTCCAATTATTCCCAGAAGAGATATAGAAACATATGGCATAAGACCTGGCAGGCTCAAGGGTGTTTTAAATCCTGAAGACCTTCTCCTTACAGTTGACTATGGCTGCAGTGCTGTGGAGGGAGTTAAATGGGCCAGAGATAACGGGTCCAGAATTGTAATAACAGATCACCATACGCTTAACCCCCCTCTGCCTGAAGCTCATGGTATGGTTAATCCCCAGGTAACCGGCGAGGCAGCAGCTGACCTTGCAGGCTGCGGAGTTCTGTATGGAGCCCTGGTGCACATCTTCCCCAGATGGGAAAAAGACGAACAGCTTCTCGCGGCGGTTGCTCTGGGGACTGTGAGTGACAGAGTTCCTTTCACCGAGTGGAACAGATATCTGCTGCACTGCTTCTCTTGTCTGGATATGTCCAAACTGACAGAAGGGCTCAAGCTTCTTCTCAACAACTGGCCATGCAGAAAAAGAGCCTGGACCGGTGCCATGATACGACAATCCATAACCAGCACTATAGGCAAAGGAGACCACTCAGGAATCGCATCCATGATTGACTTCATGTCCAGCTATGACACCCTCTGGTGTAACAAGTTCTGGAATAACATGAAACGAAGCAGTGACGAACGAGGAAAAACCCTTAGTGATGTTGTTACCGCCGCAATCAAGAAAAAGGATTCAGAAGCTGATGCACTGGGTATGATTCTGGTTTTTCTGGATGATGTTCCATGCGGTCTGGGCGGAACACTGGCAAGCAGGCTATGCAAGATATATCGCCGGGGAACCATTGTTGTTACCAGACGGGAAGACGGGAAACTGGTTGGAGATACCAGATCCATAGGCGACTGGAACATGGCTGGATTCCTTGTAAGTATGCGACACATATTCTCCAGTGCAGGAGGCCACTACAGAGCAGCAGGGTTCAGTTATGAAGGAACAGACTGGGAAGAACTCCGAAACCAGCTTATAACGCACATGACTGAGTATCCCACACGGCCTGTACCTGAACCGCATATCGACCTGGTACTTGATGAGCTTCCCGATCCCGGGCAGTTCACCGGCCTTGCCCCTTTCGGCCCGGGATTCCTTCCTGTGGCGGTTAAGGTAGGTTCCATGAGGTATCTTCTTCAGCTAAATAAAAACTGCCAGGCTAATTGGTGTATCACAGAGGACAGCGGGGAATAGAATGAGGGTTTTTGTTATCACAGGCTGCGCAGGTTTCATCGGCAGCACATTGACAGATTTACTGATCTCCAGAAATGAGCGGATCATTGGAATCGATGCATTCAGAGACTACTATGATCCTGAAATCAAGCGCAGAAACATTAAGAAGGCATCACGGTCAAGCGCTTTCTCTCTTCTTGAAGGAAGCATTTCCAGTAAACTTACAGACCTTGACGCTGCACTGAGCAAGACAGACAGTGTTGTCGTCTATCATCTGGCAGCACAAGCCGGAGTAAGAAAATCCTGGGGCAGCGACTTCCATATTTACACAAGAGACAACATACAGGAAACTCAGACTCTCCTTGAATGGGCTTCAAAACGAAACCGTCTTGAGAACTTTATCTACGCATCTTCATCCTCTGTTTACGGCATACCTGTCAATCTGCCAATGGTTGAGGATTCAACTGTTCCTGTACCGCATTCACCATACGGTGTAACAAAACTTGCAGCTGAAAATCTTGTTCGTCTTTACTCGTCAAATATGGGAATACCATCGGTAAGTCTGAGGTTCTTTACTGTTTATGGGCCGAGACAGAGGCCGGATATGGCTTTCAACCGTTTCATAAGAGCAGGGCTGAATAACAAACCTGTCGGCATATTCAGCGACGGCAGTCAGACCAGAGATTTCACCTTTGTGAACGACATCGTGAACGGTCTTGTGCTGGCAGCCAGCTGCACAGACGGATCGGTCATGAACCTTGGCGGCGGCAACAGGGTTACACTTCTCAGCGCGATAAACACCCTTTCAAATCTGCTGGATTCTCCCCTTCAGCTTGATTTTCTGCCAAGCCAGAACGGCGATGTGCCTGACACCTGGGCTTCAACTGACCTTGCCAGAAAAAAACTGGGCTGGACTCCTGAAACCTCCCTTGAAGAGGGGCTTGCACTGGAGATAGACTGGCTTAAAAGCCTCTGAGACCTGCTCTTGTATTTTCCTCTGTTCAAGTGCAACTGATATGGTTGTACCTGTTCCTGCTGAAGCGGCAAGCCGGCCTTGTGCCTTCAATTCCAGGGACAAAGCCTTAATCGCCGGCAGAGTTATAATACAAGAAGACTACCCCTTTCCGGATGGGGCCGGGGCAGGTATGTTTTTTATTAATGAACAAGGAAATTCTCATGCAAGGAGTGTTCTCATGATATATCTGATCCTTTGTGCTCTGACTGGAACGGAGTTCTCACCGGAGGGTGAGCTTCCCTTCGAATATGTAACGCTGGATGCCGGAAGCGGCGTAACCTTTGACCAGATTATGGATCTTGTTCAGGCGGATGCCGATACCGCGAGAAACATCGAACAGGGAGTTCTGCCCGAAGGCGACTACCTGATGGATGTTGTCTTTACTAATGACGGTTCGAAGATATTGGTGTGCAATTATATGACAGAAAACATAACCGTTATGGACCGGGCTTCTCTGTCCATTGATACCACGGTGGCGGTAGAGGGTAAGCCCGGGGGCATAGCGTGTTCCGACGAGTACATAGTTATCGCTTTTCCGTTCGCAAACAAGGTGTCGGTTTACAACCTTGCGGACGCTTCCCTGGCAGGGTCCTTCAGCACAGGAGAACAGCCCTGGGTTGTAAGAGTAAGCGAAAACGGAGAGCATGCCTATGTCGGCTGCGATACTGACAATGTATGCGAAGTGATCGACCTTGCCGGACTGACCCATGAGGGAACGATCACGGATTTTCCCGTATGGCTCAGCGGCTACACCTTCGGCAGTGAAAGCAACCGTTTCATGCCGAAATTCTCTGAATTTGAGATCCTGCCTGGAGACACACTGATCGCTGTGGGTGACGGAGAAACATCGCTGCTGTTCATCGATCCTGCCAGCGGCTCGCTGGAACATGACCTTGCCATTGCGGATTGTGACGGCGTTGCTCTATCAGGAGATGGCCAGTACCTGGTTGCGCTCAGTGCCGGAAGCACTGTTACTTTGCACCGAGTTGATCTGTCCACCTTTACGGTGGATGCATCGGTTGCCGTCACAGGATACACGGTGGGCATGACCCGGGAGATCGCCGTGAACCAGAGCGGGTCCAAGGCCTTCATATCTACAAACAACAACACCAGCACTCTGGTGGATTTTGCAGACAATGATTTCGTCACTTTTAACAACACCTACTCGGCTTTCTGGGTGGGGGTATCCTACGATCACTCCCTGGCCATCAGTGGCCAGTACCGCTTCTCCGTGATTGATTTCGATACCGAGAGCATGGTGACCCAGTACCAGGGAAACAGCCAGTACCTTGGTTGTGTGTCCCCTGTTGACAACTATGCCGCCGGTGTTGATCCCATCAGGCACGAGGGGGTTTACTTCTACTCTTTCAGCGGTTCATCAGCCAACTACCTCGGAGATGTTCTGTCAGGATCACCTGTTGAAGGTGACGGCAGCAGAAGGTGTGCCATATCGGAGGACGGTACTGTGGCTGTGGTCTCCAATACACTGTCCGACAATGTGAGCATCGTGGACATGACCATGATGGAGACTGTTGCCGTGCTGGATATCGGAGACAGAGTGCAGGATGTGGCCATCACATCCGATTCGAAGTACGCTGTTGTCTGCGGCTTCAACTCCAACTCTGTGTTGGTCATCGATCTGGATACCAGTACAATCGTGGCCAATGTTCCCACAGGATCCAGGTCTGGCGTTGTATCCATCACTCCCGACGACAGTTATGCCTATGTGGGGAATATCTCGTCAAACAGCGTATCGGTGGTTCAGCTGAATGGTGCTTCCAGTGTTGAAGTAGCCGAGATACCCTGCGGCATCATCGGAGTGGTATGGGCGGCCACCGGAGTGTCCAGCGATGTCCGTGTCAGTCCCTCCGGGGATTACTGCCTTGTGGCAGCTTCCTTCGATGACAAGGTAAAGGTTATCGACACTGCTGCCAACACAATAGTTGCAGACCTTGCTGTTGGGGATTTTCCCCTGCAGATAGAATTCAACGCTGACGGGTCGAAGGCCATAGTCACCAATTACAGTGGTGACACTTACTCGGTGATAGATGTTGACGGTGCTTCTTCTTCGGTTTTGGGAACATGGAGTGCCGGGGACGGTCCCCTTCGCGTTGCCTACGATCCCGCCGGTGACAAATTCGCAATTGGCCTTTACCTGGATGATGCTGTAAAAACGGTGGATCCGTCCACCGGACTGGTGGTTGATACATTCAGCTACGCCGGGTCCGGGCACATTGTCGATCTGGATTACTCATCCATCGGTACTCGCCTGGTGCTTACAGCAGGATCTTCTCCGATACCTGCGAGAATGCACTGGAACAACCAGTATACGGACCTTGCCGCAGGCCCTGTCTTCTTCGACTATTGCGACTTTACCTCTGTTGCTCTGGCACCGGTACCAGGGCCGGATTACGCAATATGTGTCAATCTTACTCCAATGGGTCTTGAGAACCACGAAATACAGACTACAGGTATGCCGGGATTGAGCCTGACACCCAATCCTGGTAATGGTAACTTCGCTTTTACCGTTCAGCTTCCTTCTGATGCTTTGGTTGAGCTGGATGTTTACGATCTTTCCGGAAAGCTTGTATCAAATATTCTGTCTGAAAATCTGGTTGCAGGAAGTCATAGCCTGATCTGGGAAGGAGCTGTTCCCGCCGGTGTTTATGCGGTTCGTTTGTCCGCAGGGAACAGGGTTGTATCAAAACTTCTGACAGTGTGCAGGTAGGTTTTACCGGTAAGAAATAGCCATTGGAGCAGAAAAGCCAGCAGAACGAAGAGGATAAGGAAAACGCAAAGGCTGCTCAGTAAAAAAAGTTCTTGACGGTTCATAACCTGTGGGCCATAGGGTGACCCAGCCGCTTTGCGTTTGCGGCTTTTTCTGCCTGCATGTCGGGCGCGTAATGGCCTGAAGTTGAAATTGATCAGAAGATTGAGCAGGCGAAAGGGCTTTTACAGAGGAGCCTTTACACTGACCTCGTTAGACCATGAAACAGCATTTTCTTCGTTGGTGGTCTTGAGAACATAATAGAGAGTACCTGATACTCCCGAATCGTAGTATACGGTGGTGGTTAACTTGTTTATAACGGTAACAATTTCTGCGTTATTCGGTTTACTCTCGATTCCCGGAGATGCGCTTCTGTACAGTGTATAACTCTGAAAGTCGCTGTCGGGGCAGGTGGTCCAGGAGAGTTTTGCTGTGTCTCCCCCTGAGAGTAAAGCTGTGAGAGCTGAAGGGGAAGGAGGATCAGGTTCAAAGGGGTTGTCAGGCCCGCAGCCGATTCCTGCGATAAAGAGAAGCAATGTCGCAACAACTGCGAGCCTGTTCATGACAACCTCCTTGAAAAGCTATGGAGTCAGATCGTTATCGTCTCTTGTCTCTATTTTGTACTCACTGTAAGTATATACAAGAATACCGATAATCTCGCTGAAGGTTTCTCCTGTTGAAGTGGCATAGTCATAGGCCTTAACCATTCCCGGACCTGAACCGTCATCTGCATCAAACTGACCGTACTGATCAGGATCAGTTGTAACTGTTACATCGGAAATGGAAACAAAAACTCCTTCCCATTCCTCCCGGTCAATTTCAACGGTGGTGATTGCTTCAGGGCCTGGAACAGTATGTTCGCTTTCAACAAAGTCTACACTCTGAACAACCACCTCGGTGAGTTCGTAGTATTCCTGCACATAGCCGGAAACCACCACGCTGTCACCTCTCTCAAGGCTGTCCATAATACCGTCAAAGCCGTAAAGAAGAAGGCCTGACCACTGGCCGCCGCTGGGATCCATTATGGAAACCAGTTTTCCATCGCCACTGGAATAGAGTTCTCCTGCAGCTGAAGTAACTATACCGGTAACAGTTACATCATCGCCTTCATAGGGAGACTCGACTGCCTGCCCCTGAATATCGTAGCAGGTCAGAACTTCGCCGCCGCCGCCACCGGAAGAATCCGGTGTTGTAACAGCGGCTTCATTGCTCCAGGAGGTGAGCTGAGAACTGTCAACAGTCTGAAGAGCATAGTAATAATCGGTATTCCACTCAAGACCGGTATCTTCATATGCAAGGGTTGAAACATCGCTAACTGTGGCAACCATTGCTGCAGATGAGGGGTCGGCTGCTATGCCAGATGAGGTTGAACGATAGAGGTTGTAGCCGGCAAAGTCGTCATCGGGACATTGTGTCCAGGTAAGGGTAACTGTATTCTGATCAGCTGCAGCTGTCAGAGTTGAAGCTGTGGGATTTGTTCCTCCACCCTGTGGATTGTTTTCATCATCGCCGCACGCGACCACAAGAAGGACAGCCATGAAAATGGCAGTTAATGCTGAAAGCTTACGGGACACTTATTCTCCTCTCAAGTTCAAGGTTGTTCTCTCTTAACATAACAATACGGGCACAATTCCGTAACAGTAAAGTATAATCGGGTACTCTGAAGATAGAAATGGAGAAAATATGAATCTGATTGTCTTGTTTCTTGCACTTGTTCTGCCCCCTGAAGCAACCGAAATTCCTCATGAAATAACGGCACACGGTCAGACCCGTGTGGATGACTTCTACTGGATGAATAACATAGAAGACCCTGCCGTTCTCGAATATCTCCAGGCTGAAAACGAATACACCGATTCTCTCATGGCCGGCTCCTCTGAACTCATTGAGACAATTGCAATGGAGATAACTAACAGAATGCGTACAGACGAGGCTTCTGTACCCTATTACCGTAACGATTACTGGTACTGGTACGAGTACCTGCCTGAGCAGGAATATGCGATAAACATGCGGAAAGCTCATCCAGACGGGGAGCCTGAGATTCTTCTCAACGAGAACATCTACAGCAAAAGCCATGACTATTTCTCAGTTGAAACTATCTCAGTAAGTCCGGACAACAGAACTGTAGCCTGGGCATACGATACCACCGGCGGACATTGGAATACCCTTGTTTTTCAGGACATCAGCTCAGGGGACACGCTGGACATAATCAACGGTTGCGCAGGTACAGTTGCCTGGGCTTCCGACTCCAGAATGGTATTTTTCGGCCTGAAGGACGAAACAGGCAGAACAGACAGAATAATGAGAAAGACCATCGGCTGCGATGATATGACAATGGTCTACTTTGAAGAAGACCCCACCTTCTGGCCCTGGGTCAGCAATTCTCAGGACAGAGAATGGATTCTCATCGGTTCCGCAAGCTCCCTTGAAACGGAATACAGAATAGTTCCTGCCTCTCACCCTGTGGATTCGCTTCTTCTGATTCATCCCAGAACCGACGACCTTGAATACTATGTTTATCCTTTCGATTCCACTCTCTATATAAACACCAACCTTAATGGCGAAAACTTTTCCATCATGAGGGCTTCTGCAGATTCCCCAGGCATTGAGAACTGGAAGACAGTTGTTCCCCATGACCCCTCTGCCCTCATTACAGATCTGGATATCTTTGATGACATTCTGGCTGTATCAATGCTCTCTGAAGGGCAGAAAAAACTCTTTCTGGCAGACCCTGCCACAGGCAGTGGCAGATACGCCGACCTTGGAGAGGAATCAGCAACCTTCTACACAACCGGCAACTATTCCCCTGAAGCAGATTCCATAAGGCTTGTATACACCTCACTGACAACCCCCTGGTCCACCATTGCCTATGACTTGAACCACGATTCAGTACGGGTTCTTAAAACTCAGTTTGCCGGTGAAGGTTTCAGCCAGTCTGATTACGAAAGCATCAGATTGATGGCCCCTGCTGCAGATGGCGAGCTTGTTCCAATGGGTATGGTTTACAGAAAAGATATGCTTGTTCCAGGGGAAAACCCTCTTCTGCTTTACGGGTACGGAGCCTACGGAATGAGCCTTGAGCCTATGTTCAACTCTACTATGCTCTCCCTGCTTGACAGAGGCTTCATCTTTGTCAATGCCCACATCAGAGGCGGAAGCGAGATGGGCAGGCGGTGGTACGACATGGGCAGAACAGTGAACAAAATGAACACCTTCACCGATTTCATAACCTGTGCAGAATACCTGATTGATCAGAACTGGTGCGACTCTGAAAGGGTTTTCGCCATGGGGGAAAGCGCAGGAGGTCTTCTCATGGGTGCTGTAACCAATATGAGACCGGACCTTTGGCGGGGTGTTGTGGCAGGAGTACCGTTTGTTGACGCACTGACCACAATGCTGGATCCTTCCCTGCCCCTTACCACCAATGAGTATGATGAGTGGGGCAACCCTGCTGATTACATCAGTGCCTATGAATACATACTTTCCTATTCACCGATGGATAATCTGGCAGAGGTGGAATACCCTGCCATGTATGTTTTCACAGGTGTTAACGACTCACAGGTGGGATACTGGGAACCTGCCAAGTGGATTGCAGGAATAAGACGGGTAAACACAGGGAACCTGCCGGTTATGCTCAGGGTAAATATGGGTTCAGGTCATGGAGGAGCCTCAGGAAGATACGGATGGATAGGCGATACTGCAGAGAAGTATGCGTTTCTTCTGGTACAGGCCGGTTTGAACTAACCGCAGGTACAGTTGCGTCCGAAAGACTTGGCTCGGTACATTGCATCATCAGCTTTTCTGAGAACTGAGTCTGCATCTTCACCAGGCTCTGCCTGAACAGCTCCAAGAGATATGGTAACAGGGGGCAGAACTCTTCCGTCCCTTGTTACCACCTTGCTTCCGCCGACAGCTTTTCTTACCCTTTCAGCTGCTGAATATGCCTGCTCTGCATTGGCCCCTGAGAGAACAATCACAAACTCTTCTCCTCCATACCTTGCAACAAGGTCTGCGGGTTTAAGGTTTTTAACTGCCATTGTCGCCACAGAAGACAGCGCATCATCTCCAGCTGCGTGACCGTAGGTATCATTGAACTTCTTGAAGTGATCTACATCAAACATGATAACACTGAGAGGCACCTGACTTCTGATGTTTCTCACTATAAGCCTTGACAGCTGCTTATCAAGCCATCTTCTGTTTTTCATACCGGTAAGTACATCAACCATGGCATCGTTCTCAAACCTGCGGCGCATTCTGATGTTTTCTGTAATGGTATTATCACTTGATCTCATACGGTAGGCCAGCAGGTGAAGCATGTTGCCGGCAAACTCGGATGAAGAGTTTATAAGGTTCCAGAAAGACTTCTCGTCAACCTCAAGTACTCTGGACTCACAGGTGGAAACAACAAAAGCAGAAGCAGGACTGTCATCTATTACAGAGAGTTCCCCAACTGTCTCTCCGGAATCAAGAATTGCCACCGGGTCACTTTTCGGACTGTCAAGATGTACAGTAAAGGTTCCTGAAAGAATTATGTAGAGTTTCCGGTTGCTCTGCCCGGCAGATAACAGCACCTCGTTTCTGCCCAGCTTCCTCACAAAGCAGTTACTAAGCTCCTTTATTGCCAGATCAGGCGATACCCTTCGAAGAATGTACAGGTCTCTGATGTCATTCGTGGTCAATGTTTTTGCCATACAAGTTCCTGTCAGTAGTATAGCTATGAATATTAACTGTACATATTGTTAAAGCCAGTGCCTGGCTGAACAGATTTATGACGGACGATTCTTCTGCGATCATCGCTAAACACATCTCAACAAACTGCCTTAAGTGTGTCTCTGATCTCAGCGCTTAAAGAGTTTGCTGAAGAAAACGGAATACAGAAAATTCTGAAAGGGAACTGGTATGTTCTGTGGAATGAGGCGGCAGCCAAAAGGCTGCCGCCTGGGTGGAATATTGTCTAGTGAAGAACAAGCATCTGCGCTGAACCTGAACCTGCGGCAGAACTGATAACAATGCTGTAGCATCCGGTTGGAAGCTGTGAAGCATCAAATCCCAGACTGCCCTGACCTGCATCAAGGCTGCCGCTGTGAACCGTTGCTGCAATCCTTCCTGATACATCGTAAACATTGATCTCAGCATTACCGGCAATTGGCATGCTGTAGCCGATTGCGCAGCTGCCGGCAACAGGATTGGGGCTGGGTGAGAACACCGCAGGAGCGTTTGCTGCAGCTCCTTCTTCTTCCTCTATGCCTGTCTGGCCCACAATGAACCTGAGAGCAGGATCACCAAGCAGATTGTTTTCCTGAAGAACCCAGTTCTGCATGCTGATGGACACATTAGCCTTGAATTCATCCTTAGAGACAGAATGGGCATAACCAATCTCGTAGTGCTGGTGCTCAAAGAGTGAAATTGCAAAGTAAAGCTCCAGCCACTCGCTTGCGCCCATGTTAGGTGGAGCTCCCCAACCGTTCTGAGAGTTGAACATCACAGCAACAGCACCGCCGGAAGGCCAGAACATCAGCCTCTCTGCAATCGAAGCAATATTCTCAATATTTCCTGCAAGACAGGCAATGGAGTGGAATACGGTAGGTATGTCATTATTGGTAAGGCCGGTGTAGTTACCGCTTGCAATCATGTCTGTAGGAGCGTAGTCGTACCAGTAGATACCGCTCTGAAATCCGTGACCGTTGGGACTACAGTAGGAAACACCATTGTTGAGTATGTCTATCTGGTTGTTCGGGTGACCGGAAGGATCCTCATACAGTTTATGAACAGTCCAGCTGCCAGGAATCCTCAGTGCAATGGAGTCACAGATAAATGATCCCCAGTATCCCGGAGGCCAGAGGCCTGCACCGCAGAGCAGTGCAGTAGTCTGCCAGTTACCGGCAGGAGCATTTGTTTCATAGGCAACAGTTCTGTTAACCATTGTGGTAAGCCTGGCGGTAACATCTGTGCTGTACCTGCCTGTGTAAATATCAGAGTAGTAATCAAGGCCATCACTGAGTTCACCAAACTTATTGTCTCCATCGCCATCCCAGTCACCGTCAAGGTCACTGTAGTAGAGGTCGGCAACTGAGTTCATGGTATTTCCGCCGATGGTCAGCCCGGAAACTCTTGTAGTCTCGCCGAAGTCTCCGACAATCAGAGCATAGACAAGACCCTGATTCTGATAAGCATCAATAAGGTAGTTCCTTATCTTTTCCTGGGTGTCACGGCCTGAGTAATTGTCATAAATCCATTGAGTGGAAACAAAATCAGATCCATGAGTACTTGCCCTGTGATCAATAAGCGGCTGAAGTGTTGTCTCATGTGCCTCATCAGCAATAACCACCCATGGCGCTCCATCAACACTGCCTCTGGAAACAGGAGCAAACTCCTGAAGCATTTCAGGGTTCTGCACGATGTTTTCAAGAGCTCCGGCAGCATAGCTGATCTGAGTATCTGTGAGAGCAAGGCTATGGGCATCAGTTGCCTCTGTGATTACAGGAGTAAGCCTGGCCTGAGTTATAACAGAGAGCTTGCCGGTTGCAGGATTCCAGATAAAGGGAACGAAGTTGAAGGAGGCAATTCTGAATCCTGTTCTGTTGCCTGTGTGAATTGCATGTATGTGATCAGCTGGAAAGGAATTCTCATTATAACTTCGAGAACGGGGCAGAACTTCAGGAACACTGCTGTTAAGAGGAACAGAAACAACAGGCAGCACATTGTGCACACCTGAAAGTTCTTCTGAAGCAAGAATCTCAACTTGAACAGTCTGAAGCTTCATGCCCTGAGGCACTACCATTGAATAACTGACTCCCGGAAGCCCTGGTTCGCCATCCTCAAATGGAGATGCTCCACCTGGAATGTAGACAGCTTCTTCTCCCATAAACAAGGTGAAAGCCACCTCTTCAGGGTCCATGGTGAAGCTGATGTCAGCCCCCTGTATAGCCAGTAAAGCCATGGATGCTTGGAGGAAAAGGGTCATTCTTAACCTTTCTGTTGTAGGGTACAATTTCACGGATTAAACCCGTCAAAGATAACCAATTCTATAACATTTAGTAAACCAGGAAAAGGGCAGAAAAGTTCCATGCAAGAACGGGGTTGACCATTTGAAAAGCCTCCCTATATTTACTTACTCGTAAGTAAGAAAGAAATGCAGGAATGCCAAAGAAGAAAAACAACAGACAACACCTTCTGGATGCCGGTCTTGCACTTCTTGCGGAAAAACCTCCTGAGCAGGTTTCTCTTGATGAAGTTGCCGACAAGGCAGGAGTGACCAAACCAATGGTCTACTACTATTTCGGGAACAAGGTCGGTTATTACCAGAATCTTATTCAGTATGTTGAAGAGGTCATGCTTGATCTGGTGAATCAATGCCTTTCAGATGGCGGTTCTTTCAGAACCATAATGAAAAGATTCATTCTGCAGCGAGTGGACTGCATTCTGAATCACCCTGAATTTTCCAGCGCCTTTCGCATCATCGTTTCAAATAAAGAACTCTGGGGAGTTCAAGTACGAGAACATTTCATATCCATCGTCAGGGCATTTGAACCGGTTTTCACCGGGGAGATAGAAAATGGCAGAATAAAGCCCGACGCCAATCTACAGCTTGTAATGGCCACGCTGAATACACTGATAGAGGGAGCATACAGAATCCACGGCAGAAAGTTTTTCGAGACTGCAGATACGGAAAAGTTCGCCGATATGATCACAGCAATGATCTTCGAAGGCATCGGAACAGGAACGAGGGAATAGCATGAAAATGAACTGGACCAGTCCGGCATTAATACTGATTCTGGTATCATCCGCAGCGGGATTCTCCATAGAAGAAGCAATTGACACAGCCCTTTTACAGAGAGGTGATGTTGCTGCCGCAATAAACAAAGCAGAAAGCTCCAGATGGGAAAGAAATGCCGCCGGAACATGGTTTCTGCCGCAGGTCAACTTTACGCTTGCTTATCAGAGAAACCATGACATAAGGGAAATGAATATTCCAGGTTTTGGATCTATTCCAATGGGAACAGAGTGGGGTTCATCCTATGGTATTTCTGCCCGAATTCCTCTGACACTCAAAGGGCCGGCAGGTGCCTCAATGGCATCAACAGCCTATAAACTTGCTGAACTTACAGTAGCCTCCACTGAACAAACTGCAGCAGCAGATGTAATAAGCTCTTTCTACGGAGTGCTTCTGGCAGAGATGATGAACGATGTGGCCACTGAAGCTCTGAATATCGCCAGAGAAGGCTATGAGCTTGCTGAAACCAGATATGAGACCGGTACCATCAGCAGATTTGAGCTTCTCCAGAGCCAGGTTGCCTATGAAAACCGCCGCCCTGACTCAATCGCGGCAGCTGCCGGTCTGAATAACGCCCGCGCAGCATTCGCTGTGAGTATCGGGTACAGGGAAGATGAACCTGTAACCGCAGAGGGAGATTTGTGTGATCCCTTCCCTGTTCCTCTTCCGGAAACCCTGGATGAGGCCAGAGCAATTATGGAGTCAAGTTCTGTTCAGATTGCCACTGCTGAGAAAATCCGCGAACTTGGAGATGCAGGAGTCACCTTTGCAGCATCCAGTTTTGCTCCGCAGCTTGTCTTGCAGACTGATTACAGCTACATGGCAAGTGTGGACGATATCATGGACATTACCGCAGAGGACTACACAAGAAACTGGGTAACCTCAGCTGCGATTCAGATTCCTGTTTTCAACGGCATTAATGACTACAGCGAATACCGTTCAGCCAGATACAACAGGCTGTCTTCATACGCTGAAGCCTCTGATCTGGAGAACTATGCTTCCCTTGGTGTGGTCGCTGCCTGGAACAGCCTTGAGCAGGCCAGAGAAACTGTGGAAGCGGCAAGTTCAACTGTATCCCAGGCGGAAGAGGCTTCAGAGATCGCAAGGGTGTCGTATGAATCCGGAGTAATAACAAGACTTGATATGGACGGAGCTTTTCTTGCCCTGACACAGGCTCGTACCAATTACGCTTCAGCACTGTATTCGCTGAAAACAGCTGAAGCGGAACTGGCCAGGGTTCTCGGCATACTGGTAATTAATAAGGGAGTATCCTCAAATGAGTAAAACGGTTAAGAATATTGCACTTGTTATCCCTTTCCTTCTCCTTGCAGCCTGCGGTTTAAGGGAAGAGGATGAGGCCCAGCGAGTTGTTCGGGTTCAGATACAGATTATGGAACCCTCTACCATTTCATCTGAGACCTACGCAAATGCCAGGCTTGAAGGTGCGCAGGAAGCCCTTCTCTTCGCCTCAATGGGTGGAACAGTGGAGGAAGTGCTTGTTGCAGAAGGAGATCAGATTGAATCCGGTCAGAGACTTGTGAGAATGGACACTGACCAGCAGATGAGCGCAGGTACTTCAAGCGCACTGGCATCAATCAGCGCAGCGCGGGCAAATGCGGAAAACGCAAGAGCAAACTACGAAAGAATGGAATCTCTATTTGAAGCAGGAGCACTGAGTGCTCAGGAGCTGGATGGGGTCAGAGTGGCCCTTGAAGCTGCAGAAGCGCAACTGAGACAGGCACAGGCAGGATACACACAGGCAAGAAGCGCAAGGGACAATGCCTGGATCGTCGCTCCATTCTCCGGTACAGTTGGCAGAGTATGGGCCAGACAGGGAAACATGTCAGGCTCTCAACCGTTGCTCTCTATTTCAGGCAATAACGGAGTTGTTGCCAGGGTCCTTTTTCCTGAACGGGACATTTTCAACATTGAAGCCGGTCAGCCTGCTTTCGTAACTGTTCCTGCACTTGATAATCAGTCAGTGCCAGGTGTTGTTACTTCAGTCTCTCCCACAGTGGATCCTGTAAGCGGTCAGGTATCTGCAGAGGTGCGATTTGATGATCCAGATGGGCTTCTTCGGGCAGGATTCTCCGGAAGAGTCTCTGTCATAACCTGTTCAAAAACAGATGTGATGGTTCTTCCCATGAGCGTTCTCAGAAGGACAAGAGAAGGCTACCAGGTAGCTGTGGAAGTGGATGGACACGCTGAACTCAGGTACATTGAGACAGGTCTGATAAGCCAGGGCAATATCGAAATAACATCAGGAGTCGAGCCTGGAGATCATGTGATTATTCTGGGGCAGAACAGTGTGGTGGAGAATGGTCCTGTTGAGGTGGTGGACTGATGAATCTTTCCAGCGTATCTGTCAGACGACGAATAACATTCCTGATGGTTTTCATCTTTATAGTGGGAGTGGGATTCTTCGGGCTGAGCCAGCTTGGTATTGATCTGTATCCCAAACTTGAGTACCCCATGGTCATAGTGGCAAGCACCATGACCGGAGCAGGCCCTGAGGAAATGGAAGAACTGGTTACCAAATATCTGGAGGAAGCGGTATCCAGAGTTGAGAATGTCAAAGAGGTTTCTTCAACTTCAGGGAGCGGCTCCAGTGTGGTAATGGCAGAGTTTGAATGGGGTCACAGCCTTGAGGGAGCAGAAACAGATATACGAAGACAGCTGGATCTTTATGGAAGCGCACTTCCGGAAGACGCTACAGATCCCATTGTTCTTGCCCTTGACCCCTCAATGCAGCCTATTTTCTTCATCGGATTCAGCAGCCCTGTTCTTGATGATTTTGCCCTCAGGCAGCTGATTGTGGATGAAATAGAACCCCGTCTTGCCCGTCAGGAGGGTGTAGGTTCAGTTACGGTTTCTGGAGGGCTGATTCGGGAAATACATGTGGAGGCAGACCCTTCAAGAATGGCAAGTGCAGGAGTCACCATCAGTCAGGTTACAGGCGCTCTTGCCCGGGTAAGAAACGACTCTCCTGCAGGCAGTGTGGAATCAGGCGGAGAGAAAATCAATGTAAGAATTGAATCCAGCGTTACCTCCCTCCGCGAACTTGAGCAGCTTGTTGTGGGAGTCGGACCTTCAGGGGCGGTTCTTCTTCGCGATGTCGCGGATGTGATAGATGGAGAAGCGGAAGTTACTGAACTTGTTCGCATGAATCAGACCCCTTCCCTCTTCGCTTTCGTTCAGAGAAGAAGTGACGCCAACACAGTAAATGTCTGCACAAATGTCCTGGAAGAGCTGGACAGTATAGCAGAAGAGTACGATGGACAGGTGGTTCCATATGTGATGTTTGACCAGTCCACATTCATCAGGCAGGCAATATCCAACCTGTCAAACACAGGAATTACAGCAATCATACTGGCATTCGCAGTTCTGCTCTTCTTCCTCCGTTCTCCCAGAGGCTCTTCAATCGCAGGTTCCGCAATACCTATTTCCATAGTTGTGACCTTTGCTGTGATGTACTTCTTCGATGTAGACCTGAACATGATTTCTCTGGCAGGTCTTGCCCTTGCTGTAGGAATGCTTGTGGACAACTCAATAGTGGTACTTGAAAACATCTACAGGCACAGAACAATGGGACACTCGGCAGTAGACGCAGCGGTAAAAGGAGCCGGCGAAGTTGGAATGGCTATTACAGCTTCCACGCTTACCACTCTGGCTGTTTTCGTCCCTATTCTCTTCGTGCCGGGAGTAGCAGGACAGATGTTTCGGGAAATGGTACTCACAATCGTATTCAGCCTTATAGTATCCCTCTTTGTTGCCCTGAGCCTTGTGCCTCTTCTCAGCTCTTTCGCCGCCAGGCTTGTGCCCTGCCACAAAAAGGGTTCACCGGGAGACAGGATACAAAAAGGCTTTGAGAAATTCGAAGCCCGCTACCGGAAACTTATCTCATTTGTGGTAGAGCACAGAAAGTTCACCCTTACAGCCACTCTGATTCTTTTTGCCGGTTCCCTGTGTATGGTACCTCTTCTGAAAACCGAGTTCATTCCAGCCAACGATGACGGCTTCATAAGAATGGACATGAACACCAAGATAGGTACAGACCTGGAAACCACTGCAGCAATGGTGGAAGTTCTTGAAGATTCTATGGTTACGCTGTTTGAGGAAGGAGACCTTATTACACTCTACTCACAGGTGGGAACTGCCGGTGGAATGGATGCCATTTTTGGCGGTGCCAAGGGTTCCTACTCTGTGGAAATGATGTTCAGGCTCTGTCCCCTCACCGAGAGATCAATCGGCCAGGAAGAATATGAAGAGCGCATCAGAGAGCTTATGGATCGCACTGCAGGATTCGAGTATGACATCTCAGGTGGGAACTTTATGGGCGGTGGAGCCATTGAGGTTAAAATCTTCGGTGATGACCTGGAAATACTGGCGCTGGAAAGTGCAAAAATAAAGGATGCTATCGGGGAAATTGAGGGAGTCCGTGAACCTCAGACCACAATGGAAGACATGATTCCAGATCTGACCTTCAGGCAGAATTACACCCATCTGGCGCTGCAGGGTATCCATCCTGCTTCTGTTGCAGGAGAGATCAGCAGCGCATTCGGTAACTCGCCGGCTACAGTGTTCCGTGAAGATGGAAAAGAATACAATGTTGTTGTCAGAATTCCTGAACACCTGAGAAACTCACGGGAAGAGCTTGATTACCTCCCTGTAATGGGTATGCCAGCATTGAACTTAGGCTCTTTTGAGGAACGACTTGTGGCAACCAGCATACAGCGAACCGACCAGCAGCGGAGCGTAACAATAACCTGCGATGTTTCCGGAAGAAGCCTTGATGATGTGGCCGCTGATGTTGAACGGGTGGTGAAGGAGGAGAACATCTATAATCTTCGGGTTGAATACGGCGGAGAGATGAAGGACCAGAAAGAAACCTTCAGCTACCTGGCTGTAGCTATTGTGGTTGCCGCGCTTCTGGTATATATGGTTATGGCCAGTCAGTTCGAATCTCTTCTTGAACCCTTCATCATATTCTTTACCGTACCTATGGCACTGATAGGTGTAGTCTTAGGGCTTTTCATCACAGGAACACCTGTCTCCGTCATGTCTCTTATCGGGGTTCTTATGCTTGCAGGCATTGTGGTGAACAACGGTATCGTGATGATTGACTACGCCAACCAGATACTCAGGAAGGAAAAAACCACTCTAAAGGATTCTATCATAAGATCATCCACAACTCGTCTGAGACCCATCCTGATGACTGCGCTGACCACTATGCTTGCAATGGTTCCACTTGCTATGGGTATAGGTGAAGGAGCTGAATCGTGGGCGCCAATGGCTGTTACGGTAATCTTCGGCCTTGCAGCTGCAACTGTCCTCACTCTTATTGTTGAACCATGCATTTACATCGTACTGGGCAACAGAATAGCAAAAAATCTTTCCTGAGCCGTTTGGCAGTAATTGCCCCCGGTTAATTCAGCCGGGGGCTTTTTGCTTTATCCATTGGATATTACATTCTGGCACGGAGGCAAGATGAACCCTTTTGAATTCTTTGCGAGAGAGCACGACGAAACTGCTGTTGCAATTTACGATATCAAAATGAATTTGCTGGACTGCAACAGAACTTTCTGTGAAACTTTTCTTGAGAAAAGCAAACTCCCGCTCACTGATCTGATGGCCTTTATGGTCAACAGTGATGAGTCTCTTGCTCAGATGCTGCTTGTGGTAGAGGTGGAGAAGTCCAGAGGCCTCTGTACAATGGCATATACAGCAGAAGGAAACCGAAAGGAATTTCGAGTGCGCCTGAACAGTATTGGTGAAGATGCTGACAAAAAATACATCTGCTCTTTTACTGATGTTACAGACTGCATGTTTTTCCAAAAGGTTCTGATGCGCAAGAAAGACCACCTGGAAAAACTTGACAGGATTTCTCCTGTAGGTGTTTTTAACTCTTCCTCAGGGGGCAGCGTACTTTATGTGAACAGCGGCCTGGTTGCAATGCTTGGATATGACAATGAGTATCAGGTTTACAACCTTGAACTGAAAGATACCTGGGTCAATCCAGCTGACAGAGATGAGCTGCTTGCTATCCTGAACAAAGACAGAATTGTCAGCGGATATGAAACACAGTGGAGAAAAAGGGACGGAACGGTATTCTGGGTATCCCTTGCCGCTACAGGTCAGCTGGACCGATCAGGCAATGTGAGTTACATAGAGGTTGTTGTTCTGAATATCGAATCAAAAAAGAGAACGGAAAAAGGCCACAAACAGCTTCAACAGCATCTTCATTCAATTGTCAATAACAAAACAGCAGAATTGCAGAAATCTAATGAGAAAATACTTCAGGAGATTGCTGAAAGGCAGAGAGCAGAATCCCTCTATGAAGTACTGCATTCTATTGCTAAGGAAACAGAGCGAACAAACTCTCTTCACGCCCTGCTTGAATTCATACACAGAGAACTGAACAAACTTGTACCGACTCCCAACATATACTTTGCCTTCTTCAATAAGCATACGAACAGATACTATTTTCCATATTCTGTAGACAAAGGAGACTGTATTTCCTCATTTATAACTTCTGAAGCAATGCAGGGCAGCCTTACAGAGTATGTGAGAACTACCGGAAACCCTCTTCTTGTGGATGAAAAAGAGTTCGCAAAGATGCTGAGTGCAGGAAAAATCAAAGAAGTGGGGCCTCCATGCCACCAGTGGATGGGTATTCCGCTGAAGGACTCCCAGGGAGTCTGGGGAGTTCTGTCTGTGCAGAGCTATGACACAAAGAGCCTCTTCTCTGAAACAGATCTTGTTATGCTGTCCGGGCTTGCAGACAACATTTCAATGGCTATCAGCCGTTACAGAAGCGAACTGAACAGACGAAAAATTCAATCCCTCTACAACACTGTTGTGGATAACCTTATTCAGGGAGTAGTCATGTGTGACCCTGAGGATGTTATCCTCTTTGCCAACAGAGCCTTTTCCGGTATCATGGGAATCCCTGCGGAAAATCTTGAAGGCATGAACTTTGCTGACCTTATTCCTGAACCTGATGATGTGGCCAGGGCATACCGTGTCCGTGAGGCAAGAAGACTTGGAGAATCCAGTTCCTATCACATCTCCCTTAAAAGAAGTACAGGAGAGCTTATTCCAGTCTCTATTAACGGTATTCCCAGGTTTGAAGATGGAGATTACTTCATAGGAACCATAGGATTAATAGATCTTCTGGATGAAGCGGAAGTGCTTCTGGAAGGGAGCTGAGGGTTGGAATTGCAGCTCTGAGCCAACAAAGAATCAGTGTATTCCTGAATTGGATTGAGCGTTCCGGTCATCCAGGGGCAGTACATAGGGATGATCCTGATGCCACTTAACTGATACAGGAACACTGTAAACCTCTTCTATAATCTCTTCGGTGATTTCTGAGCTGTCCACAGAAGCTGTGATTCTTCCGTTCTTCATGAAGAGAAACCTGTCGGCATATCGAAAAGCAGTGTTCAGATCATGCATTGTGGCCAGCACACTGGTCTCATGCCCTTTAACGATGGTTCTCAGCAACCGCAGAGTTGCCAGCTGGTGGTTCATATCAAGGGAAGCTGCCGGTTCGTCCATAAGCATAACTTCAGGCTCTCCAACCAGTGCCCTTGCAATACATACCCTCTGGTGCTCACCACCGCTCATGCTGTCTGTGTGCCGGAGAAACATTTCGTCCAGTCCCATTCTGTGCAGTGCGGCACAGGTCAGCCTGATATCCTCCGAAGAAACCTTCAGTCCTATATGAGGCTTACGCCCCAGCAGTACAGCATCGAAAGCTGTAATTCTTCCAGGCTCATTTCTCTGGGCAACATAAGCGACCTTTCTGGCAATCTCCCTGCGGGAGTAGTCAGCAAGCTTTTTTCCAGAGAGACAGACAGAACCGGAATCAGGTTTAAGAATACCGTTAAGACAGCGAAGAAGCGTTGTCTTACCTGAACCATTGGGGCCGAGAACAACAGTAAGCCGGTGATTCTCCAGACTGAACGATATGTTCTTGAGAACCTTTCTATTCCCGTAACTGAAGCAAAGGTTCTCAACTTTCAGTATCACTTTCTGTACCCTCTTACAAGCAGCCAAATAAACACCGGAGCACCGGCAAAAGCAGTAACAATGGCAACGGGAATGACTCTGGGCGACAACACTGTTCTTGCGGCAGTATCTGCAGCCAGAAGCAGCAGTGCTCCGGCTATCATGGATCCTGGAATAAGATAGCGGTGGTCATCTCCCAGAAGGCGCCTTGCCATGTGAGGAGCAACCAGACCTGCAAATCCGATAACTCCTACAAAGGAAATGATTGTTGCTGTTACAAGGGAGGCTGCAAGCATTCCAGCAAGCCTCTTTCTCTCAACGGAAACACCAAGGCTGCCGGCAGTTTCGTCTCCTGCATCTATTGCATTGTAATTCCAAATGTTCAAAATGAAATAGACAGATACTCCGAAGGTTACCGAAGAAATCAGCAGAACTTCTCTCCAGCTGGCCCTTGCCAGGTCACCGAAGGTCCAGAAAACCATTGCAGCAAGTTGTACATCATCTGCAAAATACTGCAGCAGCATTGTTCCTGCTGAAAAGAGCGAAGCCAGGGAAACACCTGCAAGAACCATTACTTCAGGGGAGGCTTTTCCAAGCCTAGCAATAAGCAGAATTACCCCTGCAGCAACAATACATGCAGAGAAAGCGGAACATGTTGTAATGTAGGGATTAGTTATGGAAACTGCGTCTGCTCCGGTACTGTGCATGATCCCCGTACCAAGGAGCATCACCGCAAGGGAAGCCCCGAAAGCCGCCGCATTGGATATGCCCAGAGTAAACGGAGAGCCCAGCGGGTTTCGCAATATGGACTGCATTGCAGTGCCGGAAACCGCAAGCCCGGTTCCGGCGGCAACTGCCGCCAGAACCTGGGGAAGACGAATATTCAGAACGATTATCTGTACCTGGCGTGAAGCAGTTCCTGTAAAAAGAACCTTCAGCACCTGCAATACCGGTATGGGAACTGAACCTGCAGAGATTGCTGCCACAATCATCACCAGAAGAAGAACAAATCCTGTCAGATTTATGTACTTCTTCCGTTCAGTATAACCTGTGTACCCTTCAGGGACTTTTCCGTCTTCAAGGTGCAAAAGGATATCTCCCTGCTGCTACAGTTCTACCCTCTGGAACACAGTACTGCTGAAAGAGCTGTCGAGTTCTCTGAAAGCAGGATGATCAACCAGGAATGTATAAACCTCATCAGCCTTTGCTTCAGGGTCAACATCTTCAAATCTGTCCGGATAAAGTGTTTTTCCCACAAAGTAGGCATCTGCCAGTATGGAGCCATAGTTCATGGTGTACCAGTTGTAAGGCAGAAGGTTGTAAACCTCTCCGTTCTCAACAGCTGAAAGTGATCCATAGGCAGGATCGGTTTCCAGCTGGTAGAATGCACTGGTTTGCGGGTCAGACTGCATGGTAGACACATCGACAAAGATAAAATCAGGATCCCATGCAACAATCTGCTCTTTTGCCACATCGGCATGTTCCTGAGGTCCGTCATCGCATGCAAGAGCCACATTGCCTGCATTAACGAACAGGAAAGGAGGATAGGAAGGTTCAGTGGACTGAAAGCCATGGGGGCCTCTGAAAGCTATTCCGCCCACATAACAGCTCGGTCTCTCTTCCTGGGGAATGTCACTTGTTCTATTCTCAAGATCAGCAATGGTTGCAGTGAAGAAATCAATAACCTCTTCAGCCCTCTCTGAACTGTCCATGATGCTGCCCATGATTCTCAATGAAGTGAACAGTTCTTCCCGATCATCAGAAAGGTCGCCGTAATTCAGAGCCACCACAGGAATACCGGTTTTCTCCTCCAGTTCAACTGGATCTGTACCCTGCATGGGGTAAGTCTTGAATATCACCTGCGGCTGGGGATCAAGAGCTGCTATCAGCTCTGCATTGTCATGCCCTCTGAACTCACCGAATAGAGGCATGTCAGCAAACCAGGGGTTTGCAAGTGCGTATGGACGAGCATCAAACGCAGGTCTTCTTCCCTCCATATCGTCAACTGCCACAATTCTCTCCTGAGCCTGAAGATATGTAAGCAAACGAAGACATCCCGGCCCTGAGCAAATCACATACTCAGGGTTGAAGGGAACGGAAACCTCTCTGCCAAGCCCATCCACAACGGTAATTATGCTGTCAGCAGACTCTGACTCTCCCTCAGCAGCCACTCTGCCCTGCTCATCGCAGGCTGAAAAAAATACAACAGTAACCATCAGTAGCATTACGATTCCGGCAAATGTTCCTTTTGACATTTCAAACTCTCCTGCAGTAATTTACCCTGATGCAAAAAAAGGGAGCATATGCTCCCCGAGAAACCTGGCTGGCGGACAGGGATTCGAACCCCGATAAATGGTTCCAGAGACCATTGTCCTGCCATTGGACGATCCGCCAGCTGAGGCTCGAATTATTCAAAATTCATTATGTTCTGTCAAGTTCTCTTAGATGGAAGGAATGAATGTGCCAGAAAGAAATCACAATCTGATAACACATCTTATCATTGCAGCCCTTGTTCTCTACATTACTTCTCTGCTTCTCGGTGATGCCATGCACTTCACCGGAATATGGGGAGTGGTCATCACAGCTGTGGTTACAGGTCTTCTTAACTTCTTACTGGCTCCGGTGATTTCATTCTTAACCTGCCCTCTGCAGATACTTACACTGGGGCTGGCAAGATTCCTTGTCAGCGGGCTGATGATTCTTCTGGCCTCAAAAGTGCTGGACAGTTTTACCATCAGCGGTTTCTGGTGGGCAGTGCTTGCAGCTATTCTTATCTCTGTACTTATGTCGGCAATTGAGAAACTGTTCGGGTTCAGAGGAAGCAGAAGCTGATCAGTTTTCTTCTCTGATTATACCTGCAGGTGTTCCAGCTGTACCCTGCCCCAGAGGATTATCTCTCAGAATACCTGAAATCAGCTCTGTATCAAGACTTCCGGGATACCAGCCAAGAATATTGCCGCCCAGGTCATTTATATCCACAACAGCAGCTCTGCAGCCGAACCTTTTTGCAATGCTTTCTGCAACCTGATGCGGTTTCGCAGGAGCAAGGCTTACAGCATTGTTGAAAGGAGGAATAGTGCCTTTTGTGGGCCCGTCAATGGAACGGGCACAGGGCCCTGCTATTCTGTAAAAATCCCCTCGTCTGCCCAACAGTCTGGTTAACCCTCCAAGAATTGCAGCGGCAAAGATTCTCCATGCACCGCACTCTCTCATGGCACATTCCATAGTTTCAGGCATTCCCAGCCCTATTCCAGCAGGAGTTCTCGTTACGAATCTGCTGAGGAATCTTGCTGAAGGCCTGACATTCAGCTCATCTTCTCCTAAAACGAAATATCTTCCCTGGCTTGCACCTACAGCTTTTTCACTTACGAATAGAATATCATCTGCTTCAGGTTTTTCCCCTGCTTTATCAAGCCCCTCTGCAATTGCCTGCAGAAGATCATCTCCTCTGAGTATCAGTTTGGTTTTTACAGGAATGCGCAGCCAGCTTTTTCCGCCAAGGGTAATCACAGGTTGTTTAGTATTCATATATTCAACTCCACAAAAGGGGTATTACTTGAATCTAATTGAAATGTTCTCAGCTGAAGCAGCCGCCTCTGACAAGTCAGCGATTCTTCTCCCTGCAGGAAGTCTGGAACAGCATGGAACAGAAGCACCGCTGGGATGTGACGGCATAATAGCAGAAGCTCTCTGCCGAAAAGCAGGGGAACTTACAGGATGTCCGGTTCTTCCATGCCTCTATTACGGTAATTCCCATTGCCACACAGGTTTTTCCGGTACATTCTCTCTCTCTGTGGAAACCAGCGTAAACCTTATTACTGATATCATCTCAGAAGCCGGCAGAAACGGTTTCAGAAAGCTGCTGATTCTAAGCGGCCACGGCGGTAACAGAATAGCTGCCGAGAAGGCTATTTCAGAGCTGAAAGCCAAAATTTCCGCAGAATACTCAGGCTACTGGCAGCTGCCCGGCTACACTGAAAAGGAGGAAGAACTTTTCGGAAAAACAGGATATCACATAACAACTTCAGAAGTGTCCATGGTCTGGCATATTCTGAAAAAGCCTGTTCCTGGAGTATACTCCGGATGTTACCCGAAAACTCTTCCCAATACTTCCGATTTTACCCCTGAACAATGGAAAGAAAAGTATCCTGACGGAGGAGTCGGAGGAGACATGTCCCGTGTTTCCACTGAAAAGGGGTGCGCTCTATTTGACTATGCTGTCGATATGCTTGCAGAGAAAATAAGGGAGATACGAAAATAAGCAGCGGAAAAGCCGCTTCAGCGAGGGGATGGTTACCATGGAAGCCCAGCCGGTACAGATAATCGCCACATATCCAAGCCGAGTCGAAGCCATGAAAGTCGGCAGAAGAGCTGTTGAACTCCACATGGCTGCCTGTGCCCAGATAACTTCTCAAATAACAAGCATATATCACTGGGAAGGCTCTATACAGACAGGTAAGGAGTTTCAGCTTAAACTCAAAACAATAAGCAAGAAGGAACAACAGCTTGTTACCTGGCTCAGTGAACATCATCCGTACAAAGTGGCAGAAATTCTTGTGGTACCTCTTACCTATGTGTCACCGGATTATCTCCGCTGGATGAAGGAAGTTACTCACCACTGAGCACATGTGATCTCATTCTGAAAATCAGCTTTCTTTTCTTGACTGTTCCTCGTTTATACTGTATGCTCAATTTTGATATTTGCTTTACCATTAAGATGAAAAACTGCGTAAAGAAAAGGAGCTGCCTATGGCAGATGTAAATCTTGTTTTGTCAATTCCCCAGGGAACCATCACAGCCACATCTTTGGGGATTGAGGGTTTTGCCAGGCATCGCAGTCCAGGTTCAGGCAGGCACTTCAAAAGCCGCAAACTGCTTGTAGACCTTCTGACAGACGGTCTTGAACCGGGATTCTCTTTCCTCGAGGAAGGAGGCTGGAGAAATCAGCAACAGGATGCAGCAACTGCACTTGCATCTGCATCAGGCGGAAACAGAACTAAAACAGCCCTGTCAAACAACGGATTTTCCTGCACGCCAATAACTGCCTATAAGAATGTTTATCTGGTTAAAACAGCTGGCAATGTTATGAAAATGGACAGCAGAAAACCGCTGCACACCTTTGCAGAAGGTTCATACCACGAGGAGATGTCTCCTGCTCAAATCGCTGAAGCTGCCGGACTTAAGGAACCTGAGGCTAGAAAACCCCGGTTCTACATGGTAATGTGCCCTGTAGAGCTTTTGCTGGTCTCAAACCTGACACCGGCAGAGTATGCCTGGTACGCCACTCACAGACCTGGAAAAATTTTCAGACAGATTGTCTTTACAGAACTTAACTCAGAGCAAACCCATCTGGCAGCACAGAGCAGATACCGTGATGCCATTGATGAACTAAGTGCAGACCCTGAAAAGAAAACAAAGACCGTTGTTTCAGATGACTGCATGAATGAAATCCCATTCCTCTCATGGGTCGGATTCCGCAGAAGAAGACAGGGAGGCGTATTCGTTGCTGACAGCAGCCATATTGACATCTGGGAGTTCCCTGAACTTATTCCCCACGACTGGGAAAAAGCTCAGGGCTGACACTATTGTTGAAAACAAAAACCTTTATCGCCCTGCTGGTTCTGCCTTTTATCAGCAGGGCATTTGACCCTCCGGTAGCCATCATGAGCACAGGAGAGATGAGTCAGGGAAACCTGACTTCATTCTTTCTGCTCAACAGACCGGAAGCAGATTCCATTCTGGTGTCACAGATGGCTCTTGCCTACATAGAAGAGTGTCGTATTGAGGGAGTTAACTCCGACATTGCCTTTATACAGATGTGTCTGGAAACAGGCTTCTTAAGGTTTCAGGGGCTGGTCACACCGGAAATGAACAACTTCTGCGGTCTGGGGGCAACCGGCCCAAGACATTCAGGAGAGTCTTTCCCTGACATAAGAACAGGCATCAGAGCCCATATCCAGCACCTGAAGGCTTACGGTTCAGAAGAACCTCTTGCATTGGAACAGGTGGATCCACGATTCCACTATGTCAGCCCCAGAGGAAAAGCTCCGGACATCTTCAGTCTGGCAGGCACCTGGGCTGCAGACAGAGAATACGGCAGCAAACTCTACAATCTTCTCGAAAGGCTTTACCACTCTGCAACAGTTGCAGAGCCGTTCTGACAGGAACCGGTCAGCATCAGTTTTCCTGTTAACAAATATCATATACTGCCAATTTGAATACTGGAAGTTAAATTTTCTATTGAAATGATAAATATTTTGTGCTCAGAAAAGCACTCTTCAGAGAAAAACAGACATTCCTGCTGAAGTTATGAACAATTCCTTTTATCAACAGGTTTGCTCTTCATAGAACTGCCCCTATCTCCGTGAAGCGTCAGCGTGTCCCTTTTCTATACCCTGCTTGCGACAGGTGGTTTCTCTGATAAGCCTTTTGGCAATCTCAGCACTCTCTCGTGGAGCAGCCATTCAGCCCGCCACATACCTGCTGAAAATGTCAAGAATGACATACAGGCAGGTCCATTTCTTAGGGCCCTTCAGCCTGAAGATATCCCATACTTCGTTGGATCTTGCGGCAAGCGTTAAGGCTTGTTGTACTTGGTATGTCCTGGCTGATTACGCCGTTCCTTGCCTCTCCATTGAGGCAAAGATGAATCTGTTTCATCCACTGGTGCCTGTAACATCGTGGACAGCTGCAAGTTCCAGGCGGTACTGAGATACTCACCGGTGAAGTTTCCGCCCTGAGAGGCAACTGCAGAATACTGACCGATTGGCAGAATCCTACACATGGTTCTGAGTGAACAGAAATATTCGCCATCTTCATTAAGCGGCAGAACCTGTGCAGGTGACTTATCTACAAAGCCTGGTGAATGAAGCATTGCCAGGACTGTTGCCTTCTCTACATATCTGAGAGCCCTGTGAGAAGTTCTCCCAGGTACCGGTTAAACAACAGGAGCTTTCATGCTGAAATGCCTTTAATATGAGGGCCTTGACAATTGCTCTCACAGTTTATGAACAATTGTATATGCAATGAAAACCTGCAGACCTTTATAAGCAGTTCAGTGCCTGAACAGGAAAGGAGGATAATGAACACATCTGCCCGAGAAAGCATTAATGTTAAACGATTCTATTGAGGAAAGGAGGGTATGATATGTACGGAATTGTTATTTCTGTACTGCTCGCTGCGGCAACTTCTTTTGCGCAGATTCCAACCGAACTCGTCTCTGAGGATTTCATATCAGCGCCTCAGGCATCAACCCAGTCAGAACTCGACCAATACACATTAGTTTCAGTCAACTCTTCCGATGAACTGGAAGACCTCCTCAGCAACGGATACCCAACACCTGAACTACAGGCTGT
>PDWJ01000279.1_pt1 | contig 78115 bp, 69 predicted proteins | sample 1430881 | NCBI WGS metagenome assembly PDWJ01 (sample SAMN01162460, study PRJNA174530) | Oral metagenome, whole genome shotgun sequencing project. | biome: Marine environment; feature: Marine mammal; material: Swab sample of the gingival sulcus; isolation source: swab sample of gingival sulcus...
GGGCCTGGAGGTGGCCTGAAAGTGAAGAAAAACGGAAGGAGCAAAACCGGACAGTTTATGTATTTTAAAACCGGACAATTCTATTTGTTGACAACAGTCTTAATTGTTATTATGGACAAAAACATCATCTGCGGAAGACGCCAGAACGAGAGATCAGATGGGAAGGATAGCGGAATGAAAGATCATCCACCGGAAGCTTCCGGGGGTGTTCGGGATGTTGTACCGTGTCAACTCGCAGTACTTTGCCAATATTCTCTTGTTCTGTCCGCGATGCGCCGGAGCTTCTCCTGATACGAACGTATCATATGGGCTTCAAATGCCCCGTTTGATGGATAACTCCGCCCGAAGACCGGCTCCCACAAGTCGATATCTTCCATACACATATAGAAAAAGACGTCTTTCTTCCAGGCATCCGGAAAAGCCTTATAGGCGTCCATGAACAGGGATTTCTTGATTTCAAACGGATAACTCAACTTGCCGGCAGCATCTTCCATGGGCATCCTCAGAATCGACGTGTCCGGCATTCGCTCGCGGATCCGTTTGATCACCGATTTGATAAACGTCAGGGTTCCCAGGGAGACCATGACCACCTCTTCAGGCTGGAACTCTTCTGTCAATCGGGAAATCACAGACGCATAATCGTCCTGCCATCCGGTGTACCAGACCATGGGGTGAAAATGAAACCCCACCGGTATGCCCTGATCTGCAAGTTTTCGTGCGCTTTCCAGCCGTTTTTCCAGAGACGCGGTCCCTTTTTCCTCATGACAAATCACCGCTTGGGTGTTCAGGGACCAGGTAAACACCATGTTTGCAGGGGGCCGGTTTTCAAGTAGGTAATCAATCCGTCCGCTTTTGGATTTCATCTCTATTACCACATTCGGGTGAGCGGCGGCAAACCGGTACAGGGTATCCAGCAGCCCGAACCGATTTCCCCACATCAGCGAATCGGACGACTGCCCGGTACCGATATGATAGCTTTTGGACGGATCAAGGGTCAGGGTTTCAAGGTGGGTTTTCAGATCTTTTATAAAACGGACCTGGTTTCCGTGGTAAAACGACTGGATCGAACAGTAACTGCAGTCAAAGCCGCACTGTTGTACGGCATCCAGGGTATAGAGGTTGCAGCAACGGGTCTTTTCTGACGCCACCGGACACCGGCCCATGATGCTGCCCTTCAGGGGGATCTCGACCATTTTTTCGTCCGGGAATTTTCGTTCTTCAGCGGAAAACCGATACGCGCCAGTATAGGTTTTTTGCCCGTTTTTCAGCGTCTCATATCCGTCTCGAAACGCCTGAAAGATTTTTCCTGCGGCTTCTTTTGCCCTGGATTGTCCGGCGGTCTCCGGACGATAAAAGGGTTCCAGACTTCCGGCCTTCCAGCAGATGAGGTCCACGCTGTATTCGGTGAGCAGTTTCAGCTGCTGAAAGGAGAAGGCATGGGATTTCGCCATGGTCCGCAGCCACGCCTGCCGCTCAGGCGGGAGCTTGCGAAACAGTCTGATACTGGAAAACACATCCGTTGCCATCTTAGCATACCCCGGGCCGCATCCGTGCAACCTTGCTCTGGTTACCCCATCTCCGTGTCTGCGTGGACCTTGGGCCTTGTTTTCCACCGCCGGTGCATCCACAACCACTGATCCGGGTATTTCCGGATAATGTTCTCGATGATTTTCATATACTCGGCCGTATTGGCAGTGATATCCGCTTCCATGTCACCGGTATGGATCAACGGAACCTCCGGCAGCACTTCAACCACAAAGTGCCGTTTTTTTCGGATGATAAAATACGGTACAACAGGCGCCCCCGTGGTCAGGGCCAGCTGGGCAAGGCCTTTTTCCGTCGCAGCGGTTTTTCCGAAAAAATCCACAAACACATGCCGCCGTTTCGCATTATGGTCAACGAGAAGCGTGATGAAATTACCCTGGGACAACTCGGTCAGGATGCCTTCAATCGCCGCTTTCACCGCATACATGCGGCCGCCCCGGCGGGTCCGGCTTTCAAGAACAAATCGCTCTGCAGCCGGCACCTTCACTTTTTTATACACGCCGGTGATTTCATACGGTACCAGATCCGCGATAAAGACCGCCAGCTCCCAGTTTCCCACATGTCCGGTGAGCAACAGCACGCCCTTCCCCTTTTCATGCGCCGCGTGCAGATGCGCCTGTCCTTCAATACGCATATACTTCATAATTTCCGCCGTGTCCCACTGAAGTGACCGGGCAGATTCAAAGAGCATGTTGCACGTGTTGTAAAATGCCTGTTTGGCAATTTTTCTGATTTCAGCGTCTGATTTCTCATCTCCAAAGGCAATATACAAATTATCCAGCGTAATGTTTCGGTTGGTTTTATCCAGCGCAAACCAGAGTCTTGAAATTGCACACGCAATGGATTCCGCATGCCGTTCCGGTATCCGTGAAATCGCATCGAAAGTTGCTTTCAGCAGCAGATACCCCACCTGGTCATACCCGTTCCTGCACCTGTTCCACAAATCCATTAGACACCCACCTGTTGAGAGTAGAAAAAATTGAGATACTGAACGCGAGGACGTACACATAGCCTTGAGTGTTTCGTCACAGCCAGCCGCAGCTTTCGCAAACCCACAAAAAAATGATGTAAGGCCGGATAATCACCGGATACGGGACAGCCACCGACAGGCGCGGAGCGCCACATCATATCGGCCTGTTTTCAATGCCGAAACGGCCAGAATCCGCACCCCTTCCGGCGCCGCCTTCAGTGCTGTCCAGCGCCCGGCATGGAAACAGGCCTCAGCATATGCTGCTTCCTGCAGGGCACGCCGCGCCTTTTCCGCATGGGCGGCTGCTGTTTCCTCGAGCCGCAGAAAGGGTTTCAAGTCTGTTTTGCAGCGATGGCAGACGCCCTTTCCTTTATACGCAGCCTTACATGCCGGACACGCGTCCATCTGCTTCCTTTGTATCAATCAATATAAAACAGAATGTCTTCGAGCGTTTCAACCAGCTGGTTCGCATCTGACAACCGGTGTTCCGAAACCGCTGTCCGGATATCTTCCATACAGTTGACAATCTCGTCCCGGTCCTCTGCCGGTGCCCTGGAGAGTTTTTCCCCAGCTTCTTTCAGAATGGCGGCGATGGCTTCCGGCATGGCTTCAGCCTTCCCAGGTTCCGGATCAGACGCAGTAAGGGGTATGATCTCCGCATCCCCCATCAAGGCCTGAATTCGCTCCTGTGAGGCGGACAGACCGGCTGTATCATAGCCGGTAAACGCATTTTCGATCACCGCCTCAATCGACCGGCCGGTCGATTTTTCCACGGCTTTGAGTGTGAGGATTCCGTTGACATCCAGATCATAGGTCAGCAACAACGGGCTGTTCCGCGGTGCCGGTGTCATATCAAAGTGATAACTGCCGATATGCACATTCTCCAGCGCATCGGGATTTTCGCCTTGATAGACCTCCAGACTCACACTTTTCTGCTTGTCGTAAACCGTATAAAACACATCGCTTTTGGCAGCCGGCAACCGCGTGTTCCGCCGAATCATGGGGACGAAACAATGGGAATAGAGATCCCCGTTCAAGTCTCCCAACGTGGATATCCCGAAGGTGTACGGCGTGATATCAATCAGGATGGCCCGCGTTTCCACCCCCATTTCCCTGCCAGCCTGAATACCGGCGCCCAGTGCCACGCACAGATCCGGGTCCACTTCCGAACGGGGCAGCTGTCCCAGCCGTGCCTCCAGCAGGGTGGTGATCATGGGAATACGGGTGGAACCGCCCACCAGAAGTATCTGGTCGATATCTGACGCAACCAGACCGGCATCGTCCAGGGCCTGGCTCACCGATGTCAGGGTCCGTTCAATATCATCGCAAATCAGGTTTTCAAAGGTCTCCCGGGATAATTCCACATCCAGATGAATGTCGCTGCCATTTTTCCGGGTGAGATGATCCAGGGTCACCTGGGCATAGGGCGCATCGGACAGCTCGATTTTTGCCGTTTCGGCCGCACGCAGGAGACGCGCCTGAATCTGCGGAGCTTCTGTTGCCGATACCCCGTGTGTTTCTTTCAGTATATCCGACAGGTGGGCCGCGATCAGCCGGTCAAAATCATCGCCGCCCAGATGGGTGTCGCCTGTGCTGGCCAATACTTCAACCACACTGTTTTCAATCGCGACAATGGACACATCAAAGGTCCCGCCACCCAAATCATAGACCAGGATCTTCCGGTTTCCTGCTTCACCGCTTTCATAGGAGAGCGCGGCAGCGGTGGGTTCGTTGATGATGCGGACCACGTCAAGCCCGGCGATTTCGCCCGCCTCTTTGGTGGCCTGACGCTGGCTGTCGGTGAAGTAGGCCGGAACGGTGATCACGGCTTTGGAGACAGACCTGCCCAGCGAGCGTTCCGCCCGGTGTTTGAGGGCTTTCAATATAATCCCGGAAATTTCCTGGGGAACGTAGGTCTGCCCATCCAGCGTTACCGGCAGCTCCGATCCCATTTTACGCTTGATGGAGGCAATGGATCGATCCGGCGCCACCACCAGCTGATTCCGGGCGGGCATGCCGACGATCAACGCCCCTGCGTCATCAATTCCCACCACAGAAGGAAGGATGCCATTATCCGCTTCACGGATCACACGGCTCTCACCGTCCTGTATCACAGACACCACCGAATTGGTGGTTCCCAGATCAATACCGATAATGGTTTCCATCGTTCTCATTCCTTATACGCTGACAATGACATCGGCATACCGTATCACAGCATGGCCTTTGACAAATCCGCCCCGAACCGTTCTGACCACAATGCCGGCTTCTGTGCCCGGCACTTTTTCCGTATGCATGGCATGCATGCGTTCGGCATCAAACGGCTCGCCGTCGGTCTTTACCGGGGCCACGCCGCATGCGGCAAACGCCCGATCCATGCGTTCCAGCGCCAGGCGATACCCGTCTTTTGTATTGCCGGCTTCCGGTTTCTTTTTACCGAACCAGCCACCGCAGGCACGGTTTTTCTCGTCTGCCCCCGCAACGCCTCTGACCAACGCATCCCGTACATCGAAAAACAACCCCACCACCTGATCTTCCGCCCCTGCCCGAAGTCGGGTTTCAAGATCTGCCAGATCCCGGGTCCGGGTTCGGAACAGATCCGCTGCGGCAGTATGATCGTCCATGAGCTGTGCGAGGGCTTTTATCGCTTTTCCCTGCTCACGGTTCTGAAGGCGGATCTCCTGATGGAGCCCGGCAAACGCCGACAACAGCGTGTACAGATCACAGGCCTGCAGGTCACCTGCTGCTGCATCCGGCGGTTCGGTGATATCTGACAGCCATGCAGTAAAATCATCCAGGCATTCCTGTTTCCAGTCTGCCATGGGCATGTCAGCACCGCGACGCGATGCCAGATACCGGTTAAGAAAGGCTGCCATGCGTTCCAGCAGGGGCAGAAACCAGGTTCTATCCCACCAGCGCACGAAGTTGCGGCCGTATGCTGCACTGCGCGTTCTGACAACCTCATATCCTGCCGCCAGTTTTGCCAGGATCGTTGAACCCCATTTTGTCACAAGATTTTTCATGACACCCCGCCTGTCTTATGTCCGGCTCCAGACAGGGGTTCCGCATTCAGAAGTTCATCCAGAGTCGGTCTGCGGCGCTCGAGCGCCACAGATCCGACGATTCGGTCAAGGGCCCTATCCACATCCTTTTCTTCGAGAAACGCGAACAGCCTGTTATGAATCCGGCGTCTGCGGTCTTTTATTCGTTCATATGCGTCGGATATGTCCCTGAACTGTTCAGGATGTTTCTCTGGCGTGTACTGGCGCACAAGCGAGAGATACTGCTCGCGAATCTGTGCATCGGTCGCATCCTGAGAAACCCCCAGCGTTCGATAATACATGAACATGATAGATTCCTGTACCTGCCCCGGATCAGAGCGATCCGGGATGTTTTTTTCCGTAAACGACCCGGTAATGTTCTGGCGAAAATTGGCGCCTGACATTCGCATCCAGCCGCTGGGACAGTTTTTGCAAATCAAGTCCGAAGTTCTTCAGTATACTGTCGTGTCCTCTGAACCCCAGCATTCTGGCGATTTCAGCCTCTGAATCAATGACGTTCTGAAAGGATGACAGAAGCGCTGTTAACCGGTGTACAAAATCCAATTGATCTGCCATGGCCCATTGTTTTCGCGGACTTACATGGCTACAGACTTGAAGCAGTTCAAGCAGGGCAACCGGTATATCTTCCATGCCTGGCATGCCTGAGAAAAACGCAGCATCATCGTCGTCCCAGTCTTCATCGTCGTCCCAATCCTCATCGTCGTCCCAATCCTCATCATCGTCCCAGAAATCCTCCACACGTATGTGATCCCTCAAAATATCCGGATTCAGTGACTGAAAAAAAGACTGAATGTGGGGAGGCGCCTGCTGCGCCAGCCTGCGGCTGACCATGCGAGCCTGGTCCCGCTGTCCCGGACTCAATTTTTCGATGCCCTCGATCAGCGCATCGGGATCCCAGGCGCGTCTGAGAATTTGTGATAAAAACGCAAATAACGCAGCCCCGGACGGGCTCTGTTTGGAACGCAGATCGCATTCCTCAATAAACGCTGAAAAAAAAGACGACGTTTCCGCCTGGTCTGACAACAGACGGACAAACAGCTCATCGGGCAGGCTGCGCACAAAGGATTTGTTTTTGAAAATCAGCGCGCCCATGTCAATGGGCTGGCTGTAAAGCGCAGCCTCCGCGCCAGACACGCGCTTGAACAAAGACATTATCTGCTGATCCGACAAGGTATCCGTCGCATTCAGGGAACGGGTGATCATGCTGTCCAGTGGCAAGCAGATACTATTTTTGTTGGGTGGTTTCAGGTGACGTATTTCTTCATGGAGCAGATACATCCCTTTGAGTTTCCACTCAGGAGACAGGGGAAGAAAGGTTTCCATGACAACGGTATGTACCCGCTCTCTGCAGATCATCAGCCGGGCCTGCGCCCGTTTGACGGCAATGTGGGGAACAAGCGTACGGATCCCCATGGATTCAGCGCGATCCAGATCCTTCATGACCAGATCCGGATTTCCCCGCTTCATGTTCTTTCCCGCCGACCGAATCAGGGCCAAGGCGTACTGCCTTAGCACACGTGGATCATGCGGCGCTCTGTCCATGGCCCGTTTCAATGCGGCTTCCGCTTTTCGATTCGCGCTTTTCATCTGATAGAGTTCTGCCAGGGACAGGCAGGCAAGCGGATCCTTTTCAAAACGGGATTCCATCTGGATCAAAAGCGGCTCAATCTGTTTCCGGAGGTCCGGGCGGCTGCGAAGGTCCGGTGTGACCGCCAGCATCTCGTATGCGTCACGGCAGTCCGGGTCCCATGCCAGGGCCCTGCCGAGAACCGACATACGGAACGTTTCCCTGTCCCTCACCTCGTCCCAGTCAATCTCCAGCTGATCGTAGAGGTCGTCGACTGCATCGGGATCGTGTTTCACCGGTGTGTTCTCATCAAAGATCTCTTTGAGCATGCGGACGGCAAGCATGGCCCGCGCAATATTTGCGGATTCCTGATCCGGAAACACCTTATGAATGATCTTCAGCAAGTTTACCAGCCCGTTCACCATGTCGGGGCTGATGAACATCTCGGCTTTACATCGGGAAAAATCCGCCAAAGCCCGCGGCAGCAATTGCCGGTTAAGTTCCTTGAGCGTACTCAAAAAGTCATAGTGTTCCGGCGTGTTATGCGAGAGCACGTCCAGAATATCGCAGATAACCGCCCGATGTTCATCCGGCGTACCTGACAGGCCGGATGCGAGCGCCTGGATAAGCGGTTTCAGCTGTTTGACCCCAAGCGGCTTCTGAAGCCCTGATTTCAAACGATTTACCGCCTCAAGGCTAGCCAGGTCTCCGTCCCAGAAGGTTTTCCGCAATTCAGACGGGAGGGCCATTGCTGCACGATCACCCCCGTCACACGCCGCTTTCAACGCGGACACGGCAGCGGTAAGCGGGAAATCGTCCGGAATTGCCGCTAGGGATCGTTTCAGCCGGCGGCTGTCGCCTGCCAGAAACGCGCACATGGCTGATACAAACACACGGATAGACACAAACACAGACTGTTTTGAAACAGACTTCAGATGCACCAAAGCCGTTTCCCAGTCCCCTTTTTCCATATGCGAGATGGCGGCCAGCACATCCGGCAATTCCGGAAACGAAACCCGATGTCCCATCACATCCGGCAGCCGGTCAAGCTGTTTTACGGCAAACAACCGGTATACAAGCACTGATGTCAGTGCGCGTTCTGCCCCTTCTGAAAGTTCCACGCCGCAAATACACGACGGAAAAAGATCAAGGGGAAACAGGCGGGCCACCAGCTGGATGTCTTCATCGGCGATCTCGGTCATGCCGGTCAGGTAGTCGGCTGCTGACCGGATCATCACGTCCCCTTCATCCCAAAGCTGTTTTGCATACAGACGGTCTGCCCGGTGAACATAGGCCTGAAAGAATTGACAGGTGGTCACCGCCGTATCTGCGCCGGATTTCACCGCCTGTTTCAGGGCAGCAATGGCATCCCGGTACTTTTCTTTTGCCATGGACAGGTCAGCAAGGTCGATGAGTGCGTCAACATCCAGCCCTTTCAAATCAGGGCCACTGGACTGAACTGTTTTTTTCCGCCTGGACTTTTTGTTCTTTTTTGCCATATATCCACTGCTGCGATCACGTATTGTGTTCATCAAGACATCTGTAAAACACTAACATTTTCATAACATTTCATGAAAACATCTACAAGCCGAACAATGGATGAAAAGGGCCGAAACAGGTGGCTCAGCGCATCCTCCCTTGATTTCAGCGCCAACCATGTTTACAATTTGCGTATGAAACCACATAATGACACCCTGCCAAACCCAAAAGAGATTGAAAAAGAAATCGGTGAATTTTTGAAAAATAAATTTGGCGACACCGTCCGTCTGATCTCACCGTTTTCCAAGCCTGTTGCTGAAACCGAAGAAACCGACACCCACGCCGGTGTCCGCAAGCAGCGGCTGATGAACTTTTCATTGAAGCCCATGGAGCTGATCGACTATCTGGATCAGTTTATTATCCGACAGGATGCGGCCAAAGCGGTGCTGGCCACCAAGGTCTGCACCCATTTCAACCGCATTCACCAGGCCCTGCAGTCGGAAAGCAGCGAAACCGAACTGGTGGGACGAATCAAAAACAACATCCTGATGATCGGATCGACCGGTGTCGGCAAAACCTACATGATCCGTCTGATTGCGAAAAAGCTCGGGGTCCCCTTTATCAAAGGCGATGCCACCAAGTTCAGCGAAACCGGCTATGTGGGCCGGGATGTGGAGGATCTGGTTCGGGATCTGGTCAGGGAAGCAGACGATGATGTGGAAATGGCCGAATACGGCATTATCTATATTGATGAAATCGACAAAATTGCCTCATCCCGGAACCTCATCGGCGCGGATGTTTCCAAGACCGGTGTGCAGCGCGCGCTCTTAAAGCCCATGGAAGAGACGGATGTGGAGCTGAAAGTTCCCCATGACCCCATTTCCATGATGCAGGAGCTCGAACATTATCAGCGGACCGGTAAAAAAGAGAGCCGGACCATTAACACGGGGAATATCCTGTTTATTGTCAGCGGCGCGTTTTCCGGTCTGGACGAGATAATCGGAAAACGGCTCAACACCCATGCCATCGGCTTTCATGCGCCAGTGGACATGCGAAACAATACGGCGGCCATCCTCAAACAGGTCAAGACCGAAGACCTGGTCGACTACGGATTCGAATCGGAATTCATCGGCCGTCTGCCGGTAAAAACGGTTTTTGATGAACTATCCCAAGACGATTTGTTTGCCATTTTGAGCAATCCCAACAATCCCATTGTGCTCAGCAAAAAACGAGATTTCTCAGCGTACGGCATCGCTGTCAAATTTCACCCGAACGCCCTGAAACGGATCGCCGAGCTGGCCTTTCAGGAGAAAACCGGCGCCCGCGGTCTGGTCGGTGTGATGGAGTCGGTGCTGCTGCCTTTTGAAAGCTGCCTGCCGTCGCTGAAAATAGACCGATTCCCGGTGGATGTTGAAGTCATCGACGCGCCTGACGCGCTTCTTGACACCCTGAAAACGGGGACTGTTCCCGATACCTGGCAATACCGTTTTAAAAAAATCGATGCCATTGAAAAGGCGCTTGTCTCCGGTTATACCCGAAACAACTGGAAAAAACTGTCGCTTGAGCACCAGCTCACCCTGACCTCCTACCGGATCAGCCATATCGCAGAGCTCTACAGCCGCTATGCCATGACCATCGATGCCTGCATCCAGCACCTCAAAGACTATTATGACGAGGTCAAACGGCTGGAAATGGCGTTCTTCAACAACAACGATATCAACCTGATCCTCGAAGAAGACGCCATTGACAGGCTCATCGACCTCTTTATCCGGACCGACATGGATTATGACGACTTCTACCGGCAGTTAAACGACGACTTCAGGGATGCACTCAAGCTGCTTCAGGAGCGGGTCGGGATGCAGCGTTTTTTCATCCCCGGACGGGCCCTCGAGGATCCGAAGGCCTACCTGTCAGATCTTTTGCGGGAAAAACTCAGCCGTGACGAGCCGAGCTGACCGCCTGCCCCGACCGATCCTGTCTGCGACCGCTTTTGGTAACGATCTTCGGCACCGTGTATCACTCATCTGTTTCACATTGTCTTGAAACACAAATGGATGCGTATTATAGTCAGTTTTTTTGTCGACTGCAATCGCCGGAACCGTTCCGGCTTGACCCTAGTTTTAAGGATTGTTTCTGATGATCGGTATTTCAAAACTCTACTGCGGCACCGTCGAACCGTCGGATGCCCTTCGGTATCATCGACATTCCGGCACCCTGCCCTCCCATTTGCTTCAGTTTTCTGCTGACAAACGGCCGGTGGTGGTCTGGAACATGACCCAACGCTGCAATCTGAAGTGCGTCCACTGTTATGCCCATGCGACCACCCGGGAAGCGTATAACGAGCTGACCACTGCAGAAGCCAAAACCATGATCGATGATTTGTCAGCCTTTGGGGTCCCCGTGCTGCTCTTCTCCGGCGGAGAACCCCTGATGCGAAAGGACCTGCCGGAACTTGCCGGGTACGCGGTCTCCAAAGGGATGCGTGCGGTTATCTCCACCAATGGCACCCTTATCAATGCGGAAAAAGCCTGTATCTTAAAAGAGATCGGTTTGTCTTACGTGGGTATCAGCCTGGACGGGATGAAGCCGATCCACGATCATTTCCGCGGGGTGAACGGCGCATTCGAGATGGCCCTCAAGGGCATTGAGCACTGTCAGAACGCCGGCATCAAGGTGGGGTTGCGGTTCACCATCAACAAAACCAATATGATGGATATACCCGCTGTCTTCGACATCCTCGAGGAACGGAATGTCCCGCGAGTCTGTTTTTATCACCTGGTCTATGCCGGACGCGGCAGCAAACTGGTCGAAGAAGATCTTTCCCATGAAGAAAGCCGGCAGATTGTCGATCTCATCATGGACCGCACACGAGACCTCCATGACCGGGGCAAGCCCAAGGAAGTGCTCACCGTGGACAACCATGCCGATGGCCCGTTTGTCTACATGCGCCTGCTGAAAGAAGATCCCGGCCGGGCAGCGGAAGTGCTCGATCTGCTGAAGATGAACGAAGGAAACAACTCCGGCCGCGGCATCGGCTGCATCAGCTGGGACGGCACCATCCATGCTGATCAGTTCTGGCGGCATTTGAGCTTTGGCAATATCCGCAACCGTCCGTTTTCAGAAGTCTGGACCGATGCGTCGATTCCGGTCTTGAGCCGGCTGAAGAACAAAAAAGAACATGTGAAAGGTCGCTGCGCACAATGCAAATGGCTGAGTATCTGCGGGGGAAATTTCCGGGTCCGCGCCGAAGCCATCAGCGGTGATATCTGGGCCCCGGATCCGGCCTGTTACCTCACAGACGAAGAGATCGGCATTGCCTGATCCTGATATTAACACCCCACCAGTACCCGGAGATATCGGGCACTGACAGTGCAGGAGACGTTCATGTTGTTTCCCGAATACAGAGGCAGACGCCTGCGCCGAACCGAAGGGTTCCGCCGCATGGTCCGAGAAACCGAAATCCTCACCTCGGATCTCATTTATCCGTTTTTTGCCATGGAAGGCAACAAACAAAAAGAACCCATCCCCTCCATGCCCGGCCAGTACCGGTGGTCCATCGATCTGCTGGTAGAAGCGGCGAAAAATGTGTATGCCTTAGGCATTCCCGCGATCCTGCTCTTTGGGATCCCCCCATCAAAAGACCCCCTGGGCACCCAGGCCTATGCCAGGGAAGGGATTGTCCAGCGGGCTGTAAAAGCCGTCAAACAGGCCGTACCCGACCTGATGGTCATCACGGATGTCTGCCTGTGCCAATACACGGACCACGGCCACTGCGGTGTGGTGGAAAAAGGGATGGTTGACAATGATGCGTCCCTGGATCTGCTGGCCAAAACCGCCCTGTCCCATGCACGGGCCGGTGCGGATATGGTCGCGCCGTCAGACATGATGGATGGCCGCGTGGCGGAAATCCGCGAAGCCCTCGATGAAAACGGCTATACAGATACCCCTATCATGTCCTATTCAGCCAAATACTGTTCTGCCTTTTATGGACCGTTCCGGGATGCGGCAGACTCTTCTCCAAAATTCGGTGACCGCCGCACCTATCAGATGGATCCGGCCAATGCGGACGAAGCGCTCCGTGAAGCCACGATGGATGCGGAAGAAGGCGCGGATATCCTCATGGTGAAGCCGGCCCTGCCTTATCTGGACATCATCTGCCGCCTGAGAGGTGAAACCGAACTCCCGCTGGCGGCCTATCATGTGAGCGGTGAGTATTCCATGATCAAGGCAGCCGAGCAGATGGGATGGCTAGACGGTAAAGCAGCGATGTACGAAGCCCTGCTCTCCGTTAAACGGGCAGGCGCGGATATGATCATCACCTATGCCGCCGTGGAACTGGCCGAAGCCATGCAGAAAAAATAAACCAAAGTCGCTCACGACGTATTGAAAAACACGCCGGCGCAATCCCCTGAGGTTAAGGCAGAATGCGCCGATGGATCATGAAGGACAGCAAAACCCCATGCACGCACACCCCCACCCCCATGGACACCCGCCGGCCACAGGCCCCCTCAGTGGCGCCCTGCGTCTGGTTGCCTGGGAAACCACCCGGAGCTGCAACCTGACCTGCAAACACTGCCGCGCTGCCGCAGAAATGGGTCCGTATCCCGGAGAGCTGGATACCGAGGCCGGCCTCCGGCTCCTCGATCAGATTGCAGACGTCGGCAAACCGATCATCATCCTCACTGGCGGCGAGCCCCTGATGCGGGACGATATCTTCACCCTGGCCAAACACGGCACCGACCTGGGCCTTCGCATGGTCATGGCCCCCAACGGCACCCTGATCAACGAAGCTTCCGCGCAACAGATGGCCGAATCCGGGATCCAGCGGATCAGCATCAGTCTGGACGGGGCCACAAAGGAAAAACACGACACCTTCCGTGGTGTTGACGGTGCCTACACCGCCGCCCTTGAGGGCATTCGCCATGCCAGAAACGCTGGCGTCGATTTCCAGATCAACACCACCATCACCCAGTACAACTTAGAAGAGATTCCGCGCATACTTTCCCTGGCCGAGTCCCTGGGTGCAGTGGCGCACCATATCTTTCTCCTGGTACCCACGGGCAGAGGGAAATACCTCATTGACAAGGAAATATCCTCGCTCCAGTATGAAGACACTCTGAACTGGTTCTATGACCAGCGCGAAGCCACCGACCTTCAGCTCAAGGCCACCTGCGCGCCGCATTATTACCGGATTCTCCGCCAGCGTGCCAGAGAAGACGGCACCCCGGTCACCTTTGACGCCTTTGGCCTGGATGCCGTCACCCGCGGCTGTCTTGGCGGAACCGGCTTTTGTTTTGTCTCCCACACCGGGATTGTACAGCCCTGCGGCTTTCTCGACCTCAACTGCGGCGATGTGACCCAGCAGCCGTTTTCGGAGATCTGGCAGCATTCAAAAATATTCAATGAGCTGCGCAATCCGGATGCGTATAAAGGGAAATGCGGACGCTGCGAGTACAACCGGGTCTGCGGCGGATGCCGTGCCCGGGCATACGAGGCCACCGGCGACCATATGGCGGCAGAGCCGCTGTGCACCTATCAGCCCAAAAAAAAGATGCGACGCCCCCAGCACGCGTGAAGGATTTCACCCTGAAAAGAGAGAAAACTAAACAGGCTTTCTGGCAAAACAGACCTGAGAAACAACGCGTTTGGTTTCTACGCTGATATCGGAAAATCCTGCCGAACCGAGCATGTCGCTCATTTCAGCGTTGGAATAGGATCGGAGTTGGTACAACCAGCCAAAGGTCAATGCCGTCACAAGGGTTCTGGCTGAAGTAATCATGGCAAAACGGCCGCCGGGACGCAGCACTCGAAATACCTCGGCCAACGCCTGCTGGGGATGTTCCACAAAGAAAAACATGTTGGCGCTTGCCGCTGCGGAAAACCGTCCCGCTTCCCAGGGCAGTGCTGCCACATCGCCCTGAACGATTTCCGCCCGGCCGGCGGCGATGGCCTGAGCGTTGTTTTCACGACTGACATCGACCATATCCGGACTGTGATCAATTCCTGCACCAAAGGCTGCGGTTTCCAGAACAGATCGCAGGAGCACGCCACCGCCACAGCCGATCTCCACATAGTGATCTTCGGCTGTCAGGTTCAGCAGGCGCAATATCAGACGAAAGCTGGCATAATGTCCCCGCGGGTGGGTATAAGTGAGACGGCCCGATATTCCCGATGGTTTACGGGCGGTTCGATCAATGAATTTCTGGCGGTCAAAAAGCGGCATGTGATTCTCCTGCACAAAAAATTTCGCTTCGGGGAGACGGCGTTGCCTGACGACGTTCTCCCGAAACGAACGCAGTATCAGAAACGAAAAGACAGATTGGCGCCTACAGACAAGGGTTCTCCGGCCCGGCCAGCCCAGACGCCCTGCACATTAACCTGCCGGGTGGTATATGCCTCATCAAATAAATTACGGGCATAAAGATAGAGATCAAAGGCATCCCCCTCATAACCTATTTTGCCGTTTAACAGGCCATAGGCATCCTGTTCATGGGTATTGGCCACATCGATGGTGACAGCCCCCACATACCGATAGAGGAGACTGGCAAAAAAACCCCATTCATGGCGATAGATACCGCCAAGGTAAAAAGTCATTTCCGGTGTGTCAATAATGGTATTACCGTTATACATATTCGCCCCGACACGATAGTCGTCATATTCTGCCTGGGTATATCCCATACCGGCAAACAGATTAACCCCTGCCATTGGCCGCGCAGAAACTTCCAGTTCAGCCCCTCTTGTAGAAGCCTCGGCAGCGTTATTCATATAGAACGCCGTCCCGCCTGCGGTGGGAACTTCCACCTGCATATCTGTCCAGTCAATATAAAACACCGCCGCATTGCACTGGAGACGATTGTCCAGAAATGCGGCCTTGATGCCGGCCTCATAGTTCCAGGTAAATTCCGGGGCAAAGGCCGATCCCAGATTTTCCACGATGTTATATCCGCCACTGCGAAAACCGCGAGACACACTAAGGTAAGGAGAAACTGCATCTGTTACCGTGTAACGGAGGGCGATCTTGGGCAGCCAGGCATCATGGGTATCGTCCGTAGCCCCACGGACAGGCGCATACCCCATCATTGACAGGATCGGCCCGGATGAGGGCCGATGGTAGTCAACGTCCTGTTCTTCCCGGTCATAGCGCAGTCCCAGGGTTAGATACAACCGGTCGGCAAAGGCGTAGGTGGCTTCTCCAAAAATGGCCCCGCCGGTCGTGGTAAACGCAGATTGGGAATCCAGACTCTCGCCGGGAATGCCCATTCCCATATTCATAAAATTCATCCACATGCCTAACGTTTCATCCCTGTTTTCATGAAGAAAGAAAGCCCCCATCAGCCAGGTAAAAGGCCCCGTGTCGTCTGTCGACATCAGGCGGAATTCCTGGGAAAACGTCTCAATCTCCTGAACAACTGAAAGATTCATTAACTCAACTGGCATAAAGTCAATATCATTGGAGGCAGTGGCGGTTACCCTGTCAAAAGAAGTGATAGACACCAGGCGGTTCCGGCCAAAATCATACTGCCCGCGCAGACTCAGGGTGTCGATGTCTTTTTTAGCCTCGCCCATCGTGTCCACATTGAGATTTTCGCGCAGCTCGCCCGGCTGGTCAAGAAAGGCAAAGTTCGCGTAATGGGGATTGTCCCGCCGACACAGATCATAGATCAGCTGGAAATGCAGCTGTTCGGAAGCTGGCAGGGAAAAGTGAAGCCGACCATTGAATGCTTCCTTTCTGCCGCCCTCATCAGAACCATTCCATTGATTTTCAAACCATCCGTCAGACTCGAAATACTGCAGGGCTGCCCGAACCCCCAATTTACCGGCAAGGGTGCCACTGAGCACCCCAGAGGCCTTATAGCTGTCAAAGGTACCGATATCGGCCACTGCTTTGCCCGTCCAGTGGTCTGTCGTTTTTTTGCTGATGATATTGATGATCCCTGCCTCGGAGTTACGGCCATAGAGGGTTCCCTGTGGTCCCCGCAATACCTCCACCCGTGCCACATCCATCAGTGCGAGATCCAGCCCAAAAGGGGTATAGACATCATCCACATAGATGCCCACCGTGGGTGCACCTGCCATGGAGGCCCCGATGCCGCGCATACTGGCAAAACTCTGATCGGCACCGGTATCGGTGATATACAAATTGGGAACCAGAAAGCTGATGTCTTTTATCTCATCCATTTTCAGATCATCGAGCTGAACATCGCTGACCACAGATATACTGCCCGGTATCTCCTGAATATTACCTTCCCGCTTCTCGGCGGTAACCCTGATGGTCTCCATCTCCAGCGCTGTTTTTTCTTCGGCCGGCGCGGGTCCAACCAGGAAAAAACTGAGCAATAACGTCCACAGATACAACCCATGGCCGCCCCGAGACAACCGTTTATTCACGGCCCGTCGAGGCAGGGTAAACAGTTTCTGGATATTCATGGATTCTCCTTTTCAACATAGCGGTAAGCGTTATCGACACAGCAACGTACGGTATCACTTACATGATTTGGAAGATAGTACCGAATTCAGCTGATAAAAAATTGTATGCTGGAACTTTTTACTTGTATTTTACCGTTTTTTTCTGACGCTTCCCAAAAGCGACAGATCAACGATGTCGATCTCTTAGATACCGTCCCGGCGTCTTGCCAACATACTGTTTGAAAAGCCTTATAAAATGCGGTGTATCATGAAACCCCAGGGCCTGGGCCGTCTCATCAACTGAGAGCTGTCCCTGTTCGAGAAGTTCCCGGCAACGTTCGATTCGGGTCATTCGATACCAGGCAAAGACGGTCATGCCAAATTCCTGGCGGAAGCCCTGGTTTAACTTGTTGGGGTTCAGGCCAACCGCCCTTGCCAGCAGCGTCAGCGAGGGCGGATTTGCCAGATCGCCAAGCAGGATATCTCTGGCCCCGTGGATCTGATTCCGCTCTGACGGACCTAGGGAGGGAGCGTGGTTTTCAACAGGGCGCTGCGCAAGCTCCCAAAGATGGCGAACCATAATCTCCATGGTTTTGGCCTCCAGATACAACTCCTGCAGAACGCCTTGATACGGGGAGCAGAAGAGTTGTTCGATCAATGCCCTCAGTTGAACAGACATGGGCAGTCTCTGATTGTAAGGCTGCTGCTTGCCCGCCTCCAGAATCCTTGACAGACCGCAGGGTAGCTGTTCCAACTGAGGACCAAATTTTTCCAGAAATAGCTCAGGAGGGATATAGATATTGAGAATGCGGTAGCGTTCCCCTTTTGCCAGCTGAAATTGACAATGCGATTGGGGCAAAAAAGAAAAGAAGGAGGTACCGGGAACACAGACAAAATAATCCTTTTTTTGCAACGCATACTGAATCGTTCCCTGAGAATACCCTGTCAGGTGAAAAGAAAATTCAAGGGGTGCCCGGTCATCAATGGAGACCCGTTGCAACTGCGCTGTTACCGAGACAATATCTAGTAGGACGATCTCAATCTGAGAAGGAAAAAGAACATGGTATCTCACCCCGTGTGGGGTATTTTTCTCCAGGTCGCTCAAAAATTTCCAGGAAGTCTTTTTTTCTTGATTAGAAAGAGATCGTTGCGGCATATACACCTCTTTTGGAAACAACTGGTTGAAAAGCAGCCCGGGTTCAAACGGCTGCAACGATATCCAGCCGGTATTGAATGAAGGTCTGATTTCAAGATGGATGCGTACTTACGGTTTGAAGCGGTGTAACTGGAAGGGCTGGGATGCATTCCGGCGTTACATCGGCCTGCGTGTTGTTACCTTCAAACCTGCAAAAAAACAGGGGTTCCTGTACGCCCAGCTGCGCGGTGACACCGGGAAGGGTGCGGCCTGGACGGGTTGCAGACTGCTCAATGTATTATTTGACTGTCCCTGATCCTGTTTGACTGTCCCTGATCCTGCTTTTTCGTCCGCAACAAGGGGCTGTAGCGATGCTGCATTTGTACGCATCCGCCGAATGACATATGCTCAAGCGCCGGACAAAAGCACGCTTCGGCAGTGTGGGGAAATTCAGGATATAATGCAGCTTACACCGCAAACTCCCGTACAATCCCGAGAATCCGACGAATGGGTTCTGCTGCCCCCCAGAGCAGCTGGTCGCCAACGGTAAACGCCGTCAGGTACCTATCCCCCATCATCAATTTGCGGAGACGGCCCACCGGAATCTCCAGGGTTCCGGCGGCCTTTGCCGGTGTGAGTCCCGCGAGGGTGGATGCCTTGTCATTGGGCACCACCTGCACCCAGTCATTGTTAGCGGCAATCGCCGCTTCGATTTCATCCAAGGGCACAGACGTTGTCAGCTTGATAAAAGAAACGCGGTTGAACATGTATGCGCCCCGGCAGATGCCTGCCTGGGCGTTTTTTTATTGAAAAAGGAGGAGAATGCCCCACAAGGCCGGATGTGAAGCGGGCCCACCCGATGCACCCAGCGTGCCGATACCGATCGTCCCCTCCGGGGGCGGCACCGGTAGTGTGGCACCGCTGATAAACTCATCAGCACCGATGTCAACAGGAGGGGCAATATCTCTTCTGCTCCCGTCATAATCAAAAATAATGTCGTTTACGCCTACACCGGCCCCTACAGCCGGACTGGAAGCCTGCAAATGATACTGCGGGGTTAACCCGGGGGCCGCTTCCAGAGAGTTGTTGTCGCTTTGCATATGGATTTTCCAGTCGGCAAGGCCGCCTGTGAAGTCTGACCGTCTATCCTCGAAAGAGGCGATGCCTGCCGGAGCAAAGTAGATGTTGTTGGAGAGATCGGCATCGCCTTCCAGGGCACTGAAGCCGCCCAACTCCGTCTCATGACGGATCAGCACAAGAGGGGCTTGCGAGGCACCTGCCGCCACGGCAAAAATATTGTTTTTTATCACCGGTTCGACGCAGCCATGATGGGGAACCGAGGGATCCCAGTCCTTCCAGGACGAGCCAAAGAACAAGGCGCTTTGCTGGCCACTTTGGACGGCATCCATGACCGTATTGTTGTATACCCCGGGTTGATAGGCGGCATAAAGTCCCACACCGGCATAGTGGGTACCAACAATAATACTGTTACTGAGCTGGCCGCGAATGTTTTCATAGTAGCCGGGATTGGCCGCCGCATCAAACCACTCTACTGACGTATCAAAGCCCAGAGAAACCCCGAGTCCGCCGGTATTCATGATGAGGCAGCGATCAATCACACAGTCGGTCGCCCCGCCCTTTGCATAGATACCGGTGGTGGCGATATCGTGAAGATAACACGCCTGCACCACCATGCGGTCGGCATTGACATTGTCAATACCCTCGGCGTTGCTGTTATCCCGTACACCTGTATGATGAATTTCACACCGTTGAATGAGGGCGTCATCACTGAGAGGCACCAGTTTAATGGCGTCCCGGCCGGTGTGATGAACACAGCAATCGCTGATGGTCAAATGCGATGCGCCGTAGAGCGGTTCACCGCCCCCCCAGTTCCAGGTTGACTCTGTCTTGACCCCGTAATAGTACCCTCCCCTGATCTCCAGCCGGCTCAGCGTCGTATACGCGGCGTTTACATCTACCCAAATCGCCATACCGATATTCTCATTCGTTGTTGGTGCCTGAATACACGCCAGTTCTCCCGTGTGGGATTGGATGGTGATATGGGGATAACGGATTCGAAATTCGCTGGAGACATAGGTCCCCGCTCTGAGGGTCACCGTGTCTCCTGCCGCCAACAGGGATTCCACGTGGGCCAGTGTTTGAAACGGCTGCGCCATAGAACCATTCCCTGTGGTATCATTGCCAGTTGGGGAAAGATAATATTCTGCAGCCATCACAGAAGATGATGCCAGGAGGCATAGACTTCCCCAAACCATGAACCAACGTGATAAGAATGCTGTTGTCTTCATGCGTCTCTCCTTGGGTTGAATATTGCAGGTTGTCCCATAAATGAACACAGCGTATCAAATTTCGGTGAAATAATCTGATTTTTTTGGGGGGAAGCCTTCCACAAAAAGCCATAGTTGAAATAGTTGTCATCCCGTCATTTTGTTAGGTATACAGAAATACCTGTTTTTTTGCCAGAGGAAAATTTCAACTTTTTCCTCCGGGCTGCCCAGGATATACAAATGGCTTATGATTCCCATGTCTGTTTTCCCAAAAAAAAGTCCCCATTTTCTGATAGTTTCCCGATTCCGGTATTTTTATTCCCGCATTTGGTAGCCCCCTGTTTTCTTTTTATTTAGAATGCGCTCTATAAAAACCGAGACGCAAGGAGTCAGATGATATGGACGTAGCAGCAGACAATCAGACGATGACAGACAGGGATACAGATCTTTCCCCGCCTGTCGGCAAGGGCATCTGGGCGTTGATGCATCCGGTCAAAAAGGGCATTGCCACCGCCATGGCCATGGGCGCTTTGGGCGTCATTCTCGGCCTTGGCGCCATTGCCCTCCTTGCCGGTTGCCTGGCCGGGCTGCTCAAGCCGGGTGGCCACCCCTGGTGGTGGTTTTGGGGCGCAGTGATGCTGACCCTTGGCAGCCTCTTTCTACGCATCCATGCCTTCAAGGTCTCTCATCTGGCGGCCTTTGATCTGGAAGTGATTTTGCGGACCGATATGGCAGCCCGTCTGGGCCGGCTCCCCCTGGGCTATCTTCTCCAGGAAGGGACAGGCGCCCTTGCCAAGGTTCTCCAAGACGATGTGCGCAACCTGCACGCATTTGTCGCCGATTCCACGCCCATGGTCGGCCGCAGTGTGGCCATGCCAGTGGTCACACTGATGTTGATTGGCATCATTGACTGGCGCCTGACCCTGGTTTCTCTGGCGGTATTACTCGTGGGCCTTATTGTCATGTCGATGGCCATGCGCAGTAATAAGGAATTGCAAAAAGCCTATGATTCCCTGCAGGAGCGTGTTGCCGGAACCGTGATTGAATTTGTCCAGGCCATGCCAGTGGTACGCACCTTTGATGACGGTGCGTCTTCGTTTGGCCGTTACCAGTCTGCCCTCGAAGGATTTAAGGATGTCCTGATCAGATGGCTGCAACTTGCCGGCACCAGCGGCAGGATCGGTGTGGTTCTGCTGGGCCCCCTACCCACTCTGCTGGCCGTGGCCTGCACCGGTTTTATCCTCTTTCGTCAGGGACTTGCCTCCATCCCCTCATGGACAGCCATTTTGCTGCTGGGAACCGGACTTGCAGAATCCCTGATGCCGCTCATGTGGCTCAACCACCTGATCCGCAGGGCCAATGCCAGTGCCTTGCGGATTCAGCAGCTTCAGGCCCGAAAACTGCAATTCAGCTCCGCCTTTGCCCGGATGCCTCGTGATGCCTCGGTGACTTTTGAGAAGGTGAGCTTTACCTATGAAGGCCGGCAGGACGAAGCCCTGAGCAAGGTCAGTTTTCATGCGCCGCAAGGCAAAGTAACCGCCCTGGTTGGGCCGAGCGGTGCGGGAAAGACCACAGTGGCCCGGCTTATCCCCCGTTTCTGGGACGTGACCGCCGGTTCGGTTCGAGTGGGAGACGTAGATGTCCGTGATCTGCAAACCCAAACCCTGATGGACCATGTCGCCTTTGTCTTCCAGGATACGTTCCTGTTTAAGGATACCCTTGCCGCCAATATTCGTCTTGGCCGCCCTGAAGCGACGGATGAAGAAGTTCAGGCAGCGGCAAAAGCCGCCCAGATTCATGAGTTTATTACTCGCCTGCCCGACGGTTATGATACCATTGCCGGAGAGCGGGGCACCCGGCTGTCTGGCGGAGAACGTCAGCGGGTAACCCTTGCCCGGGCCATCCTGCGAAATTGCCCCATTGTTGTGCTTGATGAAGCCACCGCCTTTGCCGACCCGGAAAACGAGGCTGCCATCATCGCTGCCATGGCCAACCTGATGCGGGGAAAAACCGTGATTATTATCGCCCACCGCCTGGCAACCATCCAGCATGTGGATCAGATTGTGGTGCTCGATCAAGGCCGGGTGAGCGAAACAGGACGACATGAAGCACTGCTGGAACAAGACGGCGTCTATACCCGGTTATGGAAAAAATATGAACAGGCCCAGGGTTGGAGCCTGCGCGGCGAAAAAAGGACAACACAATGAACGATACATCCATTCCCCCCCTGCACCAAACCTGGCAGCGGATGCTTCTCGCCGCAGGACAGGAAGCAAACGCCCTGAAAACAAGCATATTATTTACCGTGGTGGCTGCCGTTGCCCAGGGGCTGGCCTTTGCCTGTTTTTATCCGTTTTTTTCCGCCCTGTTTGCCTCGCCGGTTCAAGGGAAACGGGCCCTGTTGTGGTTGTTCGTCCTCATCCTTTTTGCCCTGGTGGATGCAGTCGGCCGCTGGCTTGCCAGAAAATTTGACTATTCCGAATCCTTTGCCTCCGTGACCCATGACCTCCGGATGAATCTGGGCAGACAGCTGCGACAGATCCCGCTGGAAATCCTCTACAGCAAACGCAGTGGTGAACTGGCTTCGGTACTGGCCGGCAGTGTGGACGAGGTGGTCATGCCCATGGGCATGATGTCCGCCACGTTTCTCGGTATTATCATCACCCCTGTAGTAACGGCCCTGGCAACCTTTTTTGTGGACTGGCGGCTGGCCGTGTGCATGCTGGTGGTGTTCCCCTTGTCCATCCCCTTTTATCGTGAGCGACGACGCGCCAAAAGCAAAGAAATGCGGGAGCTGGCCACCGTCAATGCCACCCTCCAGGGAGAACTGGTGGAATATGTGCAGGGACTTTCTGTGCTGCGGTCTGTGAATCGTACCGGAAAACGCCAGGAACGCCTGCGTAAGATTCTGGCGCATCTGCGTGCGGTACAGCGTAAGGATGTGCTGGCGTCTGTCCGTCCCCAGCTCTTGATTTCGACCTTTGTTCAGGGCGGTTTGATGGTCATTGTCGGTCTTGCCCTGCATTTTGTGTTAAGCGGCAGCCTTCAGGTAGCTGCCATGGCTGCCCTGTTGGTGATTGTGGTGCGTTTTACCGAACCGATTGCCCTCCTTTTTGGCATCATCACGGTGTTTGATCTCATGGAGGCTGGCTTTGGTCGGATTGAAGAGACCCTGGCCATCGCCCCCCTGCCTGTACAACCGCCTGTCCAGGTTCCTGATCGATTTGATGTCTCTTTTGACCAGGTGAATTTTGCCTATGCCGGAGGGGATGGAAAGGTGTTAAAAGCGGTCTCTTTTTCCGCCCCGGAACAGAGCATGACCGCTTTGGTGGGACCGAGCGGTGCAGGCAAGACAACGGTTACCCGCCTGCTCATGCGCTATGCCGATCCCCAGAGCGGTGTAATCCGCATTGGAGGAAAGGATATCCGCTCCATGGATCTAAAAACGCTCATGGGATGCGTTTCCGTGGTCTTCCAGGATGTCTATCTTTTTGACGATACCATTGCCGCCAATATCCGCATGGGCAGGCAGGATGCCACCGATGAGGCGGTCGAGGCCGCAGCCAGGGCTGCCCATTGCCATGAATTTATCCACCGCCTGCCCCAGGGATACGACACCCGGGTCGGTGATATCGGCGGCCGGCTGTCCGGTGGAGAACGCCAGCGCATCAGTATTGCCCGGGCCATCCTGAAAGACGCCCCCATTGTGATTTTAGATGAACCCACCGCAGCCCTGGACACGGAAAGCGAAGTGGCCGTGCAAAAAGCCGTGGATGCCCTGGTCAGGGAACGGACGGTCTTTGTTATTGCCCATCGTTTGTCCACCATTGCCGCCGCAGACAACATTCTGGTCTTTGATCAGGGGCAGATTGCTGAAGCGGGGACCCATACAAAACTGCTGGCAGCGGGCGGCCGTTATCACGCCATGTGGCAGGCCCAGGAGCAGATCAAGCAGTGGCATGTATAAGGGACGTCTTGAAAAATAAAGAAAAAAATGGTAGAAATTCGCCCTGCCTTTACTGAAGGCACCATCGCGAAACCCCTGCTGTTCACCGTTGCCCTGCGTGCGTTTGGTACCCGGCAAAAACATCCGGTTCTGGGAGACGAAAAGAGTGCTCAGCTGATGGAACTCATTGATTATGATTTTCAGTCAGTTGCCAATTGTATAAAATAATCTTTGCACAGAACCGGTAAAAGCAAAGCTGTTCAATGCTGACCGGTTTTAACTCTAAAAAAATCAACGTAATCTGCGGATCACATGATAATGGACAATGTGCCGGAAACAAGGGGTTAAAGTCGCCAGTAGCAGCCAAAAGCGGACGCGGCGGACTGGGGCAGCACTGCCTTCACATCGACGACACACCCTTTTTCGCTCAGTTTCGCTGCGTAGGATTCCAGCGGCAGGGCCCTGTAGAATGCATGGGAGACCGCGATGACAATGCCATCCAGACGCTCCATCGCTTCCCAGTCGATAAGGTCAATCTTGTACGCATCAAGCGCTTCTTGCTTATCTGCCATGGGATCATGCACCAAAACCGCTACGCCGTAGGAATAAAGCTCGTGAATGATATCCACCACCCGCGTGTTGCGCAGATCCGGGCAGTCTTCCTTGAACGTCAGCCCCAGGATCCCGACACGGGCGTTTTTGATGTTAATGGAAGACTGAATCATCAGTTTCACGGTTTTCTCCGCGATGTATTTCCCCATGTGGTCGTTGATCCGGCGGCCGGACAGGATCACTTCCGGATGATAGCCGACGGTCTGAGCCTTGTAGGTGAGATAGTAGGGATCCACGCCGATGCAGTGCCCGCCCACCAGACCGGGCCGGAATGGCAGAAAATTCCATTTGGTGCCGGCAGCTTCCAGTACGTTCAGGGTATTGATCCCCATCTGGTCAAAAATCAGGGCCAGCTCGTTGATCAGGGCAATGTTCACGTCCCGCTGGGTATTTTCGATGACCTTGGCGGCTTCCGCTTCCCGGATAGTATCGGTCAGGTGGGTGCCGGCCGTGATCACAGTCTGATAAAGTGCTTCGAGCATCCGGCCGACCGTCGGCGTATCGCCTGATACCACCTTGGTGATGGTGGGGAGCCGGCGTTCCTTGTCTCCGGGGTTGATTCGCTCCGGAGAATACCCCACGTTGAAATCGGTTTTCCAGATCATGCCGGATGCGAATTCGAGAATCGGTACGCAGACTTCTTCCGTGGCACCGGGGTAAACCGTTGACTCGTAAACCACCACCACCCCTTTTTTCATGTTGGCGCCCACGATTTTCGAGGCCTCTGCCAGCGGAGAGAGATCCGGCTGCTTGGATTCCGAGATGGGTGTGGGCACGGCGACAATAATCACATCCGCTTGTGCAAGCGCTGACGGGTCTGCCGTATAATGGAGCCGGGTGGCAGCCTTCATCTCCTCAGCGGTCACTTCCAGGGTGGCATCCTGCCCGGACCGGCATTCGTCCACGCGGGCTTCATTGATATCAAATCCGATGGTGTCAAACAGCCGGCCGAATTCCACAGCCAGCGGCAGTCCCACATATCCCAGCCCGATGATTGCAAGTGTCTTCTCGTGCATTTCAGTTTCCAGCCTGTTTTGTCCCATTTAAAATCGACCTGCCTGTGAATCAGCAGGATCATAATCGACTCAACTGCTGTCCGTACAAATTTATGACGCTGGCGGCTCCGGTTTTTCAAAGCCGGCCCGCAGGCGCCGGGACAGGATGAACAGACCCCAAAGGGACACGTATAGCACAGAGAGGCTAGGAAGGCAGCCATTCGGAGAGCATCTCCGACAGCGCGATCTGCCAGGGTCGCGGGCTCACGCCAAACACCTCCCGAATCCGGGCACAGTCCAGCACTGAATAGGCAGGCCGTTGTGCCGGGGTCGGATACGCCGTGGTCGGGATGGGTTGACAGGAAGTCAGCTGCAAAGGCACCCTGCCCCGGGCCTGCCGGAAAATTTCCTCGGCAAACCCGTGCCAGGAAACCGATCCGCTGCCGCAGAAATGAAACGTGCCGTTCAGGGTGTCTGAAGGATGGCTGCAGACCACCCGCGCTATGTGGAGCAACGCGTCTGCCAGGTCACCGGCAAAGGTGGGACAACCGATCTGGTCAGCCACCACACGAAGGGTTTCCCGCTCACCGGCCAGCCGTATCATGGTCTTGACAAAATTTTGCCCCTGCACGCCGTAGACCCAGGCCGTACGGATAATCATGTGCCGGTCAAGAATTTCCCGTACCGCCAGCTCGCCTTCGAGTTTGGTGCGGCCATACACGCCCATGGGCCGTGTGGGGGCAGCTTCCGTATACGGAACCGTCGCGCTGCCGTCAAACACGTAATCCGTGGAGATGTGAATCAGGGGGATATTCGCGTCCCGGCAGGCGCCTGCCAGATAACGGGGGCCGTAGGCATTCACGCTGCGGGCCTTCTGTGCATCGGTTTCCGCCCGGTCCACGGCCGTATAGGCCGCCGCATTGATCAGAATATCCGGTGCGACGCTGTCAATCCATTCCCGGACCACCGTTTCTTCGGTGATATCCAGCTCCGGCAGGTCAGATCCAATCATGTCATCACCGGCAGCCTGACCCCGACGCATCAATTCCCATCCCACCTGCCCGCTGCTGCCCGAAACTGCAATTCTCAAAGGTGTATTGCGATCCATTTAGCTAACCTCCATCAGTCCGGCAGACGTTCCGGTGCGATAGCTGCCAGGGGCAGATTCACCCGGTCCTTGTCTGAAAGGGTCACATCGGTGACAGGCCAGGAAATACCGATACCCGGATCATTGTAAAGCACGCCGCCTTCATCCTCGGGATGATAAAGATCCGTACACTTGTAGCAGACATGGGCGGTTTCACTGAGTACGCAGAATCCGTGGGCAAAACCCTCGGGCACAAACAGCTGGTGCCGGTTTTCTTCGGAAAGGATCACGCCATACCATTTTCCAAAGTCAGGCGAACGTTTCCGGATATCCACGGCCACATCAAAGATGGCACCGGTAATCGCCATGACCAGTTTCCCCTGCGGATGGTTCAGCTGGTAATGGAGCCCGCGCAGAATGCCTTTGCGTGAAAAGGAAAGGTTGTCCTGCACAAAGGGACGCGGGATGCCGATGTCCCGATACCGCTCACTGTGCCAGGTTTCCATGAAAAAGCCGCGCTGGTCGCCAAATACCCTGGGTGCGATATGGAGGAGACCGTCCAGGGGTGTGTCGTGCAGAATCATGTTAACCTCCTGACATCTGTTGTGAGCATGTCCATCAGATACTGGCCATACCCGTTCTTGAGCAGAGGAGCCGCCAGACGTTCCACCTGAGCAGCATCGATATATCCCATACGATAGGCAATTTCTTCCACACAGGAGATTTTCAGGCCCTGACGTTTTTCAATGGCCTCGATAAAACTGCCCGCATCCATGAGGCTTTCATGGGTGCCAGTATCCAGCCAGGCATATCCGCGTCCCATCACCTCCACCTGCAGCTGACCCTGGTTCAGGTAGACAGAGTTCACATCCGTGATCTCCAGCTCGCCCCGGGCAGAGGGTTTCAAGGCTCTGGCGATCTCGATCACCTGATTATCGTAAAAATAGAGCCCGGTCACCGCGTAATTCGATTGAGGCGCTGGTGGTTTTTCCTCAATATTCTTCGCACGGCCGGATTCGTCAAAACTGACCACACCATACCGCTGCGGATCCCGCACCCAGTAGCCGAAGACCGTGGCACCGGTTTCCCGGGCGGCTGCTGAACGGAGCAGCACTGCCAGGCCCTGTCCGTAAAAGAGATTGTCGCCCAGAATCAGGCAGACCCTTTCAGATCCGATAAAGGCTTCGCCAATGGTGAATGCCTGGGCCAGACCTTCGGGCCGGGGCTGCACCGCATAGGACAGGGATAATCCCCACTGCTCGCCAGTGCCCAGAAGACGTTTGAACGCTGCATGATCCTCGGGCGTGGTAATGACCAGGATCTCCCGGATACCTGCCAGCATCAGAATCGAAAGCGGATAATAGATCATGGGTTTGTCGTAGACCGGCAGCAGCTGTTTGCTCACGGCAAGGGTCAGCGGATACAGCCGGGTGCCTGAACCGCCGGCCAGAATAATACCTTTCATTGTAACGCTCCTTACTTTCAGACAGCTGAATTAGCAAGCAAATGGCCGGACATTGCCCGCCGGAACGGCCGGTAAAACCGCTCGTTTAAAGAGGTCGCCGGCCAGCCGCCCCATTATCTGTTTCACCGATTTGGACTGATCGACCCCACCAGCCCGCACATTGGCCTGAACACAGTTGTCAATATAGCAGAAATCCCGGCTGGTTTCACCCTCTCCGTTAATATATCGGCTCACCCCGCAAAAAAACGGTAAACCCGCCTGCAGGGATTACCGCCTCCCGATACCGTAATACGTGATCTTCAGTTTCCGCATCTCTTCCGGTTCATACTGGTTGCGGCCGTCAAAAATCACCGGCTGTTTCATGATCCGCTTGATGGCGGTAAAGTCCGGCTGGCGAAACGGTTTCCATTCCGTGACCAGTGCCATGGCATCCACGTCTGCCAGTGCCCGGTACGGGTCGTCGATCAGAACCAGGTTTCCACGCTCAAAATAAACAGCGGGAAACACCTTCCGGGCCTCGTCCATGGCCACCGGGTCATAGGCCTGAACCCTCGCACCCGCAGCGATCAGGGCATCGATGAGCACCACAGAGGACGCTTCCCGCATGTCATCGGTCCCCGGCTTGAACGCCAGTCCCCAGACACCAATGGTCCGGCCGGCCAGGTCGCCGTCAAAATAGGCTAATATCTTTTCAAACAGCCGCTGTTTCTGGGATGCGTTCCGTGATTCCACCGCATGGAGGACATCCGGCGTAAACCCGAGTTCCCCGGCGGTCCGGATCAGAGCCTTTACATCCTTGGGAAAACAGGATCCTCCATACCCGCAACCCGGATAAATAAACGAATAGCCAATCCGGGTGTCTGATCCGATGCCTTTGCGTACGTTCTCTACATCCACGTCAAGCAGTTCACACAGACCGGCAATTTCATTCATGAACGAAATTTTGGTGGCCAGCATGCAGTTGGCCGCATATTTGGTCATCTCCGCATCCCGGACGCCCATAAAGTGAACCTTGTCCCGATTCCGGGAAAACGAGGCATAGAGCCGGGCCATCAACTCCCGGGCGCGATCTGAATTGACCCCCACAATAATCCGGTCCGGCCGCATAAAGTCATCCACCGCCGCCCCTTCTTTGAGGAATTCCGGGTTGCTGACCACGTCAAAGGGAAGGTCAACACCCCGCTGGTAAAGGGCGTCCTGTATCGCCTCTCTCACCTTGTCCGCCGTTCCTACTGGCACCGTCGATTTATCCACGATCACGGCATAATCGGTGATCAGACGGCCGATCTCCCGGGCCACGGCCAGGACATACTGGAGGTCCGCAGACCCGTCCTCTCCCGGCGGGGTTCCCACGGCAATAAAAAACACCGATACATCCGCAATCGCATCCCGCAGTGAGGTGGTAAAAGAAAGGCAGCCGCTGTCCACGTTTCGCATGACAACGTCCTTGAGTCCGGGCTCATAGATGGGTAAGATTCCTTTTTTCAGGCCTTCAATCTTGGCAGCATCCACATCCACACAAGTGACGCGGTTTCCCATTTCTGCAAAACAGGCCCCGGTCACCAGCCCCACATAGCCGGTACCAATCACTGTCAGGTTCATATGCGCTATCCTTGCCTGGTGTTAACGTCCGTAGACATCTTCCATCCTTACAATATCATCTTCTCCCAAGTAGCTGCCGGTCTGCACCTCGATCAGCTCCAGGGGAATCTTGCCCGGATTTTTCAGGCGATGGTTCTGACCGAGCCGGATATAGGTGGACTCGTCTTCTTTGAGGATGGTCTCCTCAGTTCCCTGGGTGACCAGCGCCGTACCCCGCACCACCACCCAGTGTTCGGACCGATGAAAATGCTTCTGCAGGGAAAGGACAGCACCGGGTTTGACGGTGATGCGCTTCACCTGAAACCGTTCGGATATGTCGATGGTTTCGTAGGATCCCCACGGCCGGTAGACCCGTTTGTGAGAGATTGCTTCATCCCGGTTCTTTGACTTGATCCGGGACACCAGTTTTTTAACGTCCTGGGCGCGTTCCCGGGGAGAGATAAACACCGCATCCGATGTTTCCACCACCACCAGGTCTTCCATACCCACTGCCGCGATCATCCGACTGCCCGCATGGAAAAAAGAGTTTTTCACGTCATGCAGTACCACATCACCGTTAATCACGTTATGATCACTGTCCTTGTCTCCGATCTGCCAGAGGGCTTCCCAGGAGCCGATATCATTCCACCCGGCGTCCAGGGCTACCATGGCCCCGCAGTCGGTTTTTTCCATGACTGCATAGTCAATGGAATCTTCCGGGCAGGCCCGGAAAGCCGGTTCATCCAGCCGGTAAAAATCAAGATCCGCCTGCCCGCCCTCACACGCCGCATGACAGGCCCCATAGATTTCCGGCACATGTTTTTTCAGCTCACCCACCACCACGCTGGCCCGAAACATGAACATCCCGCTATTCCAGCAGTATAGGCCGGATGCAAGATAGTTCCGGGCCAGACCGATATCCGGCTTTTCAACAAATTCCGCAATACGAAACGCCTCCCGGGACATGGTTTTTGTCCCCCCGGAGCCGCCTTCGCACTGGATCGGCTCACCCATCCGGATATAGCCGTATCCTGTTTCCGGGGCGTCCGGAACGATCCCGAACGTCATCAAACTACCGGTTTCAGCAAATGCCTGAGCTGTGGAAATCGTCGCATGAAAAGCCTTCACATCCGCGATATAGTGGTCCGCCGGTAGCACCAGAAGCACGGGGTCCCCCCCCGCTTCCATGGTACGGATCGCGGCAACGGCTACGGCCGGGGCCGTATTCCGCCCCACCGGCTCCAGAATAATGCCAGCCGGCTGCACACCGATCTGACGAAGCTGCTCCGCCACCAGGAATCGGTGCGCGTCATTGCAGATCACCAGCGGTTCACCGACACCGGAAAGGCCGTTTAACCTGAGCACCGTTGACTGGAGCAAGGTAAGATCCGATGTCAGGTTGAGCAGCTGTTTGGGGTACAGCGCCCGGGAAAGCGGCCAGAGCCGTGTTCCCGATCCGCCGGCGAGAATGACAGGGCGTATCATATGCACCTCTTTTATTTCAGGGGGTTTGGCAGAACTGAATTGCCGTAACAGGGCGCCTGGCTCCACTGCCAGGCCGTCCGGATGATAGCTTCCATGTTTGTATAGCGCGGGGTCCACCCGAGCTCGGCCTGTGCACGCCGGCTGTCCGCCACCAGAACAGCCGGATCACCGGGTCTGCGGCCCTTGATTTCAAAGGGGATTCTGCAGCCGGTCACGGTTTCGGATGCCCGGATCACTTCCCGTATAGAAAATCCGTTTCCGTTGCCCAGATTGAAGACATGCGTCCCCGGATGATGATTGATATAATCAATGGCGGTCAAGTGTGCCCTGCACAGGTCATCCACGTGAATATAATCCCGTACACAGGTACCGTCCGGCGTATCATAGTCATCACCAAAAACAGACAAGGGCTGCCCCGGATACAGCGCCGCATTCAGAATGTTCGGAATCAAGTGGGTTTCCGGCGTATGGGCTTCGCCAATCTGCCCATCAGGCGCGGCGCCGGCTGCGTTGAAATACCGCAGGGCCGCAGACCGGATCCCGTAGGCCGCCGCATAATCGGCCAGCATTACCTCGACCATCTGTTTGGTACGGCCATAAGGATTGATCGGCTGGGTGGGATGGGCTTCGTCCATGGGCACCCGGACCGGCATGCCATAGACCGCTGCCGTGGACGAAAAAACAATGCGGCTGACACTGAATCGCCGGGCGGCTTCCAGCAAATTCAGCGTTCCCTTTACATTGTTCACGTAATAGAGCCCGGGATCCTGCATGGATTCCCCGACCAGGGAGCGCGCCGCAAAATGAATGACGGCGTGGAAATCATTTTCGCCAAACACGGCTTCCAGGTCTCCGGGTCGAAGTAAATCACCGTGGGCCCATTTTCCCTTCTGCACGGCTGCCCTATGACCGGTGGACAGGTTGTCAAACACCGTCACCGTATGGCCCTGTTCCACAGCCATCTTCACCATGTGAGAACCGATATAGCCGGCGCCGCCGCAAATCAGGATATGCATAACAACTCCGCTGGGGTGGTTTTTCACCGGACGTGGTGAAAAACCCTTTATGTATAAATGAAATGTTCAGGATTGTTAAGCAGAATTCGGTAATTGTGCGAGAAAAAAGGCTGACGGCAGAAACAAATTGGACATGACATCGAAAAAAGCTTTTTGTTAACATCCCAAACCGTCCTGGCGGATCAGACGCACCTCGCAACAGCGCACCAAGTCAACGGTCAGGCGGCGTATTTTGCGAGCGGTGTTCTGCCCAGTAAAGCATCGCGTCGTCTTTTGTGAGACGCCAGACAGAAACCACTTTCGGTGCGTCTTTTCGAAACAAAAGGCCTACAAGGTCCCCTGTTTTAAAGTGGGAACTGGAGACATTCAGCATTCCCGGCAGATTAAATTGTGTATTTTCATCAATTCCATAAACACTATCGCCAATGAGAATACTGCGCGCATCAATAGACGCAATGTAGGCGACCCGGTGGTAGTTGATCGGATATCCGGCATGCGGGGGAACCGGCTTCGATGACGCACGCGTTTGAAAAAAAATGGCCATCAGGATCACGATCAAGACCGCCCTCCAGCGTACATCTTTCATGGTGGTATTTCTCATCACGCACTCCATTTTATCTGTTTTACGTTGCCTCAATTTGTCAGCTCCCGCCAGCAGACAATCCCCTGATCCAACGGATCCCGCGTCAGCATTGTGACGATATCATCAGAACCTGTTGTACTGTAGATGTTGAGTTCGTAATCGGTGTTCACACTGAGACGGGCCGGCGTATGCAGCATGCCGTCAAATTGAACCCCGGTGGGCACCATGGGTACGGATGAAAAAAAAAGCGCCAAATCATCATGCGAGATCACTCCGTTACCGTCCCGATCCCAAATGGAAAAGGGGAGGGTAATGCCCAAAGCCGCATAGTCCGCTAGCATCTTTCCGGATAACACAGTGCTCAGCGAACCCTCGTCGATTTCCCCATTCACCGACAGTTTTTCGAAATCACCCGAATCACCGTAGTACCTCAGAAACTCAGCCGCATCCATTCCATCCCCAACATCAATAGGAACAGCTGTCAGATCCGCATCATCAATCCGGCCATCCTCGTTCACATCAAACTGGGCTTCAAAGCCGGCAACCCGGCCTCCGGTACAGGCGTTCATCCGGTAGACAAAAGAAGACCCCCCGCCTTTACAGGGGGCATTGTTCGGGGTAAATGAAATCCCGTTGACCCTGCCGTTTCTCACCTGGATGCGGATATCCTCGAGCACCCGCTCTGCGGGATCTTCCGGATTGTTGTTTCCCGGCAGTTTAACAAACCAGCCTTCTTTGCCGGACGAGTTTGTATCCGAGTCATACCAGTCCATCGCATTGTTCGAAAACATCCGCACCACTTTACCTGCCGTGTGTGTTTGTGTTGAAATAATCGTCTGCGCCATCAAACGGTCATGGCCGGCAACGGTACTGCCATGATCCCAGATCCCGTAAATATACTGGGGAGTTGAATCTGTCAGATCATTCTCATGGAGCAGTTTTCCGGTACCAAACAAGACCATATACCCCTCACGGGAATCGCAGGCTCGCATCACTTCCGGTTCCGTCAAAATCGGTGCAACCGGTTTCGGATCTGTCATTTCCCCGGTCGTAAACAGCCGGTACGCTTTTTTCCAGGACCGGGGGTCCTCCTCTGTGAGATCAAACTTCCAGATATGTCCTTTCACGTCACCGGCATATGCGATATATGCCTTATCGCCGGTTTCTGTTACAACGGGTGTGGACAATCCGTTATCCGCGATATCATCGTCAACCGCAATCCGGTTGATCACATCCCCGGTTTGGGCATTGATCACCATGAGCCGGGCCACGCCCGCCTCGCAATTGTATCCGTTGCCGGCAACGATCACCCAGGGGGTGGTTTCACACCGCGTTTCCAGAAGAATCGGCCGGCTGTAGGTGTAACCCATCAGCGCGTCCGTGCATTCCCACTTGATGGCAGCAGCGACGTCTGTTTCGGTTTTCATCGCGTCTGCGGTGGTCACGTCCAGGCAGTAATACCCCTTACCGCCCCGTCCCAGTCCGCCGACCATATAGGCGTGATCATCCATCTTGAGAAGCTGAGGCGTGGCATCGACATAACAGGTATGCGAATAGTCTTTGCGGGACAGCCGTTTCAGGTTATCGAACACCAGGCCGGGGATGTAGGCAAACCGTTCAGTTCCGTCTTCCGTATTAAACGCATGCAGCATCCCGTCGTTGCCTCCGACAAAGACCGTATTACCCACACGCGCCGTTGGATCCATTGATGGCCCCAGTGTCGGACCTGAATTGATAAAATCTCCCAGGGGCGTCGACCGTTCCCGCAAGGTCGGATCCGATTTTCCACGGAGAAAATCCAAATATTTCTTCGGGTTGATGGGGTCAAGGCGATCCATCATCGCTGCATTCAGGTTCACCGTTCTGAAAGGGACCCCCTTCTTTTGTTCCGTGTCCCAGGTGACGATGACCCGAGACTCATGGGCATCCATCGAAATGTTTGAGCCGGCATCCCATACATCGGTGAATTTTGCAGAAATGGCGCCGGTATCCGCGTTCACTTCCTTTGACACCGTCGTTTTTTTTAAGTTACCCGACCAGTCAGATCCCCGGAAAAAGGCCTGATACAGGGTCTGATCGGTCTGCAGGGACTGCCCGGACACGGCCACCGATGAACCGGATTTTAACCGGTTTGAAATATGCTGCATTACCGCCTTCAGGGAATCGGAAAGTGTTTTGGGATTTTTTGCACTGAAATACTGGCCCCGCCCGTTGACTGCGGCATGCATCAGATCATCGATGGTCGTCTGTTCCCCCCGCTCTGGTTGCGGCCAGTTCGGCGCGTTATCCGCAAAACAGGGATCCAGCCAGTTGTTCTCATCATCGAGATAGTCTGACAGGGAAAGGGTGCCTTCCATGCCAAAAGAAACCGTATAGGTCACCATGTGCTGGTGTGTTGCCGTGTCGCACGGCGTCTTTTCAGAAGTATTGGGTACATCATCCGGCAGATCCGTTGCCAGATCGGTTTTGTAGTAGTACATGGCCACATCCGCCAGGGTATCACTATAGGTATCGGCAAACGGCGATGCTTGAGAACCGTCCGCATTCCCCACGCCCGGGCCATTTTCGCTGTTCCAGTACCCGTCTGTAATCACAATGGCAAACGCCTGCTGACACCCGCCTCCGTTGGCTTCGGCTGCATAGGGATTGGCACCTTTGATAACAGAGGACTGCTGGGTGTCAAAATACTTGCCGACGTCATTCAATCCGCTCCTGAGCGGAGTTGCGCCTTCGGCGTTCAACCGATATAGTGCATTCAAGATATCATCGGTCTGATCAACCACCTGGCCGTTTCGCATCACCCCCACATCCCTGGCCGGCAAAACGATGCCGTTATTATTCGATATCGTTCCATCGGGCATTTCATAACTGTCATGATTCAACGAATAGACCCCCACCCGAATGCCGGATAGCCCCTTGATGGCATTCATCACAGCCGCTTTTCCGACAAACACTCTTTTCCGATAAAATGAAAACCATGTCGCAAAATTTTTCAACTCCTGGTCATAGGTTCTGTTTGCCGGAAGGCGGACATCATCCGGTACTGCCGCTGTGGCGACCTGTGTCAGCTCATCATGTCCGAGCAGTGGTCCCGCAGTTGCCTGAACTTTATAGTAGGTAATATGACCATCCAGATTGATCAGATATGCGCAGTTGTCTGATTCCGACCAGCGGTAATAGTGGGCGATCCGGATATCAACAGGCCCCCACCCGGTGCCCTCCAGTTTATAATAAAGTCCCTGAAGATCGCAGGTACCCTGTTTATCTGGCTGATATCTCGGATTTCTTGCATCGGTAATCACATAATTGAAGTCACGGGTTGCCGGCCAGGGTGCATAGGTCATTTCCGGATCATAATAGATCGTGTTGAACCGGGCGCACTGGGTTTGCCAGAACATACGATACCCGTCTGTCAACAGGGAATATCCTGTTGAATAGGTGTTGTCATCATATGGGTCATCAAAAAGCCATCCGTAATCGGAACCCTCATACCAGAACGTACCGCCCTCCCCTTCAGCCATCATCATCTCGGCATCCATACTGCCCGAATCATCTAAAAGAAACATCAGGGTTGGCGGCGCATCCTTGATATAAGATTCCACCGGCATCTGACTGATCTCAATGGCCGTGGCTGCGCCTGTCGCCACCACCAGCGGCAGCAGCAACGCCAAACCGATTTTTCCAAACAGAGCCTCCAGTTTCATCGTCTCGTTCTCATCTTCGATTTGTTCGTGTTCATGGCGGGTGTATCAGATCGAGGCTTTTCGGACATCCACCTCGATCACCGCCAGACCGTCTTTCCCCTTGTAGCGTCCCCGAACCGTATAGGTCTTGATCCCACGGCCTTCCGTACGGGTCGATTCACCCGGCGTCGGCCCTTTCAAGCGCACGCGATACTGATGCGATTCCGCATCACCTTCATGAGCGGAAGCCGACTGCCAGTTGTCCGCATCACCATCATCCACAAGCGCGGCGAGATCCGCTGCCGTATCCGCCCGCATCAACGCAGCCGCCCCTTCAGTCGCCGCTGTTTCCGCCTTATAAAACGCCCGACGGTGCTGCCTGTCGTTCCCTGCAATCCGCAGCTCGATAGCGGCGTTATGTATCGCTGAATAGGCAATGAGGGTAGTAAAAAACAGCACGACCATCACCACCAGCAGCATGAGGCCAGACTCATCTGCCAGTGTTTCCTGTATATCCGGGTATTCGAACGTCGTCATACGCCCTCCTTGTCTAGTCAACCTTTACTTTCGCCGCTTTCATCGTGACTGCGCCTCTGGACGGTGTATCGCCCGAAGTCGTTTTCGGGCCGCAGATAACCTCAATGGACTTATAGTCCTTATCAGCCGGGGCAGTTACGGTCCATGACAGCGAAAACGTTTTCTCGCCTTCCGACACATCGGCGCTGCCGTTACGGATGGATGCATACGGCATGGCCAGAAGACGCTCCATCTGATCCGACGCCAGCACGGCAGACCGGTTCAGATGTTTGGCGCTGATATTTCCTTTAATGGCGGACAGCTGAAGCCCTGCGATCCCAAGAAGCCCAATGGAAAAAATCGTCAGAGCGATCAAGAGTTCAATCAGTGAAAACCCACCCGCATGTCCTGTTTCCAAGGACGTCTGTCTTTCTTCTGTCTGCTTCATTCTGCTTTTACTTTTTACATGTTCCGGCAGGACACCAGCTGAGACATCATCAGACGGCGATACCCGTCATTGTCTCCGCGCCATATCTGGTTTCCCGGGGTTTTATACGTTTCGTTGTTCGTGTAATGTGGGTCCGCTTTTGCTGTTCGCGCCAGCAGGGTGATCTCTACCCCGGTTATATCCCGGTTAGCCGTCGGGCTAAGCGTCAGTCCCCCATCTTTCATGTGGTAAAAAAACTCAATTTTTTCAATATTGAGCGCAAAATATCGATGACTTTCCCCCGATGTTTCACGCCGCTTGAACACCCGCTTTAAATCATCCTTATCCGTATCTGCATCATAGCCGCCCCCGGCATCACCCAGCACGTAGGTCACGGTTGCCATCAATCGATCTTCCCCGGCATCGTCCACGCCCCCGGTGTCATCGTTGTTCGATCCGTCACAGTCGCCCATATAACTCAGCTTGATCTGATCGCTTACAGCCGTGATAATGCCAGGTGTCTTGTTATCTGACGGATCCGGATCATACCCTGCCATCCGAATATCCCGCTCGATCACACTCATGGCCACCCGAATATTCTGCTGCATCGCAGCGACCTGCTCCTGAATCACACGTGTCTCCACCTGAGTGATGTAGAAGTGATAAACAGCTGTCATCGCGATCGCCGATACGGCAATCCCAATCAGCAGCTCAATCAGCGTAAATCCATTTTCCGCATGCATTCGGATTGCCTCCCCTATCAGTTAATATGTGAATAGCCTGACGGAGCCAATGTAATCTTTTTCGTTTTTTCATTTTCATGTTTCACGACCACATGACCATAGGAGGCTGACGCAAAGCCACGGCTGTTCAAGCACGCGGCATCATTGCTTGAAAAATGGATGTACGATAACGAAAGTGGTTTTTCAAAGTGTCTGGACCGAATCACAGGCTCATCCGTATCCTGGGCTCCGTCGTTATCTGTATCTCTGAAAATCACGTAACTGCCGTTGGATTCCGTACTGAATACCACCCGAACATTGCAACACTCCTTAATGGCTGTCATCCGTGCCATTTGAAAACTGGAATGAATATCCCTGGCAGCTGCGTTTAACACCTGGGATGCCTTCATGTCCATCAGGTTGGGCGCGGCAATCATCGCCAGCACACCGGCAATGGCAATTGTCACCATCAGTTCCGTTGCCGTGAATCCGCCTGAAGCCACGAGTCCTATCACCACCCTTCGCTCCCAATCATCAATCCGCCTGCAGAAGATCATACCGCTCCGTCCCTGCGTATACAAAAACTTGTTTAATTGAATTATTTATAAAATATTTTAAATAAATTTTTATCACTATGCTTTATTTTTGTAAATAGAAATAATATAAAAACAAACTATTTTACGTTTGCCTGCAAACAAAAAAAAGGCAAGTCGAATGAAATTCGACTTGCCTTACGTCTGTTATTTTGCCTTACGACTGGCTCACATCGCGTTATACCGATTCAACGGATCCGTTAACCGGCACCATCATTTACCGTTTAATCCTCCGGCAGGGAATCATATAGCCACCAGACCGACTCCAGTGTAGAATAATCGATCCTGCCGTCTTTGGTTTTAAATACAAGTCCCACATAATCTCCGGAACGAAAAAGGGCTGTGGACGCATTCAGGGACTGTTTTCGATTGAACCGCGTTCTGTCTGACACCGGATACTCCGAATCGTCAACAACAATTGTCTTTTCCATTAATCCATCCAGTGTTCCGGCCACATGAACAAATTCCGGATACCCGTGGTACAGGGGGACCATTGTTTTTCCGTCTTTCGATGGTTTTGTAAAATAAATCTGATCTGCCATGACAGCGGTTACGCAAAAGGTCCAGAGGGTCATAACCATGCCTGCAAGCAGGCAGATTTTCTTGAAAATGAAAAGAAACCGATGATAAACCGGAAGCTGCATAGCGTCCTCCATATGTTTTCGTTGTGCCATTGTTTGGTCTCCTGCCCGGCAGTGCGGGAACAGGGTGTTCGTTCCCGCACTGTAACTGAATTATTCTTTTTCCAACCAATAGTACATGCCCTTAATATCCTTGATAGTGGTGACGGTTTCCAGCGAATTGGCACCGGAGCTGGAGAAGATCTCCGTTGCTGTTTCATCCGTGGTATCCACACTCACAGACGTGTGCAGCATACCGGTAAAGGACAAGCCGGTAGGTGCCAACAGAGCGGTTGTGAATATTTTCCTCAGGTCATCAATCTCAATTGAACTCCCCCCACCAGCAAAGAAGGAGAAGGGAATGGTAATACCGGCAGATGCATACTGATCCGCAGTCAGTGACGTTCCGTCACCGTAGGTATTCAGCAGTGCCTGCAGGGTAGCATCGGTGATCTCGCTACCACCGTTGCTGAGCACAGAGAAAGCCGATGCATCAAAATAGGTCGTGAACTCATCAATATCGATCTCGGCACCGAATTCTCCGGTGATATCCAGCTCGACCAGGTCATCAGCATCCACATCGCCGTCACCGTCGATATCATACTGGGCCTTGGCAGACCGTGCACCGGTGCAGGCATTCAATTTATGAACAATGGAATTTCCACCGCCGTTACAGGGTGATTCATCGGGTATAAAAGAGATGATCTCCGCCAGTCCGGCAACAATTTTCACATCCTTCACCACCCGCTCGCCGGAAAGGGGAAGATCCAGATACCAACCGGTCTGATTCACGGTCCCTGCAGCATCGTACCACTCCACATCATTGCTGCTGGTCATCCGGATATACTGTCCGCCAATATCCGGATTCTCCGTGTACGATATCACGGTCTGCTGCTGAAGATTTCCCGAATTTACCTCCCCATAATCCCAGATACCATAAATGGATTTTGTGGTCACATCATCCCGGTCATCACCGTGCAGGAACCGGCCGGTCCCGAAGACCACCATCACGGTGGATTCATCTTCGCAATGCCGCATCACGTCCGGCTTGATGGTAATCGCATCACCGGACGCCACATGATACAGCGGCTGGCCGCTGTTAGCCACGGCCCAGAGTGCGGGCACCTTATTCGAAAGGTCAAATTTCCAGAGATTTCCTTTCAGATCACCGGCATAGGCATAATCAACCACGCCGTTTTCGTCCTTATCGATCAACGCTGGCGTGGCCAAACCGTTGTCATCGCCCACACTGGTTTCAATGACTTTCACAAATCCGCCATTGGCCGTATCGCCACCGGTAGCGGCATCGATGATGATCAGGGCTGCTTTGGCATCTGCCAGATGCCCTGTCGTGTCACCATCCCCGGACGGATCACTGTTGTAGCCGTTTCCGAAGACCACCACCCAGGTTGGACTGGCCGGATCCCCGGCCTTTACAAGAAGGGGCTCACTGAAGGTGTATCCCAGATTGCCATGGGTAAACTCCCACATAACAGCGTTTGCAATATCCGTCTCGGTTGTCGTGTCCGTGATGGTAGCCAAACCCGTCGCATTCAGGGCATAATACCCTTTTCCTCCTTTTCCCAGGCCACCCACCAGCAGGGTACCCACACTGGGGATCATCATATAGTTGGGTGTCATGTCCACAAACAGCTCATGGGAATAGTCGATATCAGTCAGGTTATCCAGCCGGCCCAGGACAATACTCGGGATATACCCGAACAATTCCTTCCCATTGCTGGCATCAAATGCATGGAGCATTCCGTCGTTGGCGCCCACAAATACGGTGTTTCCCAACAGCAGCGGCGCAGAATGGATGATATCCCCCAGCCGGCTCTCCCGTTCCCGGAATCCTGAGATCTCCGCACCGCGGATATAGTCTACCACCTGGATGGAATCCGTTCCCAGGGAGGCTTGCTGGGTTGCGGTGAGACGATCGTGCCTAAACGGAATACCGTCACTGCCATCGAATGTGACAATCCGGCGATCCGACAGCGCCATGGCATCCAGCTCATCTGCCGCATGCCACACAGGATCGGTATACGCCAGTTTTCCGGTGCTCGGGTCCACGGACAGGGTCCGCTTTGTCAGATCCCCGGTCCAGGTGGCCGAGGAATAAAGGGCCTGATACAGATCCGACCCGGACTGGACCTCTTCACCGCTCAACGCAGCCGAGGCACCGGAGGCCACGCGGTTCTCAATATCCTCCAGAGCGCTGGTCAGCGCATCGACCAAGGCCTGTGGATCAGAGGCACTGTAATAAACCCCACGGCCGTTGATGGCTGCATGGAGTAGATCATCAATTTTCCTCGCATTTCCACTAACACCCGTCCATGTGGGATAAGAGTTGTTCACCAAAAAGCAGGGATCATCCGCATATTCCGGGATATCCGTTAACCCATCTTTGTTCAGGTCAGCCAGGGGAATCGTCCCTTCCACCCCAAAGGAAACCGTATACGTAACCATATGCTGCCAGCCCGCCATATCGCAGGAAGAGGTCGGCACATCATCGGGCAGATCTGATAAATCCTTTTTGTAATAGTACATGGCCACATCCGCCAGTGTATTCTCGTAGGTGTCTTGAAACGGGGCTCCCTGATCGCCATCTGCATTCCCCACAACCGGAGCAGAGCCGTTCCAGTACCCATCTGTCATGGCAATGGCAAACATCTGCTGACACCCGCCGCCCATGGCAACGGTTTCATAGGGATTCACAGTGCTGATGTTGTTTGCCTCACCATCATAAAATTTTCCAACCTCCTGCAACGCCCTGCGCAAGGGGGTACCGCCGCTGGAAGTCATGGCATACAGGGCATCCAGCAGGTCACCGGTATTGTCATACAGCACGCTTTCCCGGGTCACCATCACATCCAGCGGAACCTGATTCAGACGCTGATGGATGCTGTAGAATCCGACGCGGACCCCCTCAATATCATCGATCACCCGCCCTACTGCTGCTTTGGCGGCAAACTTCCGTGTCCGGTAGAATGAATACCACCTGGCAAAATTAATAAAATCCGTGGCCGCATCGGGATAGGTCCAGGTTTCGATTTTACCATCCACCACTTTGGTTGCGGTCTTAAGGGAGGCCGGGAGATCGGCCACAGGGGTCATTTCAGCATAGGATACCCGGTAGTCCCCGGAGGCGCTCGGGTTAAACCGATAGTATTCCCGGGTGTTCTCACTGGTAAAATTGACCAGGTAGACCTGGCCGGTACTCTCTTCACGAAGGTAGTAGTGTGCATTCCGGATATAAATATTATTGTCCTCACCGGCGGGCATGAGTTTAACCGCGTCCGCACTTGTCCCGCCGGAGCTCGATGTTCGTGTCAGCTTCACATACCCGGCCGTGCCTGCATTAAAAGAAAAATTCCCCCCAAAATTCCACCGGCCGGCATTCTCCTTTTGATTCATCACCGGCAAGTCGGTATCCCCTCCTGCATGATGCACCGTATACGTGGCCGCTTGATCCCGCGCGTCTCCCGGATTACACGCCCACCAGAGCCATACGCCGTAAGAACCGGCTATTGGCACATCAAATCTCCAGGTCGCCGAGGCATTGTGTTTTGTTGTATAATAGGAACTGCCTTTATATTCCGTTTGATTATGACTCGACTCTAACCAGTCATCACTACTGCATTCGAAAGCCGGGGCAGGCTGTAAATTATCCCTTACAAGATTTATACTCGACGAATCCGTCAGCGTATGGAAAATGGCCAGGAGATCGAAGGTCGGGAGTTTTGAAGGATCATTCCGGGGGTATCGGGCGTTGGATGAGTCGATGGTATAGTTGAATGTCGTTCCAGACGGCCACTCCACGTAGTCCATTTGCGGATTGTAATAGAGTTTGTTTGTCCCCTGCCACTGACATTCCCAGCGTTCTTTATTCGCATCGTCAAGACCGGAAAAAATATATTTTTTATAGTTGAATTTCCCTTGACCGGTCGCCATTCCGGGTTCCAGCGAAGATGACACCATCATCCCCCAGTTCATGCTCCCTGAATCATCAAGTACGAACATGACGCTCGGCGGTGCCGGCTGAATTTCGGTTTCCATTGGATAATCACTGATGTTCGTACCCAATGCCGTACTCCCCATCAGCATGACCATCACAGCCAGTAAGGATGGCAGAAAAACCACTGTCAATGATCCGAGTGATGCATACCGTCCGGATCGCTTTCGTATCTGTTTACCGCGCATAATGCCCCCTATTTAAATTTTCTTCTTAACGCCGATTTCTATTTCCACATGCCCGCTCTTCGCTCCGGTCGGCTGGTCATAAACACCGGCAATGATCAAGTTGTGCATGTTTTTAACGGTTCCGCTGCCGATGGACAGAGAATACCCACTGGCTATCCCCTGATCGTCGATGGCGTAAGTGAGCGTATTACTGCCGTCATCCAGATTCGCAGTCTCCTTGTTATTATTCAGATCAATGCCTTCCGCCTCCGGATTCACAGACAGTTCAAGGCGCTGGAACCCTTCTACGATGGCGGATTCAGCCAAATAGAACTGCTGGCGGTGGAGCCGGTCGTTTTGGGCAATCTGAAGGTCCACATCCGACGTGTTGATGGCGGAAAATCCGATAACCGTGATCAGCAGCATGATGATCAGGGTGACCATGATCACAGACCCGCGTTCATCTGCTGCCGGATATACCGCATGCTTTTTCATATCTGCCTCCCCCGGTTCTTGCGAAATATTTCGCCGGTGGTTATTCATAATCCTTCGCTTTCATAAAAGAGACCTGCGTTGAATGGGTTTTCACGCCCACATTCCAGAGGACCGTGAGCGTGATATTTTTGGTCTGTGCCGCGGTGTTCTCACTCACCACCCAGCTAGCCGTATATTTTCCCCCATCACCGAGACTGACAGCCGGGTGGGCGCCATCAGCGAGATCTGCATTCGTATAATTCAGTGCCATCAGCTGCTCGGCCTGTTCTCCAGCCCAGGCACCGCCCGTGGTAATGTTGAACGATGATGCGCGCCCCTGAACTGCCGCCACTTGAAGCGATGCAATGGAGAGCACACCAATGGACAGCAGCACCAGAGCTATCATGATCTCGATCAGCGTAAACCCAGCTGCATCATTCTGCGCTTGCATGGTTTCAGCCATGAAGTCCTCCTTTACAGTAATTTGCATCACATGAGATTCCGGACCAGAACCGTATTCGTCAACTGAACCCTTCGAAACGCGTCCGTATACGTCCAGACCGGTGCAGCTGGACCCGTCCAGCCTGCAGGCCGGGGGGGAGAATAGGAAACCGTACGGCTGTCACTCCCTCCTGAACGCCCGGTTCGCCCCAGCAGGGTCACCTGCACCATCCGGACATCATCCGGATCCGCAGGATTCACGGTGAGGGTCCCATTGTTCAGGGTATAGAAAAATTCCAACTGATCCACATTGGCGGCCAGCATCACATCCGTGGCCACATCATCAGTCCTAACCAGATCCGTATTCCCGTCCGAATTCACATCCTTCAGCTCATAGGTAACCATTCGCAGCTCATCATCCTCGTCCGTTTGTGCGTCCGAGTCATTGTTCAGCCCATCTTCGTTCTCCACAAAGCTGACCCGGACGCGATCATCCCTGGCCACTAGAATCGTAGCACCGGCAGCATTGTTCGGATCCGGATCATAGCCGGCTTTCCGCAACTCCTTCGATATCATATACATGGCGGCACGGAGTCCCTGTTGGGTGGCAGTCAATTCTTCATGCACCACATTCGACTGGATCTGGCTGTTGTAGACCATATAGGCCCCTGAAACCAACACAATGCCCAGGGTAGCTGAAATCATCAGTTCAATTAAGGTGAATCCTCTGTTATCCATGACACATGCCTCCTGATTAAAAGATTTTCGATGTGCCGGCCAGATTCACCTGAACACTCAGCGACTGGCTAATATCGTTGGTCAGCCCCACCTGCCCGCTGCCGGAGGTAAGATCCGGCGCCAGCCCCATAGCATTGAACCTTATATAGGAATTGCTGTTGAATGCCGCCGACGCCAGCGTCACGCGTTTCGGCATACTGCCGGACCCCAGGACGGTTTCTGAAGCGTCCTGAACATTGTCGTTTGCGCCGTCATCAACAAAAACCACATAGGTACCGTTTTCTGCCAGACCTGTGGTAAAGCTTACCACAACATTCTCCCGTTCCCGAACGGCACTGAGACGTGCCATTTCAAGCATCGAGCGGATCTCTCTGGCACTTGACTTGAGCCGGTTTGACGAAATCCAGTCATTGAAGCTCGGCGCTGCCGCGGTGACCATAACGGCCACAATGGCAACCGTCACCATCAGCTCGATCATTGTCATCCCCTGTTGACTTTTCATTACCATGGTTCCTCCATTTTTTATATTGCTTCTATTGATTTCAAGAAACGTTCCAAGAGGTAACAAGACAAAAAAAATAAATAAGAAATTGAAATCAAATAAAAAATTATTTTTTCGCCAAGCGTTCAACCTATTAAAAACAACAATAGATATAAATTTTTTTTATAGTTTATCGACAAAATAATTCAGCCCTGCAACAGGCACCAGTAACGCGTTGGAATCAGGGCACCTGATTAAACAAACCATCAGCCAATAACAAGGATTCTTTCATAGAACCAGATTGAGAGCGTATTATTCCGATACGTTGTACCAGGCCCGATTTGGAGAATATTCTGGATTTGTGTATTTTTTGTTTGAGCATAAAAGCCCTCCGGAAAAGCGTATTTTCCTGCAATTTTTTACAGTATACCAGGGGCTGTGGAAGGGCGTCTCGATGATGGCGCATCCTCTCCGGATACGTTGCTTCACATGCTTAAGTTAGGTGCTATAATATTGACCTTTGTACCAAAAAATAGTACACGCATCCTATGAACTGGACAGTCATTCTCTCTAAAAAGACCATGAAGAAGGTTTCCAAAATGCCTGTTGCGGTAAAACAGCAGTTGTTTTTATTATTAAAAGAAATAGAGGTTTCCGGTCCTGTTCGCGGGAACTGGCCCAATTACATCAAATTGGACAAAAACCGGCACCACTGCCACATCAAAAAAGGTAAATCAACCTATGTGGCGGTATGGGAAGTGATCGATAAAAAAATACAATTGGTAGAGGTGATGTATGCTGGAACAAACGAAAAAGCCCCCTATTAATATGATTACACTAACGCTTAAAGGGCCTGAAGCCAACAAGGGGCAGGCCGTAAAAGCCCTAAAACGGTTAGGGTTCACTGTTCTTCATGCGGATGAGAATGAAAATACCATTCCATGGCGGGACGCTTTCCCTGAATTCTCCCATAATGAAGTCGGCGCCAGTCTTGCCGGCGCACGGCATAAAAAAGGAATGACACAGGAAAAGCTTTCCGAAAGTACCGGCATACCCCGCAGGCACATTTCAGAAATGGAAAATAACAAAAGGCCCCTAGGAAAAACGCTTGCCCAAAAAATTGCGGGTGTCCTTGAAGTTGACTATCGTGTTTTTTTGTAGCGCGGGTAAAACGACGTCTATTTTACGCTCCATCAAAATGTATTATTTGACTGTCCTTTATCTCATTGGAGATACCTGAAGAAAACTCATATAGGAATGGAAAAAGCTAACCGAACCTCACTGAGTTTATTTGTAAAAAAAGCGGCAATACAGCAGGCATCTGCAACGACTCTCGGTTTAAACAATCCATCAGCCAATAATCCGGTAAGTTTTCATTTTGGAGAGAAGGGACGGATGGCTGATTTCCAGCAGACGTGCTGCCTGGGTCCGGTTTCCGCCGGTGGTTTCAAGGGCTTTCCGGATCAGGTCTGCTTCGAGCTGCATCCGGGCTTTCTTGATGGAAAGATTTTCCGGTGAAAGGCGTAGTGGATAAATCATTCCATCCCCTTGCGTTGAAGGCAGCCCGGCCTCACCTGATATGGCTGCCGGCAAATGTTCCGGCAGGATCACCCTGCCTTCGGCCATCACCGCGGCCCGCTCCATGACATTCTCCAGCTCGCGCACATTCCCGGGCCAGGCATGCCGGACCAGACAGCGCATGGCCGACGGATCGATGCGTGCGGATACGAACCCCATCCGGGCAGATAACCGCTCGAGAAAATGCGCTGCCAGGGGTGAAATATCCGTGTCCCGTTCCCGGAGAGGCGGCAGATGCACCGGCAGCACATTCAGCCGGTAAAACAGATCTTCCCGGAAACGGCCCGCGGCCACTTCCGCCGAGAGATTCCGGGACGTAGCGGCAATAACCCGCACATCCACCCCCACAGACCGGGTCGCCCCCACCGGCCGCACTTCCTGTTCCTGAAGCACCCGGAGCAGTTTCACCTGTACCGGTGCTGGCAGTTCTCCGATTTCATCCAGAAAAAGGGTGCCTGTGTCCGCCTCGGCAAACAAGCCCGGATGATCCCGGTCCGCACCGGTAAACGCACCGCGCACGTAACCGAACAATTCGCTCTCCACCAGGGTTTCCGGCAGACCGCCGCAATTCACCGGTACGAAGGGGTGGTCTTTGCGCTTTCCCGAATAATGGATCCCCCGCGCCATCAGTTCTTTTCCGGTGCCGCTTTCACCAGTCACCAGCACCGTGGTATCGTACCGGGCCGCTTTTTCCCCCAGCGAAAACACCGCCTGCATCAGGTCACTTTCCGCGATCATGCGGCCGAACTGAAACCGGCCTTCCGCCTGCTCGAGCCGTACCTTCAGGGCCTGATTTTCCATTCGCAGGGCTTCCCGCTCTATGGCTTTGGAAACTGCATGCAGCACCGCTTCCATCTTGAAAGGCTTTGAAATATAATCAAACGCGCCCAGCTGCATGGCCTTGACCGCCGTATCAATGGTGGCGTAGGCAGACATCATGATCACCGGCGTGTCCGACAGTCGCTCGCCCGCCGCTTCCAGAAACCCCATGCCATCCAGCACCGGCATCTGCATATCGCAGAGCACCACGTCAAATCCGTTTCCCGCCGTATTCGCCGCCACCAGCTGACGTACGCCGTCTTCACCGTCACCGGCTGTCACCACCCGGCATCCCTGTTTCGAAAGCAGCCCGGACAAGAGATGCCGCATATTCAGCTCATCATCAACAACAAGGATATGACGATTTTTCAAAAGATCGTTTGGGATATGCGTTTTCACGGTTTCACTCCGGGAGCATCTGCCGCCAGCGGCACTGCAGGGGCACCATTAAAAAAACTTGTTTAAATTTCAGTAGGTTGCAGACTCTTTGTAAACGGGAACGGTGATCACAAAACAGGTGGAAGCGTCTTCAGGCGGCGTTTCCAGGGCAATGGTTCCCCCCATGTCTGTTATCAGGGTATATACCACCCAGAGCCCGAGACCGGTTCCGTGGCCCGGCGGTTTGGTGGTAAAAAAGGGATCAAACACATCCCCGGCATGGGCCGCTGATACGCCCGGCCCATTATCCAGCACCCGGATCTGAAATGGACCGCCAGATTCAGGCCGGTCGGTCTCCAGACGGATCCAGCGGCGGGTTCCATCCGCATCTACCGAATGGAGAGCATCTGCGGCGTTGATCACCAGATTCATCAATACCTGGCGCAGCTGGCCTGGGTCTGCGCGAACCCTATCATCTGCCGCGTTCAGACAGGTCTCAATGGACAGGCCCTCCATCATCGGCTGCAGAGGCTGCATCCCTGCAATATCCGCGATCAGGTCATGCACATGACACATGCCGTCCGTGCGCGGCGAAGGTCTTGAAAAATCCAGCAGCTGCCGGATGATAGTGTCGATGCGGGTCACTTCAGCCGCAGCCCTTGTCACCATATCGTGAGATTCCTCAGACACCGGCAGTTCCGCAGCAAGCATCTCCAGATAACCGGTTACGATGCCCAGGGGGTTGCCGATTTCATGGGCCACGCCCGAAGCCAGGCGTCCCACTGTAGCCAGTTTTTCAGCACGGACAATCTCGGCCTGGGCCGCTTTGAGATCCTGGTTTGCCGTTTCAAGGGACCGGACCGTTTCAGAAAGCCGGTCCCGGTCCAGACGGATCCGCTCCATCATCCCGTTGAGGGACCGTGACAGTTTCTTAAAATCGTTGATTCCGGCGTCCGCATACCCGAAAAACACCCCGTCATCCCGGAACGCGTCTGCTTCCCGGACCAGCCGCTGCACAGGGTGGATCACCAGGTTGCTGAAACGAAACAGCCCCACGCAGGTGAGCAGGATCAGGTTGATCCCGCCGTACACACACAAAAGATGCAAAAACGCGTCCACCCTTCGGTAGGTGTCTGCGGGCGAAAGCAGCACACTGATACCCAAGGTGCCGTTCACGCCCGGAGCCGCCACACGAATGGCCGTATACCGCCTGCCGGTGACCGTCCATACCGGCTGCAGAAAGGCGCATGATTCAGTCTGATTGCCAAGGGCCGCCCGGGCAGCCTGTTTCAGTTCATCTGCCATCCCCCCGGCCCTGCCAAGGGAAAAACTTGCGTTCCGGTCCGCATCCTCCACCACCAGCGCGACAGCGCCGGTCCTGTCCATCAACTCGCGCAGCGGGGAAAGCGCGGGAAGGGAAACGGTATCAGCGTGTTTCTGCATCATCACAGCATCTGCAGCCGTTGTCAGAAACCTGCCGTGTTGAGCCACCTGGCCGACCGCGATCCGCTGAAACGCCATCACAGCCACCAGACCGATGAGCCCCATGGCCAGCGTCAGGTAGGTCAGCAGACTGAACGCCAGATTGACCCGCAGGGTCTGCATGCCCATGAAGAAGTCCCTTTCCGCTCAGTGGGCAGGTTTAGCCGGCAGCCATGGCTTCCACAGCATTCCGGAACAGACGGATGCCGGGCGTTTCTTCAATTAGACCGGGTATCCCCTTGCGTTTCTTTTGCTCGCGCATGCGGAACCAGTCTGGATGGTTGGCCGGATGATGATAGGCTTCCGGATGGGGCATGAGGCCGAAAATCCGGCCGGTGGGGTCGCAAATCCCGGCAATGTCGTCCATGGATCCGTTGGGATTGTCCGGGAATGCGCCGCCAGCAGGGGTGCCGTCAGGTCCCGCATACCGGAACACGACCTGATGGTTGGCCTTCAGCCGCGCCAGCGTGGCCGTATCGGTCACGAACTGGCCTTCCCCGTGCCGTACCGGAAACGCCACATGATCAAATCCCTTTGTGAACACGCACGGGCTTTCCGGATCTGCGGCCAGGTGGACCCATGCATCCCGAAAGTTACCGCAGGCATTGGCCGTCAGGGCCACAGACCGGTCAAAACAGACAGTACCGCGTTCATTTCCGGGAAGCAGCCCCATATTTACAAGGGTCTGAAACCCGTTACAGATGCCGATGATCAGTTTTCCGTCTGCCACAAATGCCAACAGCTGATCACCGATGTGGGTTTTCAACCGATGGGCCTGAATCACGCCGGCACCATGGTCATCCCCCCAGCTGAATCCGCCAATAAAGGCGAGGATGTGGAAATCCGCCAGCTGCACCCGCTGCTGAATCACATCGTTGATGTGCACCCGCCTGGCAGATGCGCCTGCCTGCTCAAAGGCATGTACGGTTTCATAATCGCAGTTGAGTCCGTATCCGGACAGGACCAGGGCTTTCACCGGTTTCATATCAGCTCTCCAAAAGGCGCCTTCCAGGCCGCCACCAAGGTCTCCACGGGAAGCGATACCAGCGGGGTTTCGCCGTCACGAATCACCAGATCCGGCAACGCGGTTACCGTACCGATGCAGCGGCAGGCCAGTCCCTTGAAATGTTTTTCAAATACCTCCCAGTGTTCGGGTGCCACGGTCACGATAAACCGGCCCGCGGACTCGGAAAAAAGCCGCCGGTCCGCGCGCAGGTCCGGGTCCAGCACCGGAATCGCTGAAATATCCGCCTCCAGCCCCAGACGACCGCCCATGGCCACCATGGGCAGATGGACGCCAAGTCCTCCGCGGTATACACCATGAACCGATGCCACAAGGCCTTCGGCAATCACCTGGGTCAGGGTTTTATACAGCACCTGAAAGGCCTTGAAATCCACCGTGGGCACCTGCGCACCCACATAACCGAGCAGCGCGTAATATTCCGATCCCCCGAGTTCATCTCGTGTCACCCCCAGCACATACACCCGGTCCCCGGGCATCTTGGCATCCAGGGTCACACAGGTGCTGATATCCGCAATGCGTCCCACGGCCGAAAACTGGAGGGTCTCTAAACCCGACACCTTCTGGGTCTGCCCGTATGCGCCGGTGAGATGACCGTCCACATACATGCTGTCTTTTCCGGACAACAGCGGAATGCCCCAGGCTTCCACCGCTGCTTTGAGGGCCTTGCACGAGCGCACCAGCTGGGCCGCCTTGAATGGACCATCCGGGTTGGTTTCCGGGTGATACTGGATACTCGGCCAGCAATAATTGTCCACACCGCCGATATGATCCAGGGTACCGCCCACCGCCAGAATCCGGCGTACCGCCTCGTCAATGGTGCAGGCTGTCATGTGATAGGCGTCAATGGCCGAATAGGTGGGCAGCAGGGACTGGGAAAAGGCCAGCCCGTGATGTTTGGACAGTACCGGTCTTATCACTGCTGCATCAGATGGAATATCCCGGCCCGCGCCGGTCAGGGGCTTGATGATGCTGGTTCCCTGGACTTCATGGTCATACTGACGGACAATCCACTCCTTGGAGCAAATATTCGGCTGGGCCAGCATATCCGTGATCAGACGGTTCCAGTCAGTTGGCATGCCGATCACCGGCTCCAAAAGTCCCCGGCTGGCCGGTGACGTCCACACCGCATCAAATTCCCACTGGGGAAAGCCCGCGGACAAGAGATCCATGTCAATGTAGGCGCAGGTTTCGCCGTTATAGGTCAAGTGCAGCTTGCCCGTATCCGTGTACCGGCCGATGACCGTGCTTTCGATAGCATGTTTTTCCGCCAGTGCCTGAAATCGGTCCAGGTGCTCGGGCTTTACGGAAAGGGTCATCCGCTCCTGGGATTCGGACACCCAGATTTCCCACTGGTCCAGCCCCTCATATTTGAGCGGGACTTTGTCCAGTGCCACTTCACAGCCATTGCTGAATTCAGCGGATTCGCCAATGGACGACGACAACCCACCCCCGCCGTTATCCGTGATAAAGGCAATCAGCCCTTCATCCCGTGCCTCGAGGATAAAATCATGCATCTTCTTCTGGGTATAGGGGTCACCGATCTGCACATGCCCGGCAGGGGTGTTGGCGGAAAAGGTCTCTGAAGAGGCGGTCACACCGTGAATGCCGTCTTTGCCGACCCGGCCCCCGCACATGAGGATGTATTCACCGGCGGTGGTTTTCTTCTCGTGACCGGGCTTTCCCTTGACGGTTTTCGGCATCAGCCCGATGGCGGTCACAAAGACCAGACATTTTCCCAGGTAGCTCGGATGAAACATCACCTGCCCGAAACCCGTGGGAATCCCGCTTTTATTGCCCCCGTCCCTGACGCCTTCGATGACCCCGTCAAGCAGCCGCCGGGGATGGAGTTTCGGTTTCAGAGCTCCGTCATAATCCCGGGGGCCCACACAGTATCCGTAGCTGCCCATGATCAGGCGGGAACCGAGCCCGGTGCCCAGGGGATCCCGATAGACACCGACGATGCCGGTCATGGACCCGCCGTAGGCTTCCATATTTGACGGTGAATTGTGGGTCTCGCCGGTGATCACATAGTGGGTCTCTTCGTCAAAAGCCCCCACACCGGCATTGTCCCACAACACGGAAATCACCCAGTCTTTTTCCGCCTGCAGTTTTTGGGTCGGCTGCTGGATACAGGTCTTGAACAGGTTGTCGTGGTGTTCGGTTTCGCCGGTTTCACCATCCATATACCGGAACAGGCCCCGGAAGGTATTGTGATTGCAATGGTCACTCCGGGCCTGGGCCAGATATTCCAGTTCCACATCCGTGGGCGCGTCCAGCCCCATGGATCTGCGGTTGGCCTTGACATCCGGATCGGAAAAATACCGCCGGATCACCGGGATATCATTGACGTTCAATGCCAGATTCCGGGCATCGCTCACCGATTTCAGCACTGCATCCGATGCAATGGGAATCGGGGTTATCGTAGGCACGTGGTCTAACTTTACCCGGGGGATGATCAGGCCGATGCCCTGGTCCGGATCCCATTCCTCCCGGCTGTACACCCGCCATTGCTGGATGATATCGTTGGCCAGCAGTTCTTTTGCGATGGTCTCTGCATCGGTCCGTGTGAGATCCGCGCCCTGAAGGCAGTAGCGCCGGGAAGTATAGACCGCATCGCTGTCTGCGAGTCTGATGCCCAGCCCGTCCGCAATGGCTTCAATGGCCGTGCTGCCAGCCGTGTCCCGAACCCCCGGGCGAAATCCCACCCAGATGCACCAGTGAAAGTCATTGGCAAGCGGCGTATAAGCGGAAACCTGGGTCACCGGGTTGGTGAAAATATCCGTGCGGATGGTTTCAAACTGCGCCTCTGTCAGGTTCACATCAAAGGTCAGAATATGCAGGGTCCGGATGTCTGACACATGAATGCCGAAATACTCTTTCGCTTTTTCTTTTATCCCCGCGCCTTCGGCATCCCTGAAGGCCGGTTTCATTCCGATTTCCAATCGTTTCTGCATGGTGTCGCCATTTCATTCATAGGGTCAGGTATCCCGGCGGGCGGATACTGCGTGCATCGCGTCTCATGACCCGGTTAACAAGGTCAGGGCCCTGCCGGCCCGCTTAACATCCGCATGATATCATTGAAAAACACCCATACCATCAGCAGCAGCAACAACGAGACCCCCACCTGCTGGGCGATCTCCCGGGTCCGTTTCCCCACTGGACGTCTCAAAATCGCTTCCATGGAAAAAAAGAACAAATGACCGCCGTCAAGCACCGGAATGGGAAGCAGATTCAAAATGGCCAGGTTGATACTGATGGCAGCAATGAATCCCAGCAGATTCACCATGCCTTCCTTCGCCTGTTCACCGGCCATCTGGGCGATCATGATCGGTCCGCCGAGGGTTTTGGGCGATACCACGCCCTGAATGATTTTCACCACAGACAGCACGGTCAGACGCGTGATTTCCCAGGTCTGGACCACGCCTTTGACCATGGCCGCAAACACCCCCACCGGCACCTGAACCACAGCAGATGTATCAGAACCAATACCGATCAGATACCGGTTCACGGTTTCCCCAAACAGGTTCGTGTCTGCCGTGATCCTGGGTTTCAGGGTCAGGTTCAGCGTTTCAGCCCCTCTGCGGACATGGATGGCCACCGGTTTTCCTGCCGAATGCTGAATCAGGGCAGACATTTCCTGCCACGTGCTCACATCCCGGCCGTTCACAGCCAGAATGCGGTCGCCGAACGCGATGCCAGCCGCTTCGGCCGGCATACCCGGCTGCAGGGATCCCACCACAGGTTCCAGCTGGTACGTGCCCAGGGTCGCAAACAGCCCGAAAAAAATCACCGCTGCCAGCAGCCAGTTGAAAAACGGACCGGCGGCCACAATCAGCATGCGCTGCCAGAGCGGTTTATGGGTAAACGCATAGGAAATCAGCTCGGGTGCGATCTCCGCATCCGGTTCATCGCCCACCATTTTCACATACCCACCCAGGGGGATGGCAGACAGCCGGTAATCCGTGATCCCCACGGTTTTACCGTAAATCCGGGGCCCAAACCCCAGGGAAAATTTTTCCACGCCCACGCCGAACAGACGCGCCACAAGAAAATGCCCCAGCTCATGAAAAAAAATCAGAACACCGAGGACCACCACCAGGGTTGTAATACTTGTTGTCATACGCTGCTATCCCGACTGCGGCAGGCCAGAGACAAACGCGCGCGCCCAGGCATCAGCCGCCAGAATGGTTTCCAGATCCGGATCTGCTGTCATGTCATGGGCATCCATGGCCCGACAGATGCGATCCGGGATGTCGATAAAACGAATCCGGTCCGTTAAAAAATCCGCCACAGCCGCCTCATTGGCGGCATTCATCACCGCCGGCAGCGTACCGCCGGCCCGGCAGGCGGAAAACGCCAGCGCAAGGCAGGGGAACCGGTCCAGATCCGGTGCTTCAAAGGTCAGGGCAGAAAGTGCCGCCCAGTCAGGAACCGGCAGCTTGAGCGGGAGCCGCTCTGGAAAAGAGAGCGCATAGGCAATGGCCCCTCTCATATCCGGCATACCCATCTGCGCCAGCACCGAGCCGTCCTGGTACGCCACCATGGAATGAACGATGCTCTGGGGGTGCACCACCACCTTGATCTGTTCCGGCGCCACATCAAACAGATACCGGGCCTCGATCACTTCCAGCCCCTTGTTCATCAGGGTTGCGGAATCAATGGTGATCTTGTCGCCCATGACCCATGTGGGGTGATTCAGGGCATCGGCCCTTGTAATTTCAGGAAATTTCGATTTTTCCCAGGTGCGGAACGGCCCGCCGGACGCGGTCAGAATCAGCTGGTCCACCTGCCCTCCGGTCAGACACTGGAAAATCGCACTGTGCTCACTGTCCACCGGCAGGATCCGCACGCCAGCAGCCTGGGCAGCGGCCATCACCAGGGGCCCTGCCATGACAAGGGTCTCCTTGTTGGCAAGGGCCACGTCTTTTTTTGCCTTGATGGCGGCCAGGGTCGGCATGAGTCCGGCCCCGCCCACAATGGCGGAAACCACGGTATCTGCCGTGCTGTGGGCCGCTGCCTGACAATACCCGGCTTTTCCCCAGAGAATCTCCACAGCGCTGTCCGGTGGCAGCAGGGCAGCGAGCTGGTCTGCTTTTTCCGCATTCAGAACCACGGCCACTTCCGGGCGAAATTCCTGAATCTGCCGCGCCAGCAGGTCCACCTGGGTCGCGCCGGCCAGGGCAACCACATCAAAGGATTCCGGAAACCGCGCAACCACATCTAACGTGCTCCGGCCAATAGAGCCAGTAGCGCCCAGTATACTCAGTCGCTTCATTTGTTCACACATTCCAGGAAAAAGCTTACACCAGCCAGGCATGGATGCCATAGGCAACCGGTGCGGCAAACAAAAGCGCATCAATCCGGTCCAGCAGGCCGCCGTGCCCTGGCAGCAGGGCCCCGGAATCTTTTACCCCGGCCAGCCGTTTCTGAACTGACTCAAACAGATCCCCCACCGGCGCGATCACCGGAATCAGCGTTCCCATGACGATCATCATGCCCCAGCCCATGGCTGGAAAAAAAATCAGCTTGAACAGAAAAGCCGCAACCACGGACAGTCCCACACCACCGGCAAACCCCTCAACGGTTTTTCCCGGACTGATGTCCGGGCAGAGCTTGAGGCTGCCGAAATAGGTGCCCGCATAATAGGCCCCGGTATCTGCGGCGGCCACCAGGAAGAGGACCAGAAACACCCATGACACGCCGTGATACGCCAGGCGCAGCATCATGAGAAAACTCAAGAGAAAGGGGATGTAGATCAGACCGAGGATCTGGCGGGCAAATAGATCTGTAAAGTTGTCTGTTTTCGTAAATTCACGGAACCCCAGGAAGGCGGCCGCAAACAGGCCGACAACCAAACCGGCAGACAGCCCGCCCACACCGCCCAGGGCCGCCGCGGCCACCATAACCGGCGCCGTGGCCAGGTTGAGGATCCGGAACGGCGCCGTGATGGGAACATTCGGAAACAGCATGCCGTGATATTCATGAAGCGCCAGCACACTGACGCCGGCAATGAGAACCCAAAACAGAAAAGCCCCGCCTTTCAGGATCAGAAAGATCAGAAAAGGAAGGGCCACGAGTGCCGTCAGCCACCGTTTTAAATGCATGCGTATTCTATCCTTTGTCAGGATGTTCGAAGGGTTGAATCCACCTATCCATTCACCTTGCCAAACCGACGATCCCGATGCTGATAGGCCTTGAGGATTTCCACATATTCGGTTTCCGAAAAATCCGGCCACAGGGTGTCGGTGAAAAAAATTTCCGTATAGGCCAGCTGCCAGAGCAGAAAATTGCTGATCCGCATCTCTCCGCTGGTTCGGATCATTACATCCGGGTCTGGCAGGGACCGGGTAAACAGATGATCTGAAATCGTCTGTTCATCAATGGCATCCGGAGCCAGCGCGTTTTGTGACACCGCCCCGGCAATGGCGCGGACCGCATGGACCAGCTCCGAGCGCCCGCCATAGCTGAGCGCCAGATTGAGAACCATGGCCTGATTGTTCGCGGTCATCTCAAGCGTCTGGTGCAAGGGGGCCTGCACTGATGCCGGCAGCCGGTCCATCTCACCGATCACTGACAGCCGAATATCGTTATCTGAAAGAAGCGCCCGTTCCTCAACGAGGAATTTCTTGAGGAGCCGCATCAACGCGTCCACTTCAGACCGGGGACGGCCCCAGTTTTCTGTGGAAAACGCGTACAGGGTCAGCACCGGAATGCCAAGACGCCGGGTCATTTTTACGATCCGGCGAACCACCTCTGCCCCCTGTTCATGACCGATCACACGGTTTTTCAGCCGTTTTTTTGCCCAGCGGCCGTTTCCATCCATGATCATGGCCACGTGCGTCGGAAGACGGGCCGGATCCAGATCCGGCGGCATGACAGGATCAGACTTCAAGAATTTCTTTCTCTTTTTCCTGATACAAGGTGTCGATCTGCTTCACATGGTCATCGGTGAGCTTCTGTACCCGATCCTGGCCTTTGAACATGTCGTCTTCCGCAATGTCACCGTCTTTTTTCAGAGACTTCAGCATTTCATTGGCGTCCCTGCGGATGTTCCGGACAGCAACCCGGTACTCCTCGCAGGTTTTCCCCACCTGTTTGACGATCTCCTTGCGCCGTTCTTCTGTCAGCGGCGGAATCGACACCCGGATGATCTTGCCGTCGTTTGAGGGGGTCAGGCCGATGTTGGCTGCCAGAATCCCTTTTTCGATATCCTTGAGCACCGTGGCATCCCACGGCTGAATGGTGATGAGCCGGCTTTCAGGGATGGCCAGGGATGCCATCTGGGCCAGCGGTGTCGGTGTGCCGTAGTAATCGACCCGAACACTGTCCAGCAAGGTCAGAGAAGCGCGTCCGGTTCTCACTTTTTTCATTTCAGCATCAAGGGACTCAAGGGTTTTCCCCATCCGTTCCTTTGCATCCTGATACACATCTTCAATCATGGTCGCCTGCCTTTGTCTGTATGAATGCCGCTAGCATCCGCAGTCCGTCCGGTCATCCCGATCAGTCAATCCGCGTTCCCTGTTCTTCACCTGTTACCACGCGCTTCATGTTGCCGGCGCCCATCAGATTAAAGACCACCATGGGCAAATCGTTGTCCATGGCCAGGGAAACAGCGGTCATGTCCATCACATTCAGATGGCGTTCCACCACTTCCCGGTAGCTGATGTGCCGGATGAAGGCTGCGTCCGGGTTTTTCACAGGATCCGAATCATAGACACCTTCCACCTTGGTGGCCTTCATCAGGATTTCCGCATGGATCTCCTGTGCCCGGAGCACGGCGGCCGTATCTGTGGTAAAATACGGACTGCCAGTACCGGCCGCAAAGATAACGATGCGCCCTTTTTCCAGGTGCCGTACCGCCCGCCGCAGAATAAACGGTTCCGCCACTTCATGCATGGAGATCGCCGTCTGCACCCGTGTGGGCATCCCGGCTTTTTCCAGAGCATCCTGAAGTGCCAGGCTGTTAATGACCGTGGCGAGCATCCCCATATGATCGGCGGATGCCCGGTCCATACCGTAGGAACTGGCAGCAATCCCCCGGAAGATATTGCCGCCGCCTACAACAATCGCCAGTTGAACCCCCAGCTCGGCCAGCGTGGCGATCTCTTCCGCCACATACTGAATGGTCGCCGGTTCAATGCCGTAGCCCTGATTTCCCATCAGGGCTTCTCCGCTCAACTTGAGCAGTACACGGCTGTATGTTGGCTGCGTCACTGCACTAGTCTCCCAGCTGGAATCGTGCAAACTGACGAATCTGAATATTTTCACCCAGCTTGGCCACGGCGTCCGTCAACAGATCCTGAATCGTGGTTTTCGGATCCCGAATGTAGGGCTGGGTCATCAGACAGTTGTCCTTGAAGAATTTGTTCATCTTTCCTTCAACGATCTTGTCAATCATGTTTTCCGGCTTGCCGGACTCGAGCACCTGGCCCTTGTAGACCTCCCGCTCACGCTCGATCAAATCCGCAGGAATATCTTCCTGATTCAGGCCGGCCGGTGCGGATGCCGCAATGTGCATGGCAATATTGTTGACCAGTTCCTTGAAGGCATCGCTTTTGGCTACAAAATCGGTTTCACAGTTCACTTCCACCAGCACACCGATTTTTCCGCCCTGATGAATATAGGCGTGCACCAGGCCTTCTGCAGTTGCGCGGCCCGCACGCTTCTGCGCGGCTGCCAGCCCTTTTTTGCGCAGAAAGTCAATCGCTTTTTCCATGTCGCCGTCGCATTCCTTGAGCGCCGCCTTGCAGTCCATGATGCCGCAGCCGGTTTTACCCCGCAGCTCTTTTACCATTCCCGCACTGATTTCCATTGACATATTCAGCAGCTCCTATTCTGCAGTTGCTTCGTTTTCAGATTGCTTGCGGATGACTTCTACAACGGGGCCGTCACCCGCACCATCGGGGGAGGCAATGATTTCTTCTCTTGCTTCCTCCGCCATTTCATTCAGTTTATCGGTCTGGGCCTGGCGGGTTTCCAGGAACACCTTGCGGCCTTCGATGGCAGCATCGGCCAGACGGGAAGTGACCAGGCGCACGGCGCGGATCGCATCGTCGTTGCCCGGGATCACGTAGTCGATATCATCCGGATCACAATTGGTGTCGACCAGGGCCACGATGGGAATATTCAGACGCTTGGCTTCCCGCACGGCAATGGACTCTTTTTTCGGGTCCACGATCACGATGACACCCGGCATGGCGTCCATGCCGCTGATACCACCGATGGCATCGGTCAGTTTCATCCGCTCTTTCCCGAGCTTGATGGCTTCTTTTTTGGGAAACAGGTCAATGGTGCCGTCATTGTGGATTTCATTCAGATAATGAAACCGCTTGATGCTCTGACGGATGGTTTCAAAGTTGGTCAGCATGCCGCCCAGCCAGCGATTCTGTACATAGTACATTTCCGCGCGGTTCGCTTCTTCATAGATGGATTCGCGGGCCTGCTTCTTGGTACCGACAAACAGCACCGACTTGCCGCTTGCGGCAACGCTTTTGATAAAATCATGCGCCTCACGATACATACGCACCGTCTGCTGAAGGTCAATGATATAAATGCCGTTACGGGCACCGAAGATATACGGTTTCATCTTGGGGTTCCAGCGACGGGTCTGATGTCCGAAATGAACACCAGCTTCGAGCAACTCACGCATGGTAATGTACGCCATCTTTTTTCTCCATTCTGATAAAAATAAGGTTGTTCATCCGCCTTCTTCATCCGGCCTGCCGACCCGAAAAGCCGTCTTTCTCTTTCCAGGCACCTGGGAGACCGTCCAAAGACGTGAGATAGTAAGTAAATCCAAATTTATTTAACAAAGCCGCCGCGTTTCCGCAACCTATTTTTTGCGCAGCTCGACCACCCGGTCCAGACCGGCAAAATCCTTAAAAAACACCGGGTCTTCAAAACCACCTGCAGCTGCGGCGGCCGCCCGCAGGCCAGGCTGCTGATCCCACCCCATTTCCATAAGGAGATACCCGCCCGGTTTCAGCACCTGGCCCGCCGCATGGATCAGATGCCGCAGACAGTCCAGACCGTCCGGCCCGCCGTCCAGAGCCGCGATCGGTTCATGTTCTGCCACCTCTTTCTGCAGTCCGGGAATATCTGCGGTGGGAATATAAGGAGGATTACTGACCACCAGATGGAATTCGGCCCGGGATCCCACGGCAGACAGCCAGTCAGCCCGAAGCAGATCCACCCGGTCTGACACGCCGAGTCGGCGGACATTGCGCTGCGCTGTCTTCAGGGCGCCGGCTGAGCGTTCCACGGCCAGATACCGGTGATCGGGGCGCTCCATGGCAAGCGCTATCACAATGGCACCTGACCCGGTTCCCAGATCCACAACCGAATACGGCAGATTCCCTGCTGCAGGCAGTCGTTTCACGGCACACGCTACCAGACGTTCGGTTTCCGGACGCGGGATCAGGACTGACGGATCCACCGACAGTTCAAACGTCCAGAAACCCTGGGTACCGATCATATAGGCAACCGGCTCTCCGGCCACCCGTCGCTGAACAAGGGTTTTGAAGCCGGCCAGTTCACCCGGCTCCAGGGGCTGATCAAATTGAAGAAACAAATCCAGCCGGGTCAGCCCCAAAGCATGGGCCAGCAGCAGTTCAGCTGTCAGTCGCGGGCTGTCCACCGCATACCGAGAAAAATAGGGCGTTGCCCAGGTGAGCAGCCGCCGGATCGTCCAGGGTTCATCCAATCCGGCCTGCCTCTTGATTTTTCAGGGCCTCGGCCTGATAGTGGGTCACCAACGCGTCAATGATCTCGTCAATCTCTCCTTCCATGACCGCGTCCAGCTTGTAAAGCGTCAGCCCGATCCGGTGATCGGTCAGCCGGCCCTGGGGGAAATTGTAAGTACGAATCCGCTCGCTCCGGTCTCCGGAACCGATTTGCCCTTTGCGTTCCTGGGCACGTTTGGCCGCCTGTTCCTGGATCATGCTGTCCAGAATACGGGCACGCAGCACCTGCATGGCTTTGGCCTTGTTCTTGTGCTGGGATTTCTGATCCTGACAGGTGGCGACAATACCGGTGGGAATATGGGTGATGCGAACGGCAGAGTCCGTGGTGTTGACACTCTGCCCGCCCGGTCCGGTGGCCCGGTACACATCAATTTTCAGCTCGGATGGATCAATGTGCAGCTCAACATCCTCGGCTTCGGGCAGCACCGCCACCGTCACCGCCGATGTATGCACCCGGCCCTGGGTTTCGGTCGCCGGCACCCGCTGCACCCGGTGGGTGCCGCTTTCAAACTTGAGAAAACTATAGGCCGCCGCCCCTTCGATCATCAGGATGATCTCCTTGAAACCGCCCGCAGCCGATTCATGACTATCCATGATATCGATTTTCCAGCGCCGTTTTTCTGCAAACCGGATGTACATACGGAACAGGTCCCCCACAAACAAGGCTGACTCATCCCCGCCAGTGCCGGCACGAATCTCGACAATCACGTTTTTATCATCATTGGGGTCCTTGGGAATCAGGAGCTTTTTCAGCCGGAGCGTCAGCGCTTCCATTGCCGCCTCAAGCCCTTCCATGTCCGCCTGTGCCAATGCCTTCATTTCCGGATCCGGATCTGCAAGCAGCTCGCGGCAGCCGTCCATCTCCTCGCTGAGTCCCCGGTATTCGCGGTACGCCTCGACAAGCTTGCCCAGCTCGCCGTGCTCTTTGATGTATTGCTGATACCGGCTCTGGTCCTTGACCACCTCCGGATCACTGAGCAGCTGCTCTAATTTTACAAACCGCACTTCGACTTCTTCAAGTTTACTAAACATAATGCCCTCTGTACGCCTTCATACCACAAGACGCAAGGTATCGACACAACCGTATGCCATAAAAAAAGGAACCACGTAATGCATGGGGTTCCTTTGCTTCAGGCACACGCCTGCCCGCTGCCATCGACAACACCCTCAGGCCGCAACAACCCGCACGTTCCGGTTTTCGCAACCAAAACGGCCGATGGAGAACATATATCCATCGGCACGCGGAATGACGAAAAACAGGGGGCCGCTGTCTACTTCTTGACGGCTTTAGCCGCCTCAAACCCCTGATACTTCCGGCGGAAGCGTTCAATACGGCCGGCCGTATCCACCAGTTTCTGCTTACCCGTATAAAAGGGGTGACAGCTGGAACAGATTTCCACCTTGATGCCTTCTCGGGTCGAACCGACTTCATAGGTTGCACCGCACGCACATACGGCACTTACGTTTTCGTTGTACGCGGGATGGATACCCTCTTTCATGATATCTGACTCCTTCAAACAATTAATCATATTAGAACCGTTATGCATTCATCGAATCTAAAAACTCTTTATTATCCTGTGTTCCACGCATTTTATCAAGTAAAAAACTCATGCTGTCAACCGGATTCAAGGGCGCAAGGAGTTTTCTCAGGATCCAGATGCGGTTGAGCATCTCCTGGGGAATGAGCAATTCTTCCTTCCGCGTACCCGATTTATTGATGTCAATGGCCGGGAACAACCGCCGATCCGCCAGCTTGCGGTCGAGCACCAGCTCCATGTTGCCGGTCCCCTTGAATTCTTCAAAAATCACCTCATCCATCCGACTCCCCGTATCAATGAGGGCCGTTGCAATTATCGTGAGACTGCCGCCGTCCTCGATGTTACGCGCAGAGCCAAAAAACCGCTTGGGCCGGTGCAGGGCATTGGAGTCCACCCCGCCAGAGAGGATTTTTCCAGACGGCGGAATCACCGAGTTGTACGCACGCGCCAGACGGGTGATGCTGTCAAGGAGAATCACCACATCCTTCTTATGTTCGACCAGACGTTTGGCCTTGTCGATCACCATCTCCGCCACCTGCACATGGCGTTCCGCTGGCTCGTCAAAGGTGGAGCTGATCACTTCGGCTGCGACGTTCCGCTGCATATCCGTCACTTCTTCCGGACGCTCATCGATCAGGAGGACAAAGGGCACCACATCCGGATGACTGGCAATAAAGCTGTTGGCGATATTCTGCAGCAGCATGGTTTTACCGGAACGGGGCGGTGATACAATCAGACCGCGCTGGCCAAAGCCGATGGGCGCCACCAGATCGATAATGCGGGTGGAAAAATTCTCCGATTCCCGCTCCAGCCTCACCTTTTCCTCCGGATACAACGGTGTCAGGTTGTCGAACAGAATCTTGTCACGGGCCACTTCCGGGTCTTCGTAGTTGATATTTTCAACCTTGAGCAAGGCAAAATAGCGTTCGGATTCCTTGGGCTGACGGATCTGGCCGGAGACCGTATCACCGGTACGAAGGTTGAACCGGCGAATCTGCGAAGGAGACACATAGATATCATCCGGACCGGGCAGGTAGTTGCAGTCCGGCGACCGGAGAAACCCGAATCCGTCCGGCAGCACCTCCAGGGTACCCTCCCCGTAAATCACCCCATCCTCGTCGAGCTGGGCCTGGAGCAGGGCAAAAATAAGTTCCTGCTTCCGGAGCCCCCCGACCTCGACTTTGTGATCCTTGGCGAGATTGATCAGATCATCAATCCGCATATTCTTCAGTTCAGTAATATTCATACGTTCCTCGCCCTCTTGCTGGAAAAGGCCGGCAGCGCTGTGCCGGTGGTGGCCCCGCAACACGGTTATCTATGGATTTGGAAAAAGTTACGGCATACACGGAAGTTTAAAATCGAAAGTGACAGTTTGAAAATCTGAATTCGTTTCAGGCAGGCAGAACACGTTATCCAGATTAAAAGCGACATGACCCGGACGTCATTTACCCAAAAGGTAAATTATGAAAATCCATTACCCATGTCAAGCAAAAATTCCGAACACTTTCCTATATCCTTGACAATTTTTTATCTGTTCTATATGAATACGCGATTAAGACGCCGGTTGGCGTAGGCGAAGCATTCGATACGTGCGATATTCACATTTCAAGTCGGGAGAACCCATCATGAACATTCTGTTTTTCGGCCCCAACGGCAGCGGCAAAGGCACCCAAGGCGCAATCCTTAAAGAAAAGTACAACTGCGCCCACATCGAATCCGGCGGTATTTTCCGTGAAAACATCAAGGGCGGCACTGAGCTGGGCAAAAAAGCCAAAGCGTACATCGACAAAGGCGACCTGGTTCCCGATGAAATCACCATCCCCATGATCCTTGACCGCCTGAAGCAGGACGACTGCAAAAACGGCTGGCTCCTCGACGGTTTTCCCCGCAACCCGGCCCAGGCTGAGAAACTGGACGAATCCCTCAAAGCAGCCGGCATGACCCTTGATTACGTCATTGAAATCGTTCTGGACCGTGAAATTGCCAAGAACCGCATCATGGGCCGCCGCCTGTGCGAAAAAGACCCCAACCACCCGAACAACATTTTCATCGACGCCATCAAGCCGGACGGAGACAAATGCCGGATATGCAGCGGCAGCCTGTCTTCCCGTGCCGATGACCAGGACGAAGCAGCCATCAACAAGCGCCACGACATCTATTATGATGAAAAAGAAGGCACCCTGGCATCCGCTTACTACTTCAAGGCGATTGCTGAAAAAAATCCGGCAACCAAATACATCACCCTTGCCGGTGAAAACAGCGTTCCCGAAGTTACGGAAGAGCTGATCTCCAAGTTGTAAGCACTACACCGCAGCACGTGATTTTTATCTGACGCATACGCCTGCAGGCTGTCACACCTGCAGGCGTTTTATTTTTCATGTGTGCATTTTTTTCTTGCCAACCATCCAGTGTTCGGATATTTTTATAAAGTTTATGAAACAGAGATAGCCGTGCATCCATACGGCCGCTGTTCGACCGCCACCGACAAGGTCGAAAATCCAGTACAACCTGTCAGTTAAGAAAGGGGCAACACTCTTGAAGGAGATTGAAGTAAAAGTCATTGATAATGATGTGGAAAAAGCGATTCGCGTACTCAAGAAAAAAATTCAGAATGACGGCCTGTTCAAGCGGCTGAAGCAGAAAAAGAATTTTGAAAAACCCAGCGAAGAGCGCCGCCGCAAAGCACGTGAAGCGGTTCGCCGCCAGCGGATCGCAGCGATCAAGGCCGCCCGCCGTTAATCCGCTCTCTCTGCTGAAAGACACCCCTTTTGGGTGCCGTCTTGCCCCGCTATGGGCATACTGGTTCGGTGGCAGTTCATCGGGTCCGATGACCACCCGTTTCTCGGGTGGTTTTCTTTTTCAAATTTCCGTAAAAGGCAAGTGATGCACGCACATCCAAGATATGAGGCCTGTCTCGACGCCATGTATGGGTTGAGGCGTTTCGGCATCAAACTTGAATTGACAACCATCAAGGCCCTTTTGGAGGGTCTGGATAATCCCCACCTGCGGTTTGCCGCCGTTCATATTGCCGGCACCAATGGGAAAGGTTCTGTTGCAGCCACCCTCTCCCGTATCCTGACAGTGGCCGGATTTCGCACCGGCACCTATACATCCCCGCATCTGATCCGGTTCAACGAACGCATCGCCATTAACGGTGCCCCCGTTTCTGATACTGATATTGTCAACGCCTACGATGCGGTGGCAACACGTGATGCCGGGGATCGGTCTCCGACGTTTTTTGAACTCGCTACGGCCATGGCATGCCACCTGTTTGCGGAAAAAGGCGTTGAGATTGCCGTGATCGAAACCGGAATGGGCGGACGCCTGGACGCCACCAATATCATCACCCCCCTGCTTTCCATTATCACCACGCTCTCTCGCGAACATACAGCGTATCTGGGCAATGATATCAACAGCATTGCCCGGGAAAAAGGGGGTATCATCAAACCCGGCATCCCTGTTCTCACCGGCGTGCGTCAGTCTGAACCGCTACAGGTGCTTTCAGACATTGCACGAGACCGAAACGCCCCGTTCATCCGTCAGGGAAGCGACTTCCGCATCCGGCGAAAAACAAACAACATGTTCACCTTCTACGGACGCCAGTGCACCTTGAACGACATCACCATCCGGCTGCGCGGACGGCATCAGCAAGACAATGCAGCACTTGCCCTGGCAGCTTGCGAGATACTCAATCAGGTTGGCGGCGACCTGTTTCAGTCCCGCCCCATCACAGAAACGTCCATGCGCGAAGGCATCCGTACGACACAGTGGGCCGGGCGTCTGGATGTGGTCAGTACAAAACCGTATATCCTGGTGGACGGCGCCCACAACCCCTTTGCGGCCCGCACCCTTTCCCTGTTTTTAAAGGCCGAATTTCCTGACCCCCAAAAATGCCTGGTGATCGGCATGCTGGACGACAAGTCGTTCATCGCCATCTTAAAAAAACTGGTACCGCTCTTTGACCGGGTGATTCTCACCCAGGCCCGGACCGACCGCGGGATCCCCGTTGACAAGCTCGAACCCATCGCCCGGTCTCTCTGCCACGCGGTTTCCACCTGCGATACCGTAAAAGCGGCTCTGGATCATGCGATTACCCACCGCAGGCACCCGAATGAAGTCATCTGCGTCACCGGATCTCTCCATGTGGTGGGAGAAGCCCTCGAAGCACTGCCCTCCTTATTAAACTCAGGTGAAAAGGCTTGACTTCACCCGCAGAATCCCGTATCAACAGGATCGATAACGCGCCCGTAGCCCAGGGGATAGGGCGTCAGCCTCCGGAGCTGAAGATCGCAGGTTCGAATCCTGCCGGGCGCGCCACGTTGGGTTCATAAAAAAAGGCTGTCAGCCTGTATGCTGACAGCCTTTTTTTATGCGCAAACACGCCTTAGAGATAATCCGGACCACCAAGGACAGCTCTCAACCGATCAATCGCCTCTGCTGCCAGCTTCCCCCGCTTCTCGGTCACCCGGATCGTATATTCCCCGAGCGCCGCGTACAGTGGTAGCCAGTCCGGGCATTCCCGCTGCATGGCCTGCAGATGGTTCTCAACCGTCTCTGCATCTCCGCGCACAATGGGCCCGGTCAGTGCGAAAACCGGCCCTTGGCGGGCCACATTCGCCAACGTGCCCCGAACCAGCGGGTCCAGCACCTGAAACGCATCCTTCCGGTCAATGCCCGCCGCTTCCAAGAGGGAAACGGCAAACTCCATCAAGGTGACCAGGTAATTGGAAGCGACCACAGCTGCCGCATGGTAGAGCAGCTTCCCTTGGGTCCGGACCCGCAGGGGAGTCCCGCCCAGCTCCCGGGCCATGGCCTCGGCCACTGCCACAGCTTCCCTATTCCCCTCAATGGCCATCACCGCACCGGAAAACGGGGAAATCTCGGGATTCCGAACCGCAACGCTCTGCAGGGGATGAAGGGTGCCCACGCTTGCTCCTGCACCCGCTGCAGGGGCAAGCAAGTCAGACGCATGGGCGCCGGAACAATGAAGCACCGCCTGGCCGCGTCGAAACAGGCCCAACCCCGCCTGTTCCCGGCAAACACGCGCGATAACATCGTCCGGTGTTGCAATGAACAGGACATCGGCTTCCGCCAGTTTTTCACAGGACTGAATCCCGTAGGCGCCTTCCCCGATCACACCTGCTGCTTCGGCTGCTGACGCATCAGTCCGGCAGGTAATGCCGGTGAGCCTATATCCGCAGCGGATCAGGCAGGTCGCCAACGCCGTCCCCACCTTGCCGCATCCCAGAACAGCAAATGAAGGTTTCATCGGTTTCCGTCCACGGCATTAGCGGCGAACTGGATATAAAAAGGAAACACAAATAGGCGCCTTCTCATGCGGTAACCAGCCTAGTCGTCGTGGGCTTCTAATTCAGCCATCTGCTGAAGCAGTTTCGCTGCATGGCCCGTCACTTCCGGGGCAACGTCTTCCGCGTGATCGCTTTGATGCGCCATTTTCTGATGATAGGCGTCCAGTGCCGGCTTTGCATTTTTGACAGATGCCATGCCGATGGCCAGAAGCGCAAAGATCACCCCGAATGTATACCAGGTCAGACGCGGTTCGATGTCATGCATGGCCACACTGGCCGTGACCACCAGGTAAAGCAGCAGCGCCATGCCGGCAATCACGCCGATAAAGGGAATAACGGCCAGCAGCTCCATCACCGGCAGGGCGATCGCCGCATAGGCCAGCACGCGGTAGGCGCTTTCAAACGTCGCGTCTACCGCCATAGCACGCCACACCAACATAAGGATACCGGCCACAGCAAATCCGAACAGTCCCACATACACCGGAATCGTCACCAGGCAGGCGAGCCCGTCGGGCAGGGGCGCCGCATTCCCCAGGCCAATTGCCGAAAGACCGACCCGGACAACGGCGGCCAGCACCGCCATGATCAGCATAAAGATCAGGGGATCGACAACGCCGCCTTCACGGGGCATGTCCCGATAAAATCCAGCCGGATTTTTGGCCAGCGAGAGGATTGTCGTTTTCATCGCGTCAATTTTTGTTTTCCGTTCCGCCTGACTACCCATCCTTTGTCTCCTTCACTTTCCATCGTTATTGCATCCGTTTATCCGATGACGCCCTTTACTGGACGCCTGATATCCTTATGGATGCCGGCAACTGTCATCCACCAGGCCCAAATGAGGGAAAACCTACCAAATTCATCCGGTTCATTCAAGAAAAAGACTGGGTTTGCCCCGCGGATTTTCTTCTATAGACGTTACGAACAGACGCATGGCTCCCCCCTCTTGCCTGAAGAACATTGACAGCCCCGCGCGTTAACTTTATAAACAAGCTCAGTTCAAAAATGATCAACTATCGGATAGCCGGTTCAAAAAGAGGGAACTCATGGAAATCATACACACACCCGAAGCGATGCAGGCATTTGCCGAAACCCTGCGAGCCTCCGGGAAAACCATCGGACTGGTCCCCACCATGGGGTTTCTTCACGAGGGCCATCTCTCTCTCATCGACATTGCCGGCGCCCATGCCGATGAGGTGGTGGTCAGCATCTTTGTCAACCCCACCCAGTTTGCTGCCGGGGAGGATCTTGATGCCTATCCCCGTGACATGGAACGGGATCTTGACCTGTGCCGGGATAAAGGTGTGGCAGCCGTCTTCACACCGGACGCAGGCACCCTCTACCCGACCGGATTTGAAACCTACGTGGAACCCGGCAACCTGACCCGGCACCTCTGCGGCCTGTCCCGGCCCACCCATTTCAGAGGGGTGACCACGATTGTCTCCAAGCTCTTCAACATGACCAAGCCCCATGTGGCCGTATTTGGTGAAAAAGACTTTCAGCAGCTTGCGGTCATCCGCCGCATGACCCGGGATCTCAATTTCGACATCACCATTATCGGCGGTCCCATTGTCCGGGAAGCCGACGGGCTGGCCAAAAGCTCCCGTAACGCCTACCTGAAGCCGGAACACCGCCCGGCTGCCTGCTCCCTGCATCAGGGACTGAACGAGGGGGCGGCCCTGATTCAGGCAGGCGAAACCGATGCAGAAGCCGTGCGCAAGGCCATCACCAGTTGCATCACCGCCCATGCATCCACCGAGATCGACTATATTTCCATCTGTGACCCGGAAACCCTCGAAGAAATGGAAATCATCCACAAACCGGTGCTCATGGCCCTGGCCGTAAAGGTAGGCTTTCCCCGCCTCATCGACAACCGCTTGGTAGCTGATTAAATCAGCATCCACTGCCATACGGTCCACAGCTGTTTCAAAACACAATTTCACCACCTGGGGCCTGTTGCAGTACGTGACATCCGCCATAAGCTCCGCACCGGCTAAGTGCTGTTATAGAAAATGAAAATAGGGGGTTTGCTCATGCCAGGCCCTGATTCACCAGACGTATAAATCCGTGCTTGATTTTGGATAGAATTTTGGATAGATAATTGCGTTAATTCAATTTCTTTATTCCGAACTGTTACTTAAACCAATGGAGTTGTGAGATGTTGACAAAAAAAACGCTAGGCAGCGGGATTGCCCTGGCAGTGGCAGCCGTGTTTCTTTCAGCGGCAGGAACTGCCTGGGCCAATGGATTTAAAAAAGAGTACAAGATGCAGGTGACCGTAGGGCCTACATTTTATTGGGGGATGGGTGCCATCAAGTTTTCCGAGCTGGTGAAAGAGAAAACCAACGGCCAGATTAACATAAAACCCTATTTTGGCTCTGCCCTGCTCAAGGGGGCTCAGCTGAAAAGCGCCCAGATGGTTGCAAAAGGGGTTATTGACTGCGCCATGGATTCCACCATTAATATCAGCCCGGTGATTCCGGAAGCCAATATTTTTCATCTGCCGTTCTTCCTGAACAATTTTGAAAATCTGGACAAGGTAAAAAACGGCGAAGCCGGTAAGGCGGTTTTTGCGGCCATGCGCGCAAAGCATCTCCAGCCCCTGGCATGGGCTGAAAACGGCTTCCGCCAATTGACCAACAGCAAGCGTGCCGTCAAACACCCTGATGATATGAAAGGGCTTCGGGTCAGAGTGGTGGGCAACCCCATGTTTCTGGATGCGTTCCGGGCATTGGGCGCAGACCCCGTAAACATGAACTGGGGCGATGCGGTCGCGGGATTCCAGCAGGGCGTGGTGGACGGTCAGGAAAACCCGGTTGGCGTTCTCATCCCGGTTCAGATCTATCAGTACCATACATATGCGACGCAGTGGAACTACCTTGTGGATCCCCTGATTTTCTACTGGAACCAGCGACAGTGGAAAAAGTTCCCCACAGAGATCCAGGATGCCATCCTGGCGGCGGCCCGGGAAGCCGGTCGGTATGAGATTGCCTTGTGCCGGGCGGGCCTGGACAACGGGGAATCCGTTAACATTCTTAAAAATGAATTCAACACCATCATGGATGTTCCAGAACCCATTTCCTTTATGGAAAAAAAAGGGATGACCGTGAATACGCTGACCGATGCCCAGCGTCAGGCATTTATCAATGCCACCCAGTCTGTGTATGATAAATGGGTGGATATCATTGGCAAAGCGGTATACGAGAAAGCCAAATCCGACATGGCCAAGTAATGGTTGCGCAATAATAATATTGCATTGGGTGTATCGTCGCCCCACAGCGCCTGCTGCGGCTCTGTGGGGCACGTTTCGTTTGTGGGAGTATCAATGTGAAAAAGGGAATTCTGGGCATCCGTCTGGACCACTGGCTGGTGGCGATTTTGCTGGCGGTGATGGCACTCATCGCGTTTATCAATGTGCTGAGCCGATATATCTTTCATTTTTCATTTGCCGCCACCGAAGAGATCACCATCAATCTATTTGTCTGGATGACCGTGATCGGCATGGGGATTGCGTTTGAACGCGGTGGACAGCTGGGTATGGTGACTTTTTTCAATCGGTTCCCGCCACGGTTGCAAAAGGTGTCCGTATGCCTCTATTCCCTGCTGGCCGCGATGCTTTTTCTTGTGATCAACTTTTATATGATCCAGGCCATCTACGATGAAATCACATTGTTTCAGGCCAAGTCCGCGTCACTGGGGATTCCTGTCTGGATATACTATGCCGGTTTACCCGTGTTCTCTGTGTTTGTCTTCCGGGGAATCTGGCGGGATGCCACATCCAAGCTGTTCGGCACCGGCATGGATTCCCCTGAAGAAAAGGGGAAATAAGCATGGCGTTTGTATTGATCCTGGTCCTGTTTTTTGCCCTCATGCTCATGGGCGCACCCATCGGCACCTCCCTTGGGGTATCGGCGGTGGCCACCATCCTGTATTTTGATCTGGGTGCAGAGATGCTGGGAGTCAATTTCGCTTCGGGCATTGCCTCCTTTCCCCTGCTGGCGATTCCATTTTTTGTTCTGGCGGGTGTCATCCTGCAACGGGCAGGGCTGGCAGCCACCATTGCCCGTTTTTTTGAACTCCTGGTGGGCCGGGCCACCGGCGGTCTTGTGATTGTAGCCGTGCTGACCTGTATGTTCTGGGGGGCCTTGTCCGGTTCCGGCCCCGCCACCACGGCAGCGGTGGGGATGATTCTTCTGACCCCCATGCTGAAAAACGGTTACGGAACAGCCTTTTCCGGGGCCACCATTGCCAACGCATCGGATCTGTCCATCATCATTCCGCCCTCCATTGCCTTTATCATTTACGGCAACATCACCGCTGTGTCTGTGGCAGCGCTGTTTGTCGCGGGGATTGTTCCCGGGATCATCACGGGCCTTGGCACCATTCTGGTGGCCTGGTATATCTCACGCCGCCGAGGCTACCGGGGTGCTTCCCAACGGGGCAGTGTCAAAGAGATCCTGATGGCATTCAAGGCGTCCATCTGGGCGGTGCTGGCACCGGTGGTGGTGCTGGGCGGCATTTATACCGGCATGTTTACCCCCACCGAAGCGGCTGTTATCGCTGTGTTTTACAGTCTTTTTGTTGCGGTGCTGGTGTGCCGGTCCATCACGTGGCGAGATCTGATTGAAATCCTTGTGGATGCGGCTGTAACCAGTTCTGTGATCATGTTCATCGTTGTGTTTGCCGGAATTTTCACCTGGGCCGCATCGGTCACCGGCGTGATTGACGCCCTGGCGGAATTGATCATCAAGATCTCTCCCAATGCCCTGGTGATGATCGTCCTGGTGAACCTGCTGCTCTTTGGCCTGGGGATGATCCTGGATGCCATCTCGATTTGTTACCTGCTAATGCCCATCCTCATTCCCGTATTGGCGGCCTTTCATATTGATCCGGTTTATTACGGGGTAATCTTTATCTCTGCCCTGGCCATCGGACAGGCCACACCACCTGTGGGCGTCAACCTGTTTACAGCAGCCAATCTGGCCGGATGCGAGGTAGATGAAATCGCCAAAGAAGCCATTCCCTTTGTCCTCATGGATCTGGTGGTACTTATCATCATTTCCCTGTTCCCGGTACTGTCCCTTTACCTGCCCAACTGGGCCGGATTATATACGCCCTGATCATGCTGAAAGCGGTGGCATTGACACTGCGCTTAGGCTGGAAGATGTGTTTTAACGCTTCTTGAACATTCTCAAGAAATGCAGATACGGCATATTCATGGGATCCCATCTGCAGACGTATTTAACATGTAAAACAATGTGATTTCAATAGGTACGGATCCGTACTCCCGGATAATAGGCATGCAGGATATCTGTATATGTGTGACCGTTTTCAGCCAGATGTTTTGCGCCCCACTGGCTCATTCCCACACCATGACCAAAACCGGTGCCCCTGAAACAAGCTGTATGCCCGTCGATGGTGACATTACACTTCAGGCTCTTCAGGGTTTTCCCACCGACAGCCAGACGGAACCGATTTCCGTTCACCCGTACCCGGGATCTGCTTCCGGTCAACTCGAGCTCGGTCATACGGCCTGACGGGCTCCGCCGGACCACTGACACCTCCCGGAGTCCCCGGATATGGACCCCAGCCTGTCTTAAGTCTGTTTCCATCTGTTTCAGGGGGATATGTACTGTCCACGGACCGATGCCGGCAATCCGGCCTGCCGGATCCGCTTTTCCCTTCAGATAGGGAAGGGCCGGGGGGCCCCAGACATTGACTCCATCTTCCGTATGCCCGCCGCTGTCTGCGTGAAAATAGGCAATTACCGGATACCCGTCATAAGTCATCACCTGCCCGCGGGTGGCATTCACTGCCATACGGGCTGCGGCTGTTTCAGACGCGATGCCGCCATACATCTGTGACCCGCTGCAGTTCGTGACATCTGCCGGCAGGTTCGCATTCTTTAAACTCATATAAACCGCATAGGTCCGGGCCGCGACTGCCTGGGCTTTCAGGGCGTGGACCGGCCAGGTCCGAGGCATTTCTGAAGAAATCACGCCGTATAGATAGGATTCCAGGGAAAGCCGGTTCACCACCTGCAGTCGTCCGCCGGTTCCGATGCACTGAAGCACGCCCCGATACATGCGCCCGCTTATCTCGATCCGGCCGTCCGTCCCTTTCAACTCAATCCGTTGTCCCTGCATATCCGGGATATTCGATACAACCCGCGATGCTGCCGCCCGGAGGGTCACCCGTCGTTTTTTTACCGCCTGCCACGCCGCGCCGGGCCGCCGCACCTGCAGCCCGCCCGGCGCACGCACCCTTGCCCGGGCGACACCGTCAAACAGCTGCACCCGGATATCTGAGGGAAGCCGCGCTAGTGGACGCCGGTCTTCAACGGGAAGGGACCGCTTCTTTCTGATGCTTTCCAGCCATTCCACGGCCCCATCCGCATGATGCCCCTGAGGGTACCGTTTCAGATAATAGGAAAAAATCCGATCCGCACGCTGAAAATCCCCTTTTCGGAATAAAATCGTCCCGCCGGCGAACAGGGCGTCTTCGGCATAAGGACTGTCCGAATACCACTCTATAAGCCTGTCGAGCAGCCGCAGCGCCTCCGGGTAACGTTTCAGGTATCCGGCATAGGTCGTGGCGGAAAAAAAAAGGGATTTCGCCTTCACCATCGGGTCTGGATGATTGACATACAGCCGGTCATATTCGTGAATCGCCGCTGCATAGGCACCATCCCGCAAATACCCATTTGCCCGGTCAAATCCTTCTGGCGCGGACGCACCGGCGCCGATGCCGCAATGGCCCGCCACCAGCACCAGTGTGCAGAGCACCTGCCGAAAGATACGCCACTGTCGACCGAAAAAGGTCATGACGCCCGTGCTCTGCTGTCTCCATACGCGTCCCCCCCTGAATTGACAGACCTCGGCAGTTGCGGTATCACACCGCCAGAGTACACGGGATGAACGCCCGGATACGCGGACCCAAAACGAGAAAGCCACCCCCATGCACACCCCCCTGTCCAATATCATTCTGATCGGTATGCCCGCTGCCGGAAAAAGCACGGTGGGCATCCTGCTTGCCAAACGCCTGGGAATGGGATTCATGGATACGGATGTCACCCTCCAGGCAGAAACCGGAAAAAAACTCTCTGAAATTATTTCTGAAAAAGGGATGGATGCCTTCTTACGCATTGAATCCGCGCATGTTTCCGGGCTGTCCTGCACCCATCATATCATTGCCACCGGCGGGAGCGTGGTCTACAGCGACGCGGCCATGACCCATCTGAAATCAGACGGTTTTGTCATTCACCTTTCCATCACGCGTTCAGCCCTGCACCGCCGCATCGGGGACATCGAGCGCCGGGGGGTTGTTATCACCCCCGGACTGACCATTGACGCACTCTATCAGCAGCGAGCCCCTCTTTACAAGCGCTATGCCGATATCACCGTGGATTGTTCCAGCGGTACCGCAGACCAGGTAACGGAAACCCTGATACACATGCTGCCCTATAGCTTCCCAACAAACCGCTGATTTTCCATTTCCTTACATGCAGCAATGAGGATCGGGGTTGATTTTCCCTGCAAGAAGCGTTATCTATCGGCAACAAAAACAGTCTCATTTCAACGGAAAAAAAATCCATAAAAATCATCGAGTAAGCAATCTTTCTAAATCTTTATTTTTTACTGTCCATCAATTTTATATTGACGCCCTCTCCCACAACAATTACACTCCCACTTATATTACACATCAATACATGGAGATATTATGGCACAGGTAACAATTTATCTTGATTCCACAATTGAGAGTAAACTGAAAAAAGCTGCTAAATCCAGCCAATTATCAGTTAGTAAGTGGGTTGCTAAAATTATTGAAGAAAAAGTAACGACACAATGGTCTCCAGAGGTTGTTGATTTGGTTGGTAGTTGGCAAGACGATTTTCCCACACTTGAAGCAATACGTGCAGGCATACAATGTGATTCTAAAAGAGAGGATCTTTGAAATTGTACTTATTAGACACAAATACAATTATTTATTTTTTCAAAGGTCTTGGCAATGTTGCAGAAAAATTGTTGTCAAAATCTCCTCAAGAAATTGCAATACCTTCAATTACTCTTTATGAACTTGAGGTTGGAATAGCAAAATCAAACAATCCTCAAAAAAGAAAACAACAACTCAATTCATTTCTTTCATATATTGAAGTTTTTTCCTTTACTTCAAAAGAGGCTAAAGCTGCAGCTTCAATTCGAGCACAATTGGAAAAAATTGGCACACCAATTGGAGTATATGATACTCTTATTGCTGGTATTGCTCTCAGCTCTAATTCGACATTAGTTACCCATAACACAAAAGAATTTAAGAGCGTACAAAATTTAACAATAGAAGATTGGTTCTAATATATATAACACTTAGAAGGCCCCCGCTTGTCAATAGGCAAAACAAACCCGAAGCAATAAAGTTTTTCACTTAACAGCCATGAATGGCTGGACGTTCTTTGAAATACATTCTGACTTGGGTTTCCTATTCGGTTACAGATTCTGCACCAAACACGTATTGAGGATCTACCGCCCAGGCAATCGCTGACCAGCTGCGGAAAAGATGAATTTACCCCGTCCTGGAAACAAATACGTGCCCTCATGCCGTCCCTTTCAAAGAAGCGTGGTCATCATATAAATGCCAGAGTTAATATCGGGTTCGGGTGACTTAAGAAGTGCATATTATATATGGTAAAACAATAGGTTAAAAATAACCCTTTCTGGTTATTTATAACATTATTATAGCGAGCAAGAAAGAGACCAACAACACATGTTTTGCTTGCTTCGCATCAAGCATCATGCTATCTTATTGCCATGATAAAATCTTTTCGGCATAAAGGGCTTCATAATTTCTACAAAACAGGGAATATGAGTGGTATTCAGCCCAAGCACTCAAAACGATTACGTTTTCAACTTGCTGCCCTTGATACAGCAAAAACAATTGACGATATTGATATCCCTGGTTTTAACCTTCACCCTCTCAAGAGAAACAAGCAAGGGCGATGGTCAATTACAGTAAATGGCAATTGGCGGCTCACTTTTGAATTTTGTGAGAATAATATTTATATATTAGATTATGAGGATTATCACTAATGAATATGTTCAATCCACCACACCCTGGAGAATTTATTTACAATATTTATTTAGAACCTTACAATATTAGTGGCA
>PDWJ01000581.1_pt1 | contig 78057 bp, 65 predicted proteins | sample 1430881 | NCBI WGS metagenome assembly PDWJ01 (sample SAMN01162460, study PRJNA174530) | Oral metagenome, whole genome shotgun sequencing project. | biome: Marine environment; feature: Marine mammal; material: Swab sample of the gingival sulcus; isolation source: swab sample of gingival sulcus...
GTGCCACAGATTCATTCGTGGTTAAAAACATCCGTGTCCATCTGTGTCCATCAGTGGTTAAAAAAAAGAAACCACAGATGAACACAGATAAACACAGATGTTTCTATAAGGAAGCCACGCACAAAATGATTGGGGTGTATTTGAGATTCTGAACGTTGTTATGTATTAAAAAAAACTTCATTCGGGTGTCCCATATTCAGTCTCCACAGCGCAGAATGCTCCAAACAAAAAAATATTGACATTGGCTGCAAAAATGACTTATTTTTATAGATGCGTCTGGGATGAGTCGCCAAGCGTCTCATCGAGGGCTTTTAAGCCCTAAACCCCAGTCGCCTTTTTTTTTACCCATCCACTTCTCCTCTCCATGGGCTAACAAACTTAGACAAGGATTGACTTATGTACCTCTTATACATAGATGAATCTGGCACGTCTGCTATTCCTGGAAATACATCTCATTTTATTCTTGCTGGTATTTCAGTTCCAATTTGGCATTGGAAAGATTGTGATAGAGAAGTAGGCAACATCAAAAATCAATATCATTTAGAAAATTCTGAGATCCATACAGCTTGGATATTGAGAAAATATCTTGAGCAAAGCCGTATCCAAAACTTCTCATCGTTGAATTATACCCAACGAAGACAAGAAGTTGAAAAATATCGAAAGAAAGAATTATTACGATTACAAAAAAACAACCAATCAAAACATTATAAGCAAACCAAGAAGAACTATAAAAAAACTACTGCTTACGTTCACCTAACATATGACGAAAGAAAACAATTGATATTGCAAAGTGCGTATCAAATTGGGGGTTCGCCCGATTATTTGCAGAATGCATTGATAAAGTACATTTCGACCCATCGCGAAGCACTCAAGATATAGACACTCAGGCGTTTGAACAAATAGTTTCACGGTTTGAGCAGTATCTTGAAAGCATTGGTGATGATCAAAATAAATGTTTTGGCCTGTTGATTCATGACAACAATGAAACGGTCGCTAAAAAACATACAGAATTAATGATAGATTTTCATTCAAAAGGTACATTATGGACTGATATTAAAAACATAATTGAAACACCTCTGTTCGTTAATAGTGAGTTGACTTGTCTTGTTCAGATAGCAGACCTCTGTTCATATGCTATACGGCGATATCTTGAAAATGGAGAAGAAGATCTATTTCAACAAGTTTTCAAAAGAGCAGACAGAAAGTCTGGAAAAGTCGTTGGCATGAGACACTTCACAGATGACTCTTGTAATTGTGAGATTTGTAAAAATCATTAAAAGCGTACAAGTCGTTTCACCGGACGCCGGTGTGTTTGGAATGTTTATTAGATTGGAGGTGAAAGTCCTAACCTGGGGCCCTCACGAAGGGAACCCAACATCGAAAGCAGGGCAAGGCTCAACCTGTTAAAAAATGATCTGTGTTTATCTGTGTGCATCAGTGGTTAAAAAAAGGAACCACAGATGAACACTGATGGACACAGATATATATAAGGAAGCCACTCACAAAATCATTGGGTGTTCCATTCAATTTGTACATTCGTGTGAATTCGTGTTCATTCGTGGTTAAAAAAATAAGAACCACAGATGGACACAGATAAACACAGATGTTCCTATAAGGAAGCCAGGCACAAAATCACTGGTTATGCATTTGAGGTTCAGGGCGTTATTAAATTAAAAAAACTTGTTTGAATGTCCCAGATTTACAAGACTTACACAGACTCACCAGACTCATCGGTTTTTTAGCTGGAGACCGGTTTCTTAATGGCGTTCTCTGGCTTTTTTTTAGCCTCTCAAGACGGCACCTCAAGACAATCTTGATAGATGAATGTACATGGCGGTTTTAGCAGGTGCAAGAACTCTGGATTTCCTGAATTCTACTCTTGTTCTGTATGTCCTGAATTCTACCAGACTCTGAATTCTACTCTTGAGGTTTGTGTTTAGCTGAAGATGTGATGAATGCTCCTTCAAGGATATCGAAGTAGATCGTTTTATCTTCGATTGAGGCAATTGGCATCCAGGGCTTTTTTGTCTTTTCCCAACGATTGTTTTTCAAATCAACCTTGATAACATAGTCACCTTCCGGGGCAATAAGTCTTTCGTTTGTCCTTTTTTTCTCGAGAAAATACAGTTGGTCTTCAAAGGCCATTGCGTATTTGAGAAGAACTTTCAGGCCATAATACTTACCGCTCTCTCTAAGTTGTTTTTTCACTTGAGCTTCAGATTTATGAGCTAAACTTTTCTGGATAAGCGGTTTAACTGCAGCTTTGATGGGATTTTCTTTGCTCCCCAGTTGAAACACGCTCGCATCACGTTCATTGAAAACATAGAAGGTGTTTCTGTATTCCAGAAAACAGGGAATGGTCCAAAAATTCTCTTCTTCAAGGGTGTACTCTTTAATGATATCCAGGGAGCGTTCTTTGACATTTAAAACCCCAAAAAGAACTTGTCCTTTCAGTGTTTCATTCTCAAAATCTCTCAAGGTCAAGAAGGTTTTGTTTGAACCCCTGATGGTCTGAGTATGGGTAATTTTAAGGTTTCTATCAAAACCCTCCACACTGTCAAGCCTAAAGGAATCGAGGAACTGCGCCTTGCTGTCCAGAAGGTAAACTTCCCTTTTCATGGAGTCACACATAAAGAAGCCTTCTTCGGTAACACCAATTCGGCTGTCTGGATAATGTCCGATTCTTCCATCATCGAGCAGGGTGGAAATACCCGTTTTTAAATCGAAATGATAAAATTCGGTGCGAAACCAATTGGTCGTTCTGGAAGCTGTTACCAGCATGACATTGTCACCCTTTTGATTGGCAGAAATCAGAAAATCCACAAAAACATCGGCAATGGGCTCTTGCCGCTCTGCAAGCGTTTTTTGTTCCCCTAACATCAGGGAAGCCAATAAGAAATACAAAAGCATATCAAACCTCATCGTTTCGTTCGGAGGCAGGCTGGGCTGTCTGTCTCCAGTTTATCTTATCCGCAACCTTCTTCAAATAGTGCATTTACAAGCACTTTTTCAATATTTTAACATAAGTCTTCCTCTATCAAAAAAACTTCAACTATAGCTTACCATCAACCAGAACAAGGATTTGTTTTGTTAAGATTGAAATGGAATGTCTCTTTACCTGTTTAAACAGTCCCAACACCATTCCATTTCCGACTGTTGCGCTTATCAACAGATCACTCGCGGTGTGGCGTTATTTTTGGTAAAATCGTCTGATAGCAGGTTGAACGATTAAGCTGAACAAAATTGAACGGTGTTTTTGTTTTACAGCCTGTTTCCGCGTTTTGGCATCCTGATCAACCACAAATCGTTCCGGTTGTATACAAGGTCCTTTGTCCAGAGTGCAGGTGCTGATGAAATTCAATCAGGGGAATGAACATTGGAAACCACTTCCTTTATCTTTAACCGTGAATTGATTCGAATAAATGAATCAGGAGCGACTCCTCTTGTGGATTGGATTCGCCATGAAAAAGGGCACTCCGCCACGAAGATAGGCTGCCGCGAGGGCGATTGCGGTGCCTGTACGGTTGTCCTGGCTGAAATGGTGGATGAAACATGGCTCTTTCAGGCAGTTACCTCCTGCATTATGCCGCTTGAACGCGTTCACGGTAAATGGGTCATCACACTTGAAGGTGTTACTCCTGATAGGGGTTTAAACCCCGTTCAGGCAGCTTTTGCCCAAGCGCAGGCCACGCAGTGCGGATTTTGTACGCCCGGTTTTTTAATGGCACTGACTGCCCATGTTTTGAACTCGAAGACTCTTTCTGAAGAAGAACTGCTGACGGCCATCGATGGCAACCTGTGTCGGTGTACGGGTTATCAATCCATTCGCCGAGCCATTCGCCGGCTTGTAAAGAAGTGGAATAACCAACCCGATGGCATGGCAGAGTTGAAGAGACAGCTTCTGCCTGTTGACCTGAACGAGATAGCCGCGATGATGCAATCCATTAAAGAGAAAAACTATTCGGAAGAGGGCGAGCGTCCCTTTGTGGCCGGTGGTACGGATTACATGGTTCAGCTGGGTTACCCTCACCGAAGAGGTTTAAACAAGGTCTCATTTTTTGTTCGCGAAGAAGAGGGGTTTAAGTCCATCAGGAAAGAGCAAGGCTGTTATTACATCGGCGCCGGCGTCACAGCCTCCCAACTCTTTAATAATCGAGAATTCGCGGCGGACTTCCCCGGTTTTTCTCGCGTTAAAAACAGAGTCTCTTCCACTCCCATCAGGAATGTCGCCACTCTCGGAGGCAATTTGGTGAATGCTTCTCCCATTGCGGACTTTGCCATAGCCTTGTTGGTTTTGGACTGTCGTCTTCAACTAATGGGTGCCGAAGGCGAGCGCCAAGTGCAGCTGAAGGATTTTTTCAAAGGATACAAATTAATTGACTTAAATCCAGGAGAGCGGGTTCGTTCACTTATTGTGCCTGTACCAACCGAAGTTGTACCAGGCGGGGTTTTTCATTTTGAAAAAATCAGTAAACGCGACATCCTGGATATCGCCTCTGTCAATTCCGCGGCTTTCATTTGCCTCGAGGGAAACAGAATTGTTCACGCCGCTCTTTCGGCGGGAGGTGTGGCACCTGTTCCGCTTCTATTAGAGAAAACAGGCCTTTTTCTCTGTGGTAGAGAACTCAGTATGGAAACGCTCAAAGGTGCGCAGAAAGTGGCTTCAAGTGAAATTAGCCCGATTTCCGATATCAGAGGGACAGCAGCTTACAAATCAAAACTCCTGGAACACCTTGTTTTAGCCCATTTTGTGGATGACCTCCCCGAGGCATTTAAGCAGGAGGCGATATGGTTAAATTGATTGATTCTTTTTCACATGTTCGCGGGGAGTCGCTTTTTGTGGATGATTTTCCACTCATGCAGGACACGTTGTATGCGGCGGTTGTCGTCAGCCCTGCTGTGGGAAACATTTTGGCCATTCACGAACAAAACGCTCTGCACATTCCGGGTGTGGTCGGAGTGCTCTCCGCCAAAAGCATTCCGGGTTACAATCAAATTGGCGGGATCATTCCCGACGAGCCGCTTTTTGCCACCAATGAAGCTCATTTCGCGGGACAGGCAATCGCCCTTGTGGTGGCGCGTTCTCGCGATGCAGCCTATCTGGGCAGAAACGCGCTGAAAGTGGAAATAGAAGCGCGTGAACCGGTGCTTTGCCCCAGGGAGGCCTATCAGAAAGGTCAGCTGCTTCAGCCGCCCAGACTCATGCAAATGGGTGATCCTGAAGCGGCTTGGGATGATTGCGACTTTATTGTTGAGGGCCGGGTGGACAGTGGTTCGCAGGAACATCTCTATCTTGAAACGCAGGGTTGTCTGGCCATTCCCGAAGAACAAGGGCATCTGAAAATAATTTCTTCCACCCAGTCGCCCACAGGGGTTCAGCGAATGATTGCCCGGGTGCTCGATCTTCCCATGCATCAGATAGAGGTGCAGGTTCTGAGGCTGGGCGGTGCCTTTGGCGGCAAGGAAGATCAGGCCGCGCCGTGGGCCGTTATGGCGGCATTGGCCGCTCAGCACTACGGAAAACCCGTTAAACTCGTGTTGGAACGTCACGATGATTTGGCCTGGACAGGGAAACGGCATCCGTATTCCACGGACTATCGCCTGGGTTTCAATGGCGATTTGAAAATTGTTGCCCTGGATGTCACCTATTATCAGAATGGCGGAGCCTCGGCTGACCTCTCTCCGGCTATTCTCGAGAGAACGATTTGTCACGCGACCGGTTCTTATTACATTCCCCATGTCAAGATAACAGCTTATAGTTGCCGTACGAATTTACCTCCGTTTACTGCCTTCAGGGGCTTTGGCGGTCCGCAGGCTCTTCTGGTGATTGAGTCGGCCATCATGCGGGCTGCCCGCAAACTGGGATGCCGGCCGCATGAAATTCAGAAAGCCAATTTATTGAAGGAAGGCGATTTGTTTCCGTTTAGTCAGCGAACCGAAGCCTGTACGGCTGAAGCTTGTTGGAAATTTGCAGAGGAGAAGTTCCATCTTCACCGGGAAGAACAGAACATCAAGGCCTTTAACCGGCAGAACACCCTTTTCAAAATGGGCCTGGCGATGATGCCCATCTGTTTTGGCATTTCCTTCAACAAGACCTCCATGAACCAGGCCGGCGCTCTCGTGCACATTTACCAGGACGGCAGTGTGGGCATTTCCAGCGCGGCCGTGGAAATGGGTCAGGGCGTGAATACCAAGCTGGTTTACATTGCGGCAACGGTCTTGGGGATTTCAGCGGACAGAATTCGGATAGAACCGACCAATACCACCCGTGTCGCCAACACCTCGCCAACGGCCGCCAGCTCGGCAGCCGATTTGAATGGCAGGGCCGTTGAAAAGGCCTGTCTGCTGCTGTTGTCGCGGTTGTTGACCCACGCCGCCGAAGTGACGGGTTACGCTTTCAAGGATCTTCAGCTAAAAAAGGATTGTCTGGTTTACGCGCGTACGAAAAAACTGATCAGTTGGCAAGAGCTCGTTTCGTCTGCATTCAATCATCGTGTTGATCTCAGTGAACACGCCTATTACGCCACTCCTGAAATATACTTTGATAAAGAGAAAAACCAGGGTAAACCCTTTGCTTATCACGTTTACGGTTCGGCACTGGTGAAGGCCCGGGTCGATATTTTGAGGGGAACCTATCGCATTGAATCGGTCAAAATCGTTCACGATTTCGGTAAGAGTCTCAATCCTGAAATTGACCGCGGACAGGTTGAAGGAGCCCTGGCTCAAGGCATAGGCTGGTTGACCACGGAAGAAGTGCGCTATTCGAAAGATGGCTTACTGCTCTCCAACAGCCTTTCCAATTACAAAGTACCGGATTTGAACTCTCTTCCTGCCGATATTGAAACACACTTTCTGGAGACAAAAGGCAACGAAAAGGCGGTTTTCAAGTCGAAGGCCATTGGTGAGCCGCCCTTTCTGTATGGAATAGGTGCCTACTTTGCCCTGCACGATGCGGTACAGGCTTTTAGAGCACATTCAGGAGAACACATTACAGCGCCATTGACGCCAGAGGCCGTTTTCAACCATCTACACGGCCGGAAAAAATGAGCGGGAATTTGGCACTGGCAGGAACAAGTTTTCAGACAGCATGGAACGCTGCACTTTTGTGGCGCGGCTGTTACTTGAGTTTCAGACCTCCCGATCTCTGGCGGTCTCTTTAGGATCGATTCCGGTGAACCCAGTCTGGAATGGCTTGGGGTTGTTGCCTCTTTTGGGTGTCCCTTTGTTTGCTTTGTTTTTTTATTTCAAAAGAATAGGCCTTACTGAGTTCCAGACACTCTTTTCTGTTGTGGCGATGCTCCTGATTGGTGTAGTAGTTCATTTCCATCGCTTCCCACTGATAGGGCTCACCGTTCATAAGGACTTGATTTTCCGCCATGGCCAGGGTCACATCCAGGAGTTCCATGTTTTTGGTGTCGCGAATGAGCGCGAGGAAACGGGCATGTCGATCTTTATCGGAAAACTGGAAGAAATGGCGCATGGTGTAGGCGATGTGGTACCAGGACGGTTTAAAGAGTAGTCCTTTTAATTCAAGGCGCTTTGCCATGATGAACATGATTTCAATGGCTTCTTTGGACATACCCAGACCCGGAACCTCCTGACCGGGCAGTTTAGGTCGATCCGGTTTGAATTCTTCTCTTGGATTTCGGAGTGTAAACCAGTCAATAAAGAGCATGGGGCCGTGTTGGGAATCTGTTATTCTCAGAATGGCTTCAAACAGTGTTTGTTTCAGCCGTCCGGCACGGGCTTTAAGCCGCACCATGTCTCCGGTTGCCGTTTTCCTTATTTCAATTTTAAAACGCGAATATCCCAGTCTCCTGAGATTGGCGAGGATTCCGTACTTGAAGAGAGCCAGCTCGATACCTTCAGTCGTGTAATAGTCGAGGAATCTCAGGTTGACGGGCGCGGCAATGCCAAAGAATTCTTCCACATCCTGTTCTGTTAAAAGGGGTTCCACCTGGCCGTGTAGGTCTTTGACATCGATGGAGTGAAAAACCTGCCTGTAGTGATGTTTCAAGGGCCGGTCCGTTTTCGGAATCTTCATGGAGGAATTGAAAAGTACAGTAAGAACCGTTCCCGTGAGAACCCGCCATGAATCTTTGTGATATCCACCGCCCGGTACCCAAACCGATGCCTGTTTTTTCAGGTGTCTGGCCACCATGCGATCTCGGATCCTGGCTCCCTCCAGCGTTAAACCCAGTAAGCCGTGTCGATCGCCTTTAATGATATCACCCCCGGCGATGACGAAGGTTAAACGCGCTTGCGGAGCTCGTTTCAGCAGCAGAGCCAGGGCCTGGCTGTAGACTTGATCACTGCATCCTTCGGGTAAAACGGTTTCATCGACACCGGGTAATTCACCCCAATCGGAACCCGACAGGGAACCGATCCAGACCTTGGGATCCTGGTACAGGCAATCGGCGGTACCATCTGGAGGGTGGGCGTCCAGATCCAGGATGTTGATGTGTTCGTGAAAACCCTGCGCCCTTAACTGGGCAATGGTTACCGCGATATCGTTAACCAGACAATAGCCGCCCGGTTTATCGATGTGTGCGTGGTGAAAACCTCCTAACAGATTAAAGGTGGGACCTTGAAAGTGCAAAGCCGCACGGGCGGCCTTCAGTGTGCCTTGGCATGCCAATCTCATGGTGTGTAGAATCTGGTCCACTGGAATTTCCCATTCTTGCACCGAAAAAGTGCGGGCTAAAGCCTTTGTGGAGGCCAGGCTGTCTAACATCTCCTGAGAGTGAACTTTTGCAAGCAGGTGGTAGGGTATTTTGGTGGGTGTTTTAATGTCGGTAGTTTTCAAAAAGCCCAGAGCAGTGGCTTCCCATACCACATAATCCGCTCTGCGGAGTTCCATTCCTGAAAAGGCACCAAGAGAAGGCACGGGCAGGCGGTAATCCGGGTGATACCATATGGAAACGTGAGGGTTCCTTATTTCTCTGCCAATACGGTTGAACCATCGCTTGAATGCCATCGATACCTCATTTAACGGGTGTTACGCCACAACTCAGTTCCCGTATTATTTCATACTACCGGATAGCTGTCTCTCTTGAATGTGGTTTTCTTTCATCACAGGGAGGGCTGTTCGGTTCGGCTCATCCCGAAAGTGCAGGTGCCCCTTATACAGCTATTCGAGTCTTTGCCTTGTTTCTGTTTCAACAAAAAACCTGTTGTGTTTCAGCACGCTTGCGGTTTTTGGTAAGTTTAAATTAAACAGGTTTTTAGCCGCTTTTCTCGCGGTGGGCGGCGTTTGTCGAGTTTGGTCTGTTAGGTCAAGGTTGATATTTGAGAACAGTTATCCAGAAATTAACTCTGGTCTTTCCTCGTATTTTTTAATACAGTAATCCACTCTGCAGTGTGTTTGAAACAGGACACAGTTATGAGAGAGACAGCACAAATACCGTTAGTCAGGATGCCAATGCAGATGATCAATGGAATGAAAGACAGACTATCCAACATCGTTTCTCGTATGACTCCCGGAAAAGGAGGGCGTTCTAAAAAAACTATAAAGCCCAAGAATACAGGCAAGCTGGGAGCCTTTCTCGGTGTTTACACGCCTACCGTATTGACCATTATGGGCGTTATCATGTACTTGCGTTTTGGTTGGGTTCTCGGCGAGGTGGGCCTGTTCAAAACGCTGATTATTGTGCTTTTGGCCAATAGCATTACTTTTATAACGGCTCTCTGTGTTTCGGCTATATCCACCAATACCAAAGTGGGTGTTGGCGGAGCTTATTTCATTATTTCCCGCAGTTTGGGTCTCGATATTGGCGGTGCTATCGGGGTTCCTCTTTTTCTGTCTCAGGCCCTTTCGGTGACACTCTATTCGTTTGGTCTGGCTGAATCGCTGTGCTTCCTGTGGCCTGGAATCCCCGTTCAGACGGCCGCTTTTGTCATTACCATACTCGTTGGAGTTCTTTCGTTCAAGGGCGCGTCTTTTGCTCTTAAAACACAGCTGCCTGTGATGGTTCTCATCGCTGTCTCGCTTATTGTCATGATGTCTGGTGCGGTGCTGTCAGGTGACGTAACACCTGTCAATAGCGAAGCAGCACACGAGTCAGCTAACTTCTGGATTGTCTTTGCCATTTTCTTTCCCGCTGTTACCGGTATCATGGCGGGTTTAGGCTTGTCAGGGGATTTGAAGGAACCTCGAAGCGATATTCCGAAAGGCACACTTTGGGCGACAATTACAGGCCTTGTTGTTTATTTGACCATTCCGTTTTTCTTGTATGTGGGTGCAACTCGTGAGCAGCTGTTAAACGATCCCATGGTTTGGTCTCGCATTGCCTTTCTTGGACCCATTTTAGTTTTACCGGGTTTGTGGGGCGCTATTTTTTCTTCCGCAGTGGGTTCCATGCTGGGTGCACCGAGAACACTGCAGGCACTGTCTTTTGATCGTCTGGCTCCATCTTTTCTGGCAAAAACCGGAGGAAAAAACAAGGAACCCGTCATCGGAATGGTGGCTACCCTTGCTATCGCTCTGGGCGCGGTTTTTTTAGGGGAACTCAATGCGGTAGCGGAAGTGGTCACCATGTTCTTCCTGACGGTTTACGGGATGATCAATCTGGTTGCCGCCCTCGAAAGTCTGTCAGAAAACCCCTCGTGGCGGCCACGAATTCGGGTCCCGTGGTATGTGAGCCTGGCTGGAGCCTTTGGTTGTCTCATGGTGATGATTCTTATCAATCTGCCTGCAACTCTGGCAGCTATTGTGATAGAGCTGGGCATTTATTTGTGGTTCAAGAAGCAGGGTAAAAAGGGACGTTGGGGCAATCTTTGGCGAGACATTCACGAAGCCATTATCCATCACAGCTTGCATGCGCTTGAGAAACACCCCATGTCTGCCCGCAATTGGCGGCCGCACATTCTCACCTTTACCGGCAGTATCGATGAAAGGCTGGATTTAATAAGGTTTGCGGCCTGGTTCAGTAAAAAGAGAGGGCTCGTTACGGTTTGCGAATTGAAAGAGGGAGAGCTGCTGGATCTGGACTTCGATATGGATTCAAGACGGCGATATCTCGATCGGGCTCTGTTTGAAGCGGGCATTGACGCTTTTGGTGAAATCGATATGGTTCATTCCATCGAATCGGGTATGATTGCTGTCAGTCAAGCCAACGGTATCGGGAATTTTGCCAGCAACATGGTCATGATTGGATGGACAGACAGTCAAGAGCGCTTGGCCATCTTTTTACGAGTGGGACGTGCTCTGGAAAAGATAAAAAAGTCACTGTTAATCGGGAACATTAAATATCTGAATGAAACCAAGTACGATAGGGATAAGGAAATCCACTTATGGTGGGGCGGACTTCAGCGAAACGGCGATTTAATTTTGCTGCTTGCTTATCTTTTGACGTGTAACAGTGAATGGCACAATGCCAGGATACGAATCATGAGCATTGCCTCCAGTGCACTCATGCAGAAAAAAACAGAAAAATTCCTCAATCAGCTCATTCCCGAAATACGAATACAGGCTGAAGTCAATGTCATGCTCAAGCAGCCTGACACCAGCATCAATGAAATGATTCGAGATACGAGTGGTAAGGCAGATATCGTGCTCTTGGGGTTGGCTATTCCCGAACCGGGGGAAGAAGAGGCCTATGCCAGGAAACTCACCGAACTGGTCTCAGGACTCGATAATTTCTTCCTGGTGCGGAATGGCAGTGTTTTTATCGGTGATCTGATATTACCGGAAGAGCATGTTCAAGGCGAAGAGGAAAAAGAAGAAGAGAGTTGAGCCTTTTGGGGCGTTTTTCAGATCCATTCTCCTTTCTTTACCTGAACACAAAAAGGGCCCACCGGGAAAAACCCGGTGAGCCCTTTTTTATTGATTGTTAATGTTCTTGTCAAGCGCTGGTATGACTTAAACTATTTATCTTTAAACCTTTGCGGATGGCCTCGACCAGTGCTTTCGTGTCGTGTTCCGCCAGATCGTACTGAACTCGAGTGCTGGGCTGATCGATTTCGATAACGCGTCTGAGATCGATAGGGGTACCGATAACAACGGCATCTACATCTGCTTTCGCGATGGTTTCTTTCAGGTCTTCAAGCTGTTGTCCGAAATAGCCAAGCGCCGGAACAACTTTGCCCAGTTGCGGATACTTTTTATAGGCCTCTGCAATGCTACCCACTGCAAAAGGTCTGGGATCGACAATTTCAGCCGCGCCAAGACGTTCACATGCCACATAACCGGCACCGATGTTCATCTCACCGTGTGTTAAAGTGGGACCGTCTTCTACAACCAGGACGCGCTTGCCTCTAACCAGGTTTTCATCGTCTACTGAAACAGGAGAGTCCGCCTTGATGATAACGGCTTCGGGATTTCTGGACTTGATGTTCTTGATAACAAGATCGATGTCTTCCTGCTTGGCGGAATCGCACTTATTGATAATGATCACATCAGCCATGGTCAGGTTGGATTCCCCTGCCCAATAAAGCAGTTCGTGACCGGGACGCAGTGGATCCGCGATGGTGATGGTTAGGTCGGACTTGTAGAAGCTGGGGTCGTTGTTGCCGCCGTCCCAAAGCACTACATCGGCTTCTTTTTGTGCCTGATCCAGGATGGCACCATAGTCAACACCGGCATAGATGACGTTACCGGCCTGGATATGAGGCTCGTATTCTTCCATTTCTTCAATGGTGCACTTGTGCTTTTTCAGGTCGTCCAGTTCAGCGTAACGCTGTACCGCCTGTTTGGCCAGATCACCGTAAGGCATGGGGTGACGAATACTGACTACCTTTTCTACACCCAGTTCATTTTTGAGAATGTCCACAACGCGTCGTGTTGTTTGGCTCTTTCCACATCCGGTTCTGACAGCAAGGATGCTGACCAAAGGCTTTTTGCAGGGAATGTGTCCGCGAACAGGCGATAGAATTTTGAAATCGGCTCCAGAGCTGACAACTCGGTTCCCAATGTGCATCAAGTCTACATAGTGAATGTCGGAATAACTGAAAACACAGGTGTCTACTTGATAGGCTTTGATCATTTTTTCCAGATCTTCCATGGGGCCGATGGGAATGCCTGCGGGGTAGAGAGGACCGGAAAGCTCTGCTGGATACTCGCGGTCATTTATTTCCGGAATTTGAGTAGCGGTAAAAGCTACTACTTCATAACGATCGTCTTCTCTGTAAACGGTGTTAAAATTGTGGAAGTCGCGTCCCGCTGCTCCGATAATAAGGACACGTTCTCTTTTTCTTTTTTCAGTCAAGGGTTCCTCCCGTGTAGGTGTTGTTGATCGTTTGAGGTTGTTTTGTATTGATAAAAACCCGATCAGACGGAAGCGATGTCTGTAGGAAGCTAATCAGGGAATGATAACAACTCGTTTGCATTCAGCCTGCAATCATCTTATTCGATATGTATTGATCCATTACTTCCCGGTTATTTCAATCAAAACAACATGCGGGCGATCAGCTGCAGCATTTTTTGGCCGCAGCCAGCCGTGCATGTATCATACCACGAATTCACTGATTTTTCTTGCAATCTCGACTGTTTTACCTATTCGTTAATGTTTGTCTCATTCGACAACTCAATGCGTTTGCCAACATACCGAATTGAGGTTCGTTGACTCCTGGAAATGTTTGTCTGTTTTCAGCGGGAACTCGATTGGTTTGCCCGCTCTTTTTGAGAGCAGGCTGCCAGTCAACCTGCTCTCAACAGTCTCTTACTTGAGTCCCATTTTCTTGAAAATGGTAATGGCGGGACACCACTTGGTGAATCCGCTCTGTATTAAATTGACCGCGATAAACACAGTCAACCAAACAAAGTAGGGGTGAACATATTTTGTCAAAACCAGACTGATAAGAATCATCACTCCGGCCAAGACTCTTAACGCTTCATTGAGACCCATTTTTTACCTCCAAAATACAGCAATGCTGCTATTATAACCCGTGTATAACTAAATAATCAATCGGTTGTTTTGTTTGAAGTAAGAATCGTACTGTTTAATGAGAATGGAGCGATATGTCTTCAGGTTGATTGGGGATCTCATGCTTTGCATTGTTTTGCCGATACAACTTGTTGGTGTTTGTTCTGAAAGACACGCCTGTTTTGCAGAGTCGATTTATCGTGCTGCGCTAAACTGCGATTGAAACCAACATAAGGCTGTTTGTCAAAATGAGATGTTGTACCAAGAAGAAGCGTTTTGGTTTTTTTGATGCCGTCAAGGCTCGTGTGACCGGGAAGGTCAACAGCGTTACGTCATATGAGCGAATCGAGCGAATCAAGATGTGCAGGCGTTGCGATAAACTCATACGAGTGATGGCGATTTGTTCTAGCTGTGGCTGTTTTATCTACGAAAAATCCCGTTATAAAGAGTCGGAATGCCCCGAATCAAGATGGAAGGACATAGTGGATTTGAGGACGGAGCCTTGTGAAGTTCGCCATGAAGCACCGCCGTTCGACTCATAACAATGACCCATATTGACGGTTCTGTCGTTAAACCCCAACAAAATACGGCCAATGTGAGGGCTTTGTTTGGCAAATGCCTGCTTTCATGCGATAATCTCAGATATTTTTTGTTAGGAGAAGTATATGTCTGACAACGTATTGACAAAAGTGTCTGGAATTGGGGTTGCTCGCGCGGTTCTGTTGAACCAAAAAGGAATACAAACCCTTGAAGATCTGGCTGAGATTTCATTGGAAGATTTGGCGGCAGTCAAGACCATCGGAAAGGTCAACGCTCAGAAGATCAAAGCGGCTGTTGAAAGAATGATTGATAAAACAGAGACCTCATCCTTGCCCTTTCAAAATGAAGAAGACAAGGTTGAGCCTGAAGATGAAAAAACCATTCTGGATGAAATGGTTCAGCTGATTGACCCAAAATCATTTAAACTGTTGGCGAGAGCCAGAGCCAGTTTAGAGGATGTCCAGACCTCTGTTGAGGAAGGTCTTGAGGCCTTCAAGCCTCTGGGCAAAAAGCATTGGTTGAAGCACTACATCGATTACAAAACCAAGGCAAAGAAGCTCAACAAGAGAATCAAAGCGGTCAAGGAAAGACTGGAGGATATGTCTAAAAAAGAGAAAAAAGCCATTGCCAAAGCAGCTGTTCATTTTGAAAGATCGTTAAGAGAGCTTTTTGCAGAAATGAAAAAGAAGCGTTTTAAAAAAGTGAATCGGGAAATGGAAGAATTTCGTATAATACTGAAGTCTTTTATTGAAGATTGAAAACATACAGCGAGGAGTAGACAATGAGTACGAACCACTCAAAAGAACAAGATAAAATCACCAAGGTTGCGCTAAAAAAATATCATGAATCCTTGAGGCTCAAGCCGTATCAGGCTGAATTGATTAAATTGCAGCAGTACCTTGAAGAGACAGGAAGAAAGATGATTATCCTTTTCGATGGTCGGGATGCTTCAGGTAAAGGTGGAACCATCAGACGGGTAACGCGATACATGAACGAGAAGCACTACCGCATTGTAGCACTGGGTAAGCCCAATGAAGACCAGCGAACAGAGCTTCATTTAAAACGCTATATTGAGCAGTTCCCTCATGCCGGTGAAATCATACTCTTTGATCGAAGCTGGTACAACAGGGCTATGGTCGAACCCGTCATGGGTTTCTGTACGCAGCAGCAGTACAAACAATTTATGGATACAGTTGTGCAGTACGAAGAGAGTTTTGTTGCCGACGGTAAGACCACACTCATTAAACTCTACTTCTCTGTTGGCAAGGAAGAACAACAGAAAAGGTTTGACAGACGAAAACACGACCCCCTCAGACAATGGAAATTGAGCGAGGTGGATTTACAGGCACAAGAACTCTGGGACGAATTTACAGATGCCAAGTACAAGCTCTTGAAAAAAACCCACACACCCAAGACTCCCTGGATTATCATCCGATCCGACGACAAGAACCGGGCTCGTCTTGAAACCATCAAAGTTATATTGAATTCGATTCGATACAAAGGCAGGGACAAGAGCCTGGACTTTAAAACAGCTGATGATATCGTGATCGATGGTGCCAGAGAATTAGCCATTATGAAAAAACAGAAAAAGACGCATGGAAATATTTTGCAATAGTGAGGCGGGAGGATTTGTGACCAAAGAAGACATGGAAAAAAAAGTGAATAAAAATCAAAAAACGGATAATAAAAAAGAAAAAATCAAACTTTCTGAGGGGACAGCTCTTAAGAATCTCAACAGGAAAAAGAAAAAAAATCACGTGGCGGTTTTTGTAAAAAATTCCACAATCGATTACGAAAAAGAGCTGAGGTTCCTCCAGGTGGAATTGCTCAAATGGCAGAACCATGTTAAAGCCAACGGTGAACAATACCTCATTTTGTTTGAGGGTCGCGATGCGGCTGGTAAGGGTGGAACCATTAAACGCATCACAGAGCACCTCAATTCACGGGGTGCCCGTGTGGTCGCCTTGGAAAAGCCCAGTGACGTTGAGCGCACGCAATGGTACTTCCAGCGCTACGTAGCCCATTTGCCTGCTGCTGGAGAGATTGTCCTGTTTGATCGCTCGTGGTACAACCGCGCCATGGTTGAACCCGTGATGGGATTCTGCACGGATGAACAGAATAAGCGCTTTCTCAAAGATGTGCCCATGTTTGAACACATGCTGGTAAAGAACGGCATCAAAATCTTTAAATTCTATTTCTCCGTATCAAAGGCCGTTCAGTTGGAGCGTTTTGAGTCGCGAAAGGAAGATCCACTCAAACAGTTTAAAATTTCACCGGTTGATATGCAGGCCCAGCTTCTCTGGGACCAGTACACCGTCAAGAAGTTCCAAATGCTCAGTGAAACCAATCGAACCGTTGCTCCCTGGACTATCATCCGTTCTGATGTCAAGAAGAAAGCCCGGCTCAATTGCATTAAGTGCATCCTTCGCAATGTGGATTACGATGGCAAAGTCGCTGACCGCTTCTTTGAAGTGGACTCCGATATCGTTATTTCCGGTATCGATGAGTTGAAACACATGGAAGACAATCTCATGAATTCCAGTGACACCCTTCCCGGATAACCGAGAAATAGATGTCACGTGAACTGTTAGTCGTACGGCACGGCAAGTCAGACTGGAGTCAACCCGACCTGTCTGACTTTGACCGGCCGCTAAAAAAGAAAGGCATAGCAGCCGCTCGAAAAATGGGACGTTTCCTCTACGAACAGGGACTGAAACCCGATACGATCCTGGCCTCAAGTGCCAAGCGGGCAACAGAAACAGCTCTGTTGTTTGCTCAGCAACTTTGTTTTCCCGAAGCGAAAATTCAATTTCTGCCGCAGCTCTACTTGTGTGAACTGGAAACATTGTTTACAGTGCTGAATGCGGTTTCACCCGCAGTTCAGTGTCCAATGGTGGTTGGACACAATCCCGGTATGGATTTTCTGGTTCGCTCATTGAGCCGGAAAACAGTTTCATACAGGCAGGACGGAAAACTGATGACAACTGCCGCAGTCGCTCATTTTTCTCTTGAGGGTTCCGTGTTTCAAGCTGACGCTGGAAGACTCGAGAGCCTGTGGCGGCCTGCTGATATATAGATTTATTTGAAAGCTATCCAACAGAGTCATGGTCTCCCAAGAATGGCCTCAGGTTTCCAGAAAAACCTAGGCAATTCTTGTTTTTTTAAGGTCGCTTCCCCTTCCTGAAGGTCTTTTTATTCCTTCTGAAAATAAACAGATGGCCCATTGTGGATTTCCGCATTTACCATGATCGCTTTTTACAGCGAGACACATCGGAAACAGTTCTTGAAACCCGGCAATAGTAGCCCTGAAAAGTCAATTCTATTGGCCTTCATGAGCCGGTTTGTTACTCTGATTTGCCCGTTTTATCCAAAACAAACCGGCTCTGACGATCAATCATGATGTTAAATGCTTCCAGTAATTCATCAAGACCACGTGTTTCCGGTTCGAGTATTTTCAGTGCTGAGACTATAGCCTCCAGCGTGGATAGACAATGAGCTTCAGGTTCCTTTCTGATTCGATAATTACTGGGGTGTTCAGGCTGCAGCGATACATGTTTTAATCGGGCAATCCATGGGTTTTCGTAATAAAGCCTTTTCGCGTGAGACCAGGTTGCATCGAGAACAAGCAGAGCGGAAGGCGGGTTGTCTGCAGTCAGCGGTTGGGCGTTTTTTGAAGGGAACAGGACCGCTCCGTCCTCTGGAAAGGGGATTTGAGTTAGAAGCGTGCGGTATTTCCATGCTGAATCAACTTGTCTTGAAGTGGAATTGGCCGGCAAACCGGAATGCGCAACGTGGATACGGCAGTTCTTCAATCCCAGCACAGCAAGCCGCGCTGTGCCAATGGGGTGAAACCGCTCTCGAAAATGCTGAAGAATCACAACGTCTGTTTTATTCGATACTTCCACTATTAAATCGCAGATACACTGCGTAACAGCTTTATGACATCGATAGCAGTTTTTTCTTGCCAAAGTCGATTCCCTGCTGGTGAAATGAGCGTCTGAAAAATCTGGAGGAAGGCAGTCCTGCACTTTCTCTAAAAATCTAAACAGCCGTATTATTTTGTATCTTTGGATCATGAGTGTCAATAACGAGCGATGGCTGGGTTTTAATTTAAAAGATCCGTAAAAAATATGTTATGATCTTTTCTCCTTGTACCGACCTTTGAGGGAGCAATCGAGTGGTCTTTTTCAATTACGCAGCCATGCAAGTAACAGCAAAAATTGTTTATTACGGTCCGGGTTTGTGCGGTAAAACGACTAATCTGAAAAAGATATACGATCAAACAACGCCCTCTTCACGCGGTGAGATAGTCAGTTTGGAAACAGAAACCGATCGAACTCTGTTTTTCGACCTATTGCCCATTGATGTAGGCGTTATCGGTGGTTTTCGAACGAAATTCCAGCTCTACACGGTTCCCGGTCAGGTTTTTTACAATGTAACGAGAAAATTGGTTTTAAAAGGCGTTGATGGAATTGTCTTTGTAGCGGATTCTCAAGCAGCCATGCTCGATGCCAATGTGGCAAGTTTTAAAAACCTTAGAGATAATTTAAAGGAATTGGGAATACCCCTTGAAAAAACGCCTATTGTCCTGCAGTACAACAAAAGGGATTTGGAAAATGTTTCAACATTGGCTGAAATGGAAAACGCGCTGAATCCTTTTGGCAATTACGTATCCATCCAGAGTTCAGCATTGACTGGAGAGGGAGTTTTTGAAACGCTGAAAGAAATTTCCAGGCAGACTCTGTTTAAACTCAGAAACAAGGTGGTCGATCAGAATGAGCGCAAGAAGCGGGAAAGCATGGTTTCTTTTAAATTACAGACGGAGGAGCTTTCAGCCGAAGATTTGAGCGACATTGAGGAAGAAATAGAGATTAACGAACTTACCGAAGGGGCTTTTTCCCCTCTTGATAACACGAATAGTGATGCGCAAGCGGATCTTGTCATTGCTGAAAGTGAGTCAAGCCTTCCGTCTCTTTCACCACAGGATATGCCCGTTTACGATGCTTCCGCAGGAGAATCAAGTTTACCTTCAGTAAAGTTGACCGACATTGAAAATCAGGTGGATGAAATTGTCATTGACAGTAACGATGAGTTTGGGATAACAGGTTCAGGTTGGGATGACGAGAATGAGTTAACACTAGATTTCGATTTACCCTCAAATGATCCAATTGAAACACCGGAAATGGTATTGGATGAAGCAGGCAATGATAAGGCTGCCATGGATGAGATGGATGAGGACACCCTGAAATCGCATGAGGAACACAGCCCTGACAATCTCGGATCGATGCCTGTGGAAATACCATCGGAACCAAACTCGTCTAATTCAATTGAGACACCAATTGATAGATTGTCGGAGGAAACGGGGTCGGCACTCATGGATCTGGATTCCATCGAGACGGAATTTGAAGAGTCCGAAATAGAAGGGCTCGAAGCCATTGAGTCTGAACTGGAGATACCTGAACCCGAATTGCTCGATAAGCTGGGCGACGGTTTTGAATTAGAACACAAGCCGCGCAGCAAGCATAATTTTGGTTCCAGGTTGGACGAATTAACGAAACTCACTCAAACTCATAGCCGGAAAGCAGGTAAGAGCCGACAGAAGTCCGATATTTTGGGTGATTTTCTCTCTGCAGTCAGCCCGAGAAAGAGGAAGGAAAAACGCATCAAAGTAAGAGCTCCGAGACCGTTCCATTCTGCACAGCTTAACTGTATTTTGGTGGACAAGAGTAACAATGTCATTCACACACAGCTGGTAAAGGTCAACCCGGTAACGCTACCCGATGGGAAAAAAGAAATACGAGTAGTTCTGGATGTTGAGGTTGAAAAAGAATGATCTGGGTCTCTATCTTACTCTTGTTTCAATTAGATCCCGAAACACAGCGCTCATTTAATCAATTCTTTGAGCATAGCAATCGCTTTAAAGTGAATTTCATACAAGTGACAGAAAGCCCTTTTTTAGACAGCAGCCAGGCTTCCGGAACACTATCCATCTCACAGCCAGGACGGTTGCGCATGGTTTACTTGCAGGGAGAAGAAAAGACCATCATCTGTGACGGAACAACCTATTGTGAAGATGATCATTTAGCTGAAATCCGAACATGTACGCCACTGGCGGATATAAAGAATGATCCGTTAGTTCGAGTCCTCCTGTTTGGACACCATATTGAAACGTTCTTTCTTGTTGACCGCTACAAAAGTGAAGAGGGTGCCGATATCTATCGCTTGAGGCCGAGGGAAAAAAGTGAGTTTCATCTTGAGATTTCATTTAACGAAAAGTGGCAGCCTCTTACCATGGCCATTGTCTCAACGGAGGGAGAGCGCACCCAATTTACCTTTTCCGGCTTTGAGATCAACCCCAAATTTCCCAAAGACTGGTTTGTGATTCCCGCTACCGATTATTGATGGATTCACCATCTACAGAGCGGTTTCAAGCCCATTTTTCAAATACGACAAAAGAGAATTGAAAAAATGGGCTGACAGGAAGTCTTTCTTTTTGAGGTTTTTTAACTGGCTCCTGCTGTCTCTCGTAAAAGATGAAACAATTGTCTGACAGGAATCTGCTTTCTGTGTAGACTTCATCGTCAGGATTTAGGATAATGTGGCGTCTTTGATTGGCATACCCAATGGTGCTGATATGACACTTGCAGATGTCCTAATCAAGGCCGTATTTTTAACCCATTATTGTCAGACAAAAGTTTTGCAAAACAGGAGAATGGAATGAAAGTAGGAACACTTGAACTTAAAACGGGATTGGCCGAAATGTTAAAAGGCGGCGTGATTATGGACGTCGTAACACCCGATCAGGCGAAGATTGCCGAAGATGCGGGTGCGGTTGCTGTCATGGCACTGGAAAGAGTCCCGGCTGATATTCGCGCTCAGGGTGGCGTGGCGCGTATGTCTCCCCCTGAACTCGTTGAAGCGATTAAGGCATCGGTCGATATTCCCGTCATGGCCAAGGTCAGGATAGGACATTTCGCGGAAGCTCAAATCCTTGAGTCTATCGGTATTGATTTTATCGATGAAAGTGAAGTTTTAACACCTGCCGATGAAGCCCATCACATCTGGAAACACAGTTTTAAAACGCCCTTTGTCTGCGGTTGCAAGAACCTGGGTGAAGCACTGAGAAGAATAGCGGAAGGAGCAGCACTTGTCAGAACCAAAGGTGAGCCTGGCACAGGTAACGTCGTCGAAGCTGTGCGCCACATGCGCAACGTACAGCGCGAAATAGCCTATCTCTCGGCACTGGACCCGGCTGAACTCATGTCTGAAGCAAAGAAGATGGGAGCACCCTTCAGCTTGGTCCAATCAGTCGCTCAGCATAAGTGCCTGCCCGTACCCAACTTTGCGGCGGGTGGTATCGCCACACCGGCTGATGCATCGTTGATGATGCAGTTGGGTGCCGAATCGGTCTTTGTTGGATCGGGAATTTTCAAATCAGGTGATGCCGCTACAAGAGCTGCAGCTATTGTTAAAGCCACCACGCATTACAAGAATCCCGATATTTTGAGAGAAGTCTCCAAAAACCTCGGTGAAGCTATGGTTGGTATCAATATTTCAGACATCCCCGCAGGGGAAGTCATGGCGGATCGCGGATGGTAATTGGCGTTTTAGCACTGCAGGGTGGTTTTCAGGCTCACCGAAAAACTTTGGATGCTTTGGGCGTGGCAACAGTGGAAGTTCGCCTGCTCAGTGATCTCCACCACCTCAACGGGCTCATTTTGCCCGGCGGTGAGTCTTCCACCATGCTCAAACTCCTCGAACGGGAAGATCTGTTCGCTGAGATCGGCCAATTGGGTAAAAACGGTCTTCCTGTCCTGGGTACCTGCGCGGGTGCCATCCTCATGTGTGGCAAGGTCATTGGCTCTGGACAAAAGAGTTTTGGCTTTATTCCTGCCGCCATCGAACGCAATGCCTATGGCTGTCAGCGCGAGAGCTTTGAAACCAGTTTCCCCATTTCAGCATGGGGGCTGGATCAGGTACACGCGCTCTTCATTAGAGCACCCCGGTTTACAGAACTCCATAAAGAGGTTGCGGTTTTGAGCACACTTGGCGAGGATGTTACCGGCATTCAATACAAGAATTACACTGCTGTCACTTATCACCCCGAATTAACTGCCGATGTGAGCTTCCATCGAGCCTGGTTGAAACAGAACCGTATCCTCGAGGAGGACAGGTGATATTAACAGCCCTCTCTGAACCGGAATACCAAACACAAGTATGGGGAAGAAACTACGCGGAGCGCTATCGGCATCCCATAGAGGAATACAGCATCCTGAGAGAATCAGCCGGGGTCGTTTATTTTCCCGGATTCGAGTACATTCAGGTTACGGGCTCCGATGCGGGGTCTTTCCTGCATAACATACTCACACATAACAACCTCACCATGAAACCAGGCGACGCTTCGCCGGCCTGGCTATTGGATAGCAGCGGTAAGATTCAAACGCATTTACACGTCGCCCATCCTGAAGCGGCAAGCTACCTGTTGCAGTGCTTTCCGGGCATGGCGGAACAAACGGCAAAAACACTGGATCGATACATCTTTATGGAAGATGTGGCTCTGTCCGTTCAAAAAGAGTGGCATACCTTTTCCATTCAGGGAAAGAATGCCGGAATGCCAGAGGGATTCGAGTTTCACAACGGCTTCCCTCACACGTGGACAGGTGAACCCGGATTCGATCTGGTTTTATCGAAAGAACAACTGCAGTCGGCAGCTCATGAACTGACTCAACAGGGTTTTGCTCCACTCGGTCTGACGGCACTCCAGATCCGCCGGGTTGAACTCATGCAACCCTGGTACGGTGTCGACATGGAGGCAGGGCGCAATCCGCTTGTCTACGGGAAAGGGTCTGCCATATCCTACACAAAAGGCTGCTTTCTGGGACAAGAGACCATCGCCATGACAAGAGACCGGGGCCGCCCGCCTATGCTTTTGTGCCAGCTGGAAAGCCCTGATGCTCAAATGCCGCCCGGTCCGGTCAGCCTGGTTGCAAACCAGAAAGCCATTGGCCATCTTTCTTCCGTTGTATTCAGTCCAGAATACGAGCGACCGATGGCTCTGGCGACAGTTCAGTACACCAAAGTGGAAAAAGGCCGAACCTATCAGGATCAAAACGGTCAGGACTGGGTCATCAGAGAAGTCGCTGAATGGCGAGAGTAGTATTTCGAGAGTTACAGGTGGACGCGCTGTTTTGATTGATAGCGACACACGTGTGCCGCTTGTGAAGGTAAACACGCTTTTTGTTTTTACCATCGCGACCACGGAATTTGTTCGCGCTTCAGTTAACAAATACCTGCCTGGAATGCGCCAATTGCAGGGAAGAGTCGTTCTCTCTGGCGAGCAAGAATGAAAGAGAGGCAGCCAAAGAGCACACGACAAAAGGAGACGAAAGAATGAATAAATGCACTTGTCAATCCCCATTGGGAACCTTAACCCTTGTGGCAACCAGGACGCATCTGAAGGGGATCTGTTTTGAAGGTCGTGAAAAGGCAACATGGAAAGATCAGCCTGTGGATAAAGAAAACGCCGTTCTTCGCGAGACTAAAAAACAGCTTCAGCAGTACTTCAACGGTCAGAGAAAAATCTTCAACCTGCCCTTGCAGCCGGATGGCACGGTTTTTCAACAGCACGTGTGGCAAGCCCTGCTCCACATTCCGTTTGGACAAACAGCCAGCTATTCCCATATTGCCCGGGCCATAGACAATCCCAAGGCGGTGCGAGCGGTGGGCGCTGCCAATGGACGCAACCCCATTCCCATCGTCATTCCCTGTCACAGAGTTATCGGCAAAGGGGGAGCGTTGACCGGTTACGCAGGAGGCCTTTCCCGCAAAGAGTGGCTGCTCGATCACGAAAAAGGGGATGGCCGTCTTTGATTGGAACGCTCTTTTGGGTTCTAGATACTGCGAATAAAACCGCCATCCACCGGTAAAATGGTTCCCGTGATGTAACTGGCCTGTTTTGAGGCCAAGAAGGTAACAGCGGAGGCCACTTCTTCGGGTGAAGCAAAGCGAGCCATGGGGATCCGGGTTTTGACTTCATCCATGAGGACGTCACTGCTGACACCTCTTTGGTGAGCCATGGAATCAAAGAGGTACTCGAGTCGCTTGGTGAAAATATAACCCGGAGCGACTGTATTGATAGTGATACCTTCTTCCCCAATTTCATTGGCAAGTGTTTTTGACATACCAACCACACCCGCCCGGAAAGCAGTGGAGAGCATCAACCCGTCCACGGGCTGCCTTACCGAGACGGAGGTAATGTTGATAATGCGGCCCCATTTGGCTGCCTGCATATCGGGGAGCACTCTTTTGGTCAGACGCACGGTGCTCATGAGCGTAGTTTGGTAGGCAAGTTCCCAGTTTTCGTCCTCAAGCGACATAAATTGGCCAGGAGGAGGGCCACCGCAGTTGTTAACGAGAATATCGATGCTGCCGAGTGCTTCTCTTGACTTTTCGATCAACTCATCGATTTCTTCCGGTAAAGTCAGGTCGGCTTTGAAGGCCATGACCCGCTGTCCTGTTTGACGTTGAATACTCTCGGCTGTTTGCATGACTTCATCCAATGTACGTGAACAGCAAATCACATTGCAGCCTTCCTTTGCCAGGCACAGGGCACAGGCTCGTCCAATTCCCTTGCTGGAGGCAGCCACCAACGCGGTTTGTCCTTGAATACCCAGATCCATCTTCATCTCTCCTTCACAACGGATAGTTCATTATACATCCACTCAACCGGCCTGCAAACTTCTGAAGCATCAGCCGGGGCAAGGATGCCGTTTCTTTTTTCAACACAACAGCATCTTATCCATATAAAAATTCCGTTAGTGTAAAAAACAAAAATTTGCCTGTGCTGTTAGAAACTCTGTTTTTTTGCGGTTAACGCTCTGTACTTCTCAATTTTGACCATGGATACGGTGCGATATGGTGATCTAACTCCAACTCCTCTCTCTTCTACAAACACAACTCGATTCATTTTCAAAAGATTAAAATCATATTATAGAACCCTGCCTTTATGCTAGAATGATTTCAGGCAAACAGGAGGCAATTTTGAGTCAGTTAGGTGTAGCGTTAGCTGGAGGCGGGATTAGTGGAGGCATCTATCACATTGGTGTACTCTGTGCATTGGAACATGCCATCGATGGATTGGATTTCATGGATGTCGATCACCTTATCGGGGTGAGCGCGGGAGCGATCATTTCCTCTCTCATGGCGAATGCCATACCGCCATCGGAATTGGCCAAGAACATAATTGAACCGGATCTCGACGAATACGAGTTCACACCGGAACTCTTTTACACGCCCGCGTACGAAAACTATGCCACAAAAGGGCTTTTTATTCCCAGACTGGCTGTCGATGCACTGCAGGATGTCCTTTCTCCGGCAAGGAAATACAGCTTCCTCAGCAATGTGCTGAAATTGTCCAGGCTCATTCCGGGTGGTATTTTTTCCAACAAGCCAATCTATCACTTTCTTTCGGATCTTTTTGCCAAAACGAACAGGACCGATGATTTCCGAAAGCTCAAGAAGAACCTCCGCGTTGTGGCCACCGATCTGGATTCCTCAAAATCAGTGGTTTTCGGGCGCGACATTACCGATGTTCCCATTTCAAAGGCGGTTCAGGCCAGTGCCGCGTTGCCTGGCATTTTTCCCCCTGTTGAAATAGATGGTCGGGCTTATGTGGATGGGGCTCTGAACAAGACCATTCATGCCTCTGTGGCTTTGGAGGCTGGCTGTAAGTTGATGTTCTGTGTCAATCCCATTGTGCCTGTGGATACCTCCAGTGCCATAGAAAAAGGGGTGATGCAACGAGGTAAGTTGGTAGACCGCGGACTTCCCGGTATCCTGTCTCAAACTTTCAGAACCATCATTCATTCGCGGATGATAGCGGGCTTCAAACGCTATGAAAATGAATTCCCTGATGCGGACATTGTGCTCATTGAACCCAGTATGGAAGACTACACCATGTTCTTCACCAACGTACTCAGTTTTTCTTCGCGATTGAAGATATGCGAGCATGCCTATCAAGATACTCTCAAGCAATTGGTTGCACGCAGAAGTGAGATTGAGCCTAAAGTCAAGCGCCACGGCCTGAAGTTTAACAATGGCTTTTTGAGGGATACTGACCGCGTTATTTGGGATGAAGTATTGCCGAAGCGCAAAAAGGCAACCAAGAAACTTGAACACGCGCTGCATGATTTGGAAGCCTGTCTTTCATCGCGGACATCCATGCCACTGAGTTAGTTAGTACTCAGGCTTAAAAAGATATTTTCCCTGAGACGTTTTACTTGAGTTGCTGCCGCTTCGCCCTTACCCTTAGGGCTAAAAAAAACCATGACCTCAATTCAGGTTCTCCGATTGAGCGGTACTTTCGGTTTTGGAGAAATTCGTCTTGTTGAGGTGACGGTGGTACCTTAGACCATCTCAGTATGGAGATAAACGACCGGGAATAGATCAGTACCTTTTTAAGTCCTTTTTTAACAAACTCGCAACCCCTGTATTACGCTGTCAATATAGGTGAGGGGCGCGGCTAATATGTTCATTCCCCGCGAAGAGCAAGTGTGTTATATTTCAGCTATCAAATGGGAGGGGCCAACATCATGAAATCACTACTCGCATCACATGCAAAGGGAAAAATAAAACCGGATGCCATTTTTGGTGTGGGAGCCAAAGCCAAAGAGGCCAAAGCAGCTTTTGGAGCTGAAAAAGTCATCGATGGAAGTATAGGCATTTTACTGGATGATCAGGGTGAGTTAGCCTTGTTGCCTTCAGTCGAAAAGGCCACAGCCATGTTAAAGCCGGAAAACATTGCTCCATATGCGCCAATTTGCGGTACACCCGAGTACCGCGGCGATGTTGTTTCTTATTTGTTTGGAAAAGAGAGCCAAATTCTACCTACAGGGGCAGTGGCAACCGCAGGTGCCACAGGCGCTCTGCGACTGGCAGTCTGGAATTTCCTCGAGCCGGGAGATGCACTTATTACTCACGATTATTACTGGGGGCCGTATGGCACCATGGCTCGCGATGCTCTGCGTGAGCTTGAGACTTTTGCAACGTTCACCGAGTCCGGTGACTTCAATGTCAACGCGTGTTTGAAGTGCACTGAAGAGGTTTTGAATCGACAGGGCAGAGCGCTGGTTATTATCAATACCCCTTGTCATAATCCCTCGGGAATGAGTTTAAAACACGAAGAGTTGATTTCCCTCAAGAAGGGCTTAGATGAGCTTTGCCTGAAGAATCCCGAAAAACCGCTGGTGCTTCTCTTCGATGTCGCCTATTGGGAATTTGAAGAACCGGAGCGCAATCAATTGTTTCTCAGCCAGTTTGTGGATATGCCCGATAATTTTGTTTTCTGTATGGCTTACTCTATTTCAAAGAGCCTGACGCGATACGGTTTCCGAACGGGCGCACTGGTTGTTCGCTGTCGTGAGCAAGCGGTTCTCAATGAGATTATCGATACCATGCGAATGTCCATTCGATCCATGTGGTCCAATTCACCGCGAATCGGGCAAGCCGTCTTTTCAACTATTTTCAGGTCCGACGAGTTAAGGGCCCAACTGGCTGCGGAACAACGCCATTTCGCCAATCTCTGTAACAGCAGAGGACATGCCTTCGTCAAAGAGGCGCGAGCTTGCGGGCTGCAAACGACGCCTTATGCCGGGGGGTTCTTTGTCACCATTCCCTGTGCCAACAGCAAAGCGGTTTCAGACCGCTTGTTTAAACAGCGCATCTTCCTTGTACCCATGAAGAAAGGGGTCAGGGTTGCGTTTTGTGCTATTCCCACGCATCAAATTTCAGGGTTGGCGGAGAAGATACGAGCCGCTCTGGAATAAAAGCGATGGATGAATCCAAACGTCAGTCGAGAAAGGCTTTTTTCAAGGAAACCTTTTCTGTTTTCCGCAAAGGTCTTGGCAATCACGTGGAGAAAAAGATTTTAAAAAATATGGATCTCCCTCTGCGGCCCCCGGGAGCTTTGGATGAAGTGGAGTTTCTCTCAACGTGTACGCGATGTGATCTCTGTGTCAAGGCCTGTCCTCATCAGGCCATTTTGAAGAAAACACTCCGTGGTGTTTCTGCGGGCACGCCTTACATCGATCCCGATAAACAGGGCTGTCATCTCTGTGATGACATGCCCTGTATTGCCTCGTGTGAGCCGGGGGCATTGACTTTCAATGCCATTCAGCCTGTCGTGAGCATGGGAAAAGCAAAAGTGAATACGGAAACGTGTTTAACCTACAAGGAGACGCTTTGCACGGCATGTTATGACAGTTGTCCTTTTCCTGAGAAAGCAATAAGAATTGACTTTGACAGGCATCCTGAAATATTATCCGGCTGTGTTGGCTGTGGTTTGTGTACCAAGCTCTGCCCGGCTGCACCAAAAGCCATTAAAGCCTTTAGTCACGGTTACTTGAGAAGGGAATACCTGGAAGAGCAACTGTTTTAAACCCGCAAAGAGCAGTTCAAACAAGCCAGGTACCAAGCCCATTGGCAAGTTGGCACAGCCCTGCCGCTTTTTGGGCTCGAACAAGCGGTACTTGTTTTTTCTGTAAAAGCAGGAGCGTTAGTAATAATATATCCTTGGCTGTGTGATTTTACACAAAGCTGTCAATTTGTGTTGAATCCCACCATGAGACGCATCATATTGAACGGGTGACACTCTTCAGAACGGAGATTGTATTGAACGAATCAAATGACAAGATCCTGAACATTGAATACATTTTCCATTTGCTGAAAGACGGATCTGTTCGTCGATTTGCCATTGAAATATGCAAAGTGAAGAAGAAGATTGTGTCAACAAGCTGGAGTGCCGAATCCGCAAGTTCATGGTCAGACCTATCCTTTCATCAGTGCAGCAATTGCCCCTTGGATTCCTCCGTGGTTTCAAAGTGTCCAATAGCTTTAAACCTTCAAGCACCCATTGAGTGTTTTGCCGACCATATCTCCATCGAAGAAATTGAACTTGAAATTCATGTGCCTCAAAGAACCTACAGGAAGCGTACCCGGCTGCAATACGGTTTGCAGGCCTTTTACGGGTTACTCATGGCCTCCAGTGGATGTCCCAATATGAAGTTCTTAGCACCCATGGCCATTTTTCACACGCCGTTTTCTGATATGGAAGAGACGTTACTGCGAACAGCGTTTTTTTACCTGATGAATCAGTTTTTTAAAAAACTGGATGGCCAACCCTATGAATTCAGTATTGAAGGCCTGAAGGAACACTATCGTGGCGTTGAAAAAGTCAATTTGGGAATCATCGAACGCACTTCCGAAATTGAACACTTAGGTGAAGCGAACCAGAACGCCATTGTGGTACTCAACTCTTTTGCTCAAATGTTTTCTGTGAACAGCGCTCTCGACCTCAAGATGCTGAAATATATTTTTGAAGAGAATTAAGCTTGAAAGAGGTTGACAGTCAAGTGAAACCGAGCTCGGCAACAGAAACATAGCGCTCAGAGAAACATAGGACACCCAAAGGTCATGGGCTTGGATGTCCCTTGTTTACACTCTCTCTTGCACTGACTTTGGAGCCATTGGCCAACAAGTTAGCCATGAAAAAGACGGTGAACGAATAAAAAAGTAACGATGTGTTCGATTTTATAATTCACCATCATTCCCCTTTACTTTATATTGACAAGGACTTCAATGAGTGCAACGTCCTCTTCACCATCAAAGAACTGGAGTGCCTTTCCTATCAGACAGCCTGGTATAAGTCTTGCCGGATCGGCTTTCATGGCCACACCGGGTTGACTGCTTGAAACTAATAAATCGCCAGGTTGGATGGGACCACCTTCCAGGTTGACCTTGGTTGGAATGACACCGATTACACCGAGAGGAATACGCTCAGAGCCTTCCAGATCCGGTCCCAATATGACACCAGGCTTGCTGGCATAAACACCTGCGATCAAGGTGGAATAGGCTTTCTGGGAATGGTCCAGCTTCATCTCTTCCTCAATGGAAATAACCATGATATCCCCTGGCTCATAGTTCTGTTGATCTTCGATGACTTCAAATGTTTCGGCAAGATCAGCTCCTCCACTGTGAAAGGAGCCCTCAGCGTAAACCTCGCCAGCACCTGTTACACGAAATTTTGCATTGCCATTTCGAAAACCCTTAATGAGATGGGAACTGGCAGCCGTCGAATCATTTTCCAGAACCATCGTCGAGTCCCCACTGTTATTGAAGAAATGAGCCGCAATGCCATTGGTGGTATTGGTTGCTTCGGCGACCAGGGTAGGCCAGCTCAAGCCCCCGCCGTCACCCGATAGTTTGGCAGCTGTACGGCAATTATCAACAGACAAGCCAAAGATACAATGGTCGGATTGGAATCCCATGGCAGATTCCCGAACATAGACACCGGCCTTTAAAGCAGAATCCACTGCCATTCCATTACGGTCAGTAGCTTTAATATGGATGGCGTCTCCACCTGTAGTCGATTTAACGTAGAGGCCATGGTAAGCTGTATTTGTGTTTTCAATATGGATTGCGTTTCCTCCGGTATCTGAAAGAAAAAGGCCTTGTTCTCTAGTATGGGAAACTTTGACTCCGATATTCCCTCCATCAACATGAATGGCGTTTTCAACGGAATCGTTAATTTTTATACCATCTTTACCACTGTCTACTATCTGAATACCATAGCGAACCGGACCGCCAATGAGAATGGCGTCTTTGCCTATATTCCAGAGATTCAAACCATTATCGTTTGTTTCATATATGTCAATTCCGTTATTTGCATAACCCACGGAAAACCCGCTCCTTTTCGCGTTACCTATAGCAACCCCATCAGTTTTAGCATTGGCGATAGAAATGCCATGCTCCCCTGGTATATGGTCGCGTGGGTTCATAATGTCACCAGCTTCAGTTATCTCAATTGCACTAGAGTCACTATGACCGATGAAAAGGCCATTTCCTGTACAGCCTCGAACTTCAAGGGCATTGTCTTTATCATCGTCTATGTTGAGAAGAGGTGACCCCACATTATTGATGATAATGCCTTTTTGTTCAGGATCGTGAATAAAAAGCGCAACATTGTTGTTGTGAAAAGTACCACCAAAGTTAGTTGAGTTAGCGTCAAAGGCCACATTTCCACTGGTGACTTTTATTGCTGACGCCGATGTTACATTGTCTACCTGGATACCTTTTTGACCGTCGCTGGTTGCCACAACACCCAACTTGACATCAAGTCCGGGATCCGTGTCGCCAATTCCTACAGATTCATTACCCAGATAGACCTGGTTGTTGTTTTGTGTCCAAACCGAATTACCACCGGAAATAGGAACCCCAAGCCACTCTCCATCCATATTGATCACTTCTCCATAACCCTGAATAGAATAGGAAGTGGCTGTCATAGCAATAGCACTTAGATTTCCCGCAAGGTAGTTGGCCAAGTCTGCAAGATAAGTGACATCAACACTAGAGGTTTTACTCAAAGACGTCTTGAGGCTTTCCAATACCTGCCCTGAGTTTTCTGAAACAGGAATGACATCCTTTTGAGGGTGAATAATTTGTGGATTCTCCCAAAGCGCATAGCCATCCACGAAAACTTGAATGTACAATTGGGCACGGCGTGCAACAGAGGAAGGCAATGGCTCTCCCGTTGAGCCCAGTATAAGGAGATTCTTTTCCTGAACCTTCCAGACTTTTTCCGCCATCTCTTCAAACAGGGTTTCTCCTGAGGGCTTGACATAGTAGGCAACTTCCACGAAATCAACGCCCTCCGTGATCAGTGTTTCATTGGAATCCTGATCGAAGACAAAGGGAATGACTCGGGCCTCTTGAGCCAGAGTTAATCCACTGTAAATAACAATTAAACCAATCCAAATCTTTTTCATAATCTTCTCCTAATTCTTTAAAAAACTGGTAAGCGCTTGTGTTACTTTCAATAAGGCATACAGTTGACAAGTTCAACCAAGTCTTGAATATCAATTTGTGATGCGGGGTTGCTGAAATCGTATATGGGGTTGGTCGATAACCAAAACGAACACCCTTCCCCAAGGGTTAATCCTGGCCAGGCAGGTATGGTGATGCTTAAGTACGCACCCGTTTGAAAGCCCATGCTGTCGGGCCCATCACCCTCTGGAGAACCATCGTCCCACCACTTTGAGGCCAGGCTACTGTCGCCGGACAGGCTCACATCCCCCGATGTACTTGTCTCAGGGCCGGAGAAAACCAATTGAGCGACAAGATAGTCCTGGTTGGGTGTATCGCCAGCTGCCCAGCCTACTACCTTCAGGTTACCCGTTGCGACTACTTGAGAGGTATCGGTCGCTATGGCGCGAAAGGGCCATGATGAAGAGATCGATCCATCCAGGGTACGCGCATACCAGGCTTGAGCATGGGTATTTAATGTAATTTGAACTAGTGAAGCATTGAGCCCGGCTGGTTCACCACTACTGCCTGTGAGCCCCGTAACGTTGACGCGTAACGCCACGACTCTGGCCGCTCCATTGCAAAGTGTACCTCCATCCTCGAGGTGAATGGTGGCTTGACCGGAGACACCGGATTGAGCCCAGGTCAAAACACTTGCAAAAGTGCATAAAGTACAAAAAAACAATTTCATTCTAAACCTCACTTTAAACGTTCTGATGATTTGTCATCTACAACTCACAGTAAGTTCAAATGAAGGCAAATACAAATAAAATAAATCTAAAATTTCCTCAAATCATTTGTTATGAGTATTTTAAAAGGGCTAAATCAGTTGATTTTTTTAAGTTTTTTCACCTTTTTTAATAAAAAATGGACGGGGGGCTGACGTTAACGACATTTTTTGGGGACTGTACCCAAAAAGTTACATGAAATAATTAGACATGAGCATATCAAAAATGGAACAGTATTCTTGGTTCTTCAACTCAAAAAATACGAACGATCCAGAAAAGCTTAAACAGCCGTCAATCAAAGCAAAATACGATCCAGGATCTCGAACCTGGTGATCCATGTCATTATCCCTCTGTCTTGTTTGTGGTATAAATAATGATATCCAAAACAATCGGGGGCATGCCATGAACTGGCTTTACATTTTTATAATAGGTTTTTTCGCCATAGGAATGCAAGCTGCGGACCTAACGGTCACATTTCAGCAGGGTCTCAATGGCTATTCGGGAGTATCTGACACATGGGTAAGTACCAATTCCTGGGATACGCCTCCACAACATACGGTGAATTACGGTCAGAATGAATCGATTACTCTCATGAGAGACGGTGATCAAAATCCCTTGCTCAAGTTCGATCTTTCCAGTATTCCCGCAAATAGTAAAATCGTTTCTGCTCACCTTGAGCTGTATAACATCACACCTTCCTCCAGTGGAGCCCAAGTATTTGATCGCCGTATCCGGCTGTTTCGGATCCTAAGGGACTGGGATGAGGGAAATCAGATCAATTCACCGATTGATGCATCGGGAAAACACGGTGCAACCGGTGACCATGCCTTCGACTACTTTCCGGGCAGCGGGGTTGATGTACCATGGGGTGAGCGCGGCATGCAGGCGAACACAGATTACGACGGTACTGAAACAGGTCATACCGATGTTCAAGATGAAGGTTGGTACAGCTGGGATGTCACCGAACTGGTTCGCAACTGGGTTCGTCTGGAACAGCCTAACTTCGGTTTCGTTCTTAGAGATGCAACCGGTTATCAGGATGGACACACTGACTGGCGTGAATTTCGTTCCTCGCAATTTCCCGACTCTCAATTTCGGCCCAGGCTCATAGTGACTTACAATCCAGATGTCCCCTTCGCCTCGGCCGGGCCTGATCAAGAGATACTGGATTGGGCGGGCAGTTCCATTCAGTTAGATGGATCGGCAAGTACAGATCGACCGGGTGGCAATAATGCAACGCTTCAATACCAATGGGAAGTCATTCAATCTGGCTATGGTTCCAGTCTTTCAGGTATCGTAGGTCAGGATCAGATGCCCTCTGTTACACCCGATACAGCAGGAGAGTGGATTTTCCAATTGACCGTAACCAATGACCTGGGTGAATTCGCAACTGATACGGTCAATGTCCGGCTTCTCTCCATTAACGCATCCCATCCGCGGATTTATCTTTCTCCGCAGAAACTAGCCCAGCTCCAGGCTCGAGCTGTTACGGGAAATCCTCGTTGGGATCAACTGGTTCTGGAAGCTCAGGCTGCTGATGCACACATGCATACCAAGGCCTTGGTGGGACTGCTGACCAATAGCGATTCGCTACAGGATTCAGCCGTTCAGGATGCCATTGATCTCATGAACCAAGCAGGTGACTACCCGACCAAAACAGGTGATATAGCTCTTGTTTATGACTGGTGTTACAGTCGGCTTTCCACGCAGCAAATCCAGAATTTCGTCTCTTATTTCAACAGCTGGGCTCAAGATAATTTAGATAACCCCTACAGTTCCGATGTGCCCGGCTGGGGTAATTACTGGCCGCGATTTTCCTATTCCTTTCTCCTTGCAGGTTTGGCCAGTTTTGGAGATAACCCCCGTGCTCAGGAGTGGATGGATGAATATCGCAAGAACCGTTTCCAGGCTTTCGATATCGACATACTGAACCGCATCGCAGAAGGTGGCGCATGGCCAGAAGGAATGATTTACGACTGGATTGCGAATCTCTCTCTTGTTCGTGCTATTCAAGCCTGGCTGTCCGCTACTGGAGAAAATCTCTTTCTCTCTTCCAGTTGGTTTAAAGAGCGCCTTCCCTTCCTGCTCATACACCGTTGGCCAGGACTCGCCAGTGAGTGGGGTTATGAATACCATCCCTATGCTTCCATAGGCGATAGCGAACGAAATCGGGGAGCGATTGGAAATTACGAACGAATTATGAACCTGATCCTGCTGGAACAATTCCCTGACGAACCCCTGTCGAGACAGCTCCACGCCTATATGGCTTCCGGCACAACCGCCAATTCGGATACGTTTCTTTATCATGACGAGTTCATGTGGTTTGACCCCGATCTGGTTCCTGAACAACCGCAGCTTAAAACACACTATGCCAGGGGAACGGGAACCGTGATTATGCGCTCGGGTTGGCCTGATGGTGCTGAAGATACCGACCCCTCTGCAACACACATCATGTTTCAATGCGGCGATCATTTCACTTATCATCAGCATTACGATCAGAACAGCTTTACCTTGTTTAAATACAACGATCTCGCATTAGACTCCGGCGTTTATTCAGGGGACGGTCTTTCCTACCATGACCGCGATTATTATGTTCGGACAATCGCTCACAATACACTGATCGTGCGAAACCCTACAGAGGATTTTTCGGACAGCAGGCCGGAAGCAACGACCAATGACGGCGGACAGCGTTCAGTCTATCCAGCCACACGATCACCACAAACAGTTGAATATTTCGACTTACATCAGACCCATTACGAAACAGGAAATATCACCCGCTTTGAAGACCACGAAGCCTTTACCTATGCCTTGGGAGACGCAACACATGCCTATAACAACCCAACCTACAATCAAGCCATGGATACGGACCTCTCAGGAAATACAGCGAAAGTAAGCCGGTTCTTGAGGTCATTTTGCTATTTACGTGAGGTTTCCGGTTACCCGGGCTCGGGTGATTACGTGGTGATGCTCGACCGGGTTGGTGTGGTTCATGCCGCCTACAGTGGAGAAAACACAAAGCTCTTGTTTCATACCTTTAACGAGCCTCAAGTCAACGGAACACCGCAGACTGTTTCGGCTGGAGAAACTCTTTACACGCAAGCTTCGCAGGTTACCTCTGCCAACGACCCTGGAAAACTGTTCATCAACTTCATCCATCCAGAACAAGTTCACATACGAAAGGTTGGCGGAAGGGGTGAAAAGGCCTTTTGGGTTTTTGATCAGAATGTTGATTGGCATTGGGATGCAAGTGAACCCCAGCCTCGTCCGATCAGTGATTTTGAATCAGAGCCCTATGGAGAATGGCGTATTGAATTGGAGCCTGTGGATACCAATCTGGATCACAGTTTCCTGACTGTTATGACCCCACGCTCCACCGGGACTGTTTCTCCTCCTGCTATGAACCTCATTTCTGGCAACGGGTTATTGGGAGTTCACATTGAAGATTCAGGCTTAAACCGTGTCTGCGTCTTTTCAGCAGACGATGAGGGTGCCCCGCTGGCTGGCACACTGACTTATCAATTTGTGCCATCCGCTGAATCACACCACGCGATTTTTGATTTAGAGCCTCTTTCGGCTTATGAAGTGAATATATCCACTCCTGACGGTGCAACTCAAATTGAACTCGTTCCTCAACCCGGCGGTGCTTGGGTCGCTTCGGATCAGGGCGTCATCCAGTTTTATACCTCCGATGTGGACTTATGCGAAACTCAGTTTAATGCATTGGCATCCACCTGGCCGCAAGTGACCGTGTTGGAGCTCATTACAGAAATCTGCCAGGAAGAAGCCCACTCGTTATAGCAATTCAATGCAACAGCACCTTTTTTGATTCCTGAACAGGTGCGCCCCTTGAAACTTCGCAGCAGGCACGAAAAAGGTCTGGCTGGACCAATCGTTTCAACAGTTGAATACGATCGCATTGGTTGGAAACCGGTTCTGTCTGCAAGCGCGCTGTGTTCTTCTCTCGACCGCTGGGGTCGCAAGAGCAATCACGAAAGGCTGTATTTGACAAGGAAACAGGAGTCCTGTTTCAATATTCTATTCCTCCTAATTTCCGCAGATACGGTAACTCATCTGATCTTTGCATAAAGCAAACTCTCGTTTGATTGATTAAATGTTCTTCATTTTCCCTAATTTGATCGGCATGTTCAGCATCGTGATCTTTTGGAAGTACAAGCATCTTGGGCAGAATTTCGTTTTTAAATCTCTCAAATCCAAATAAAACATCCCCTAACTCACATTCAACTTCTCCACTTTCATTTAACGCAGAAAACATAGCTACAAGTTGTACATACTCTTCGTAGGCTGTATTGTATTCATTTAGAGAGATACCATGCAAAAGAATGCTGTCAAAAAGTAACTCATAAATGGCTTTAGCTTCTGCGTATCTCTTATGCAAGTACAACACCTGGGCAAAATCCATCAGTACATCCAAATGCTGATAAATCTCAACCGCTTTTAGTGCCGTGTTGAAGCTGGGGTTGTCGATAATTGAATGGTATTGTTCAAACGCAGAATCCCAGTTCGAGTTCATGACCTCTAATTTTGCAAGAATGTGGCGGCAGTATATTTCCGTTGGTGTGCCCTGAAAATATACCGAAAGATCTGTGAATAAACTGGCGGCATCAGGCCTGTTGAATGAGTTATAAAAGACCTCACCCAGAACGAGAAGGACTTTATTCAGGATGACCATTTCTTCATCGGTTAGCGAACGTTCTTCTGACAATTCAAAACAGCGTGAGATAACACCCTTTGATGCATACTTGATCCTGGCAGCAATCGCACCGAAATCTCGAGTTGGTCTGAACACAAACTCTGTGTCGTCTGGATTGGTTAAAAGTAAACCTGCCATTGATTTGGGAGGCTGAGGCTTTAAGTCGTTAAACCTTTTATATAATATTTTTATGTTTTCAAACTGTTCTTCAAGCGTTTTTCCGGCAAGTTGTTTTTCATGACTAAAAACATCTGGTTCCAAACGAACAGTGACCGTTTGATCCATTGTTATCAAGAGCAAAAAAAAGGTTAGCATTGGTGTCTCCTTTGCAAGCTTTAATGAACACACAATTCGTATAGATCAATAAAATATTAAACATTCATTTTTACTATGATATATTCTAGTGATGGTCATTGACCTTGTCAAGCATCAGCTTTCCGCTGACAGGGCTTTCGGACCCACTTGAATGGACCGATAATTCCAGGCACGAAACGGCAAGCCCTAGCATTAAGCTGTCGCCAGCGTGATTACTCGGGCAGGTAACACCGTTCCTTAAAACCGACTTCAAATCAGTTTTTCACAGAGATCAAGTGATCGGAATTTAGCTTGGTTGGCTATCCCGTCTGGTTACAGGTTACCGGGAAGGTAGGGTAAAAACAGCTCATTCTGTATTGTGTACTTTATATATTGAGCACTTACTGAAGTAACGCGTCCCATGCGGGGCCAGGTACTTTGACCAGATCTGCAACGGTTTGGCCAGCGTGATTTTTGAGATCTGTTCTGCCACCGGCCTCGATCAGTAGTTTTGCCGTTTCAAGGTGATTATTTTGGGCGGCGATCATAAGAGCTGTAAAGCCCATGCTATCAGCCGCATTGGGGTCCAGACCCTCGCTCAAACAGTGAGCCACCAGTTTCGTGTTCCCGTAGAAAGAAGCCCATCGCAGAGGACACCAGTTTTTGGGGAAGGGCCCTTTTACATCGATGCCGTGGTCAATGAGAGCGGCAACTACCTTGAAATTCCGCCTGGAACTCTGACTCGCTTGATAGAGGAGCGGTCTGCCTTTGCCATCTTTCAGGCTTAAATTGGACCCGCTGTTTAAAAGCAATTGCGTGAGATCGAGTTGGCCCCGCTTAACGGCATACATCAGAGCCGTCATGCCCATGGGATCAACCGTGTTGACATCGGCACCTTCGAGCAGGAGCAGTTCAACGACTTTTGTCGAGCCTTTTTTACTGGCCCATATCAGGGGATTCCATTGGTCAGGATACGTTCGCTCAAGATGGGCGCCTTTTTGGATCAAGGCAATCACTCCTTCATACACCTGGTCAGTGTAGGGAGCATGAGCCAGGTGCCATAATACGGTACGCTCTTTAAAATCAATTGTTTCCGTGTCAGCTCCGTGATCCAGGAGTACTTTTAGAATCGGGACATCGCCTCTCTTGGCCGCTTCCATAACTGGAATTTCGTTCAGCGAGCTTTTATCGTTGGCGGCAATGCCCCAATGGAGCAGTTTTGTCACAGCATCCAGATCGCTCTTTCTTATGGCTTGAATCATGCCATCTGAAGTGCAGTCAATCTGACGCGCTGCCAATTCCCTTTTAATACGGTGTTTCTGAAGCCAGGGAAACATGCCGAAATAAGCAAAACCGGCCAGTACCAGCAAGGTTAATGACAATCTGAAAGCGATTTTATTTTTCATAAAGATACCTGTAACGTGATTACGAGAAAAAGGACACGCCATTCGCTGACCCTGTCCATTGCAAAAAGAGTTACCGCAGCTTATCCCCAGATTTTGTGGGATACGTCTTTCCTGCTGAACCATTTGGCTTCTTCAAATATAAATGAATGTGTTTGTACAAGCAATAACACAGTGTAGCTGTGCTGTGAAAACGATCGAGTGAATGGCTCCGGTCGCCGCGATTCGGTAATGAAACACGGCAGGAGTCACACAATCAGAGGGTCATGGTGATGCCGACTCCGCTTACCCGCTAAAGCGTTCATACTTCTCCAGAAACACGGAACTTCGCACAGGAAACTCGACTTCATTTCGCCGATTCAGTCAGGTGTGTAAGCGCAAGGTGTGTCGGTTCGTTTTGCGACCTCTCATGATGGCGGCTTGAAGAACGAACACTCCATGGTTTGTATTCTGCGGGTACCACGGCGAGCTCTGGTTAGTTATTTTCGAAAGAAAAGCTGTTCTATTCACGATAGAATGTGCTATGTTAGCGCGTCCGGGTTTGCTCCTTGGTTGTGGGGGCTGCCGGTTATTAACCAAATTGGAGTCAAAATGAGAACCGAAGAAAAACAAGCCATCATTGAGTCTTACAAGAGACACGCCAATGATACCGGTTCTGTTGAAGTTGAAGTAGCTATTTTAACTCACAGGATTAATCACTTAAACAAGCATTTCCAGATCCACAAGAAGGATCACCATTCCAACAGAGGTCTGTTGAAAATGGTAGGTAAACGCAGACGTCTGCTGAAATACCTCAAGAAAAAAGATACAGGTCGTTATGATACCTTGATCAAAAAGCTTGGGTTGAGAAAATAATAAAAAAACCCCTTGTCCCCAAACGGATAAGGGGTTTTTAGTTTATCGGGAGATGAATCAGAGTTCATTGAATCGCGGTTCAATCAGCCCATTTTAACGAAGCATCGCTTCATAACATCAATAAAAACATAAAAGAACATCTCAAAAAAAGAACAAGCTCAAAAACAGAGTTGGAAGTATGAGGTAAGGTTCAGGCCTAAACTGAACGAGTAAAAAGCTCTGTTGTGAGCGTAGGAGAAAAAATGGAATACAGAAAAGAGATAGAGATTGGAGACAAGAAGATTATCATCGAAACGGGCAAGATGGCCAAGCAGGCTCATGGCTCCGTTATTGTTCGGTGTGGTGACTCCATGGTCCTGGCCACTTGTTGTGCTGTGGAGGAAATGGAAGAAGACAGGGGTTTTTTCCCTTTAACCGTTGATTACAGAGAAAGCTATTCGGCTGCGGGTAAGTTCCCGGGCGGTTTTTTCAAAAGAGAGGGCAGAGCGACCACGCGTGAAACACTCACCAGCCGAATGATCGATCGTCCTTTGCGTCCCATGTTCACCGAAGGTTTTCAGGGCGATACGCAAATCATGATCAATGTTCTCTCCTATGACGAAGAGAACGACCCCGATGTACTGGGTATGCTGGGCGGCTGTGCCGCGGCCTACTTGTCGCCCGTACCCTTTCCTCAGCCCATTGGCGCTGTCAGAGTGGGTCTGCTGGAAGATGAGCTCGTCATTAACCCAACCATTGAAGAACAGAAGAAAAGTCATCTCGATTTAATCGTTGCAGGTACCGAGGAAGGTATCGTTATGGTTGAAGCGGGCGCTGATTTCATTTCAGAAAATGTCATGGTGGAAGCTCTGGATTTTGCCCATGAACACATTCGCAATATGACGAAATGCCTGACCGAAATGGCTGAAGAAATGGGCATTGAAAAATGGGAAGTCAAGCCCAAAGAAATCGATGAAGCCTTTTTCGCCCAGCTTGAAGAAGAATGCAAGGAAGGCATCATCAAGGCTCTGACCGTCAAAGGGAAGCACGCTTCTGATAAAGCCCTCAAAGCCTTCAAGAAAACCGTGCTCGAAAAATACGAAGAGGATGAAGAGCAGCTCGAGAAAGCATCCGCGTACTTCGGTACCATTAAGGAAAAAATATTCCGCTCTTACTCCCTTACCACCCGTAAGAGAACGGACGGCCGGGCACTGACCGAAATTCGGCCCATATCCACAGAGGTCAGTCTGCTGCCCCGCGTGCACGGCAGTGCTCTTTTCACACGCGGTGAAACACAGGCCATGGTCTCCCTGACTTACGGTACATCGTCCGATTCTCAAACCATCGATTCCATTCGCGGTGAAATTCAGAAGCGCTTCATGCTTCACTACAACTTCCCCTCGTTCAGTGTCGGGGAAGTGAGACCCAACCGGGGACCGGGTCGACGTGAAATCGGGCACGGCGCTCTGGCAGAACGTGCTTTGACACCCGTTATTCCCCCTGTGTCATCTTTCCCCTATACCATTCGCCTGGTATCCGATATTCTGGAATCCAATGGCTCCAGTTCCATGGCTTCGGTTTGCGGCGGTACTTTAGCTCTGCTCGATGCAGGTGTACCCATTGAAAAACCCGTGGCCGGTATTGCCATGGGTCTCATAAAAGAAGGCGACGAATATGTCATCCTCTCGGATATTCAAGGTGCCGAAGATCATTACGGCGATATGGACTTCAAGGTCACCGGTACCGATGAGGGTATTACTGCTCTTCAAATGGATATTAAAATCAAGGGTCTCACCAAAGAGCTCATGGCAGAAGCCCTTGAGCAGGCCAGAGAGGGCAGGCTCTTTATTCTGAATAAAATGGCTGAAACCATGCAGGAACCAAGAGAGACTTTCTCTCCCCATGCACCCAAGGTCGTCAACATCAAGGTTCCCATTGATAAAATTCGCGACGTAATCGGCCCTGGCGGTAAAGTCATTCGTTCCATTATCGAGAAAACAGGTGCCAAAATCGATATCGAAGACAGCGGTAACTGCACCATTTTCGCCTCCACCAGTGAATCAAGTGAACAGGCAAGGAAAATGGTCGAAGACTTGATTGCCGTACCTGAAGCGGGTAAGTCCTATCTGGGTAAAGTGAAACGCATTAAGGATTTCGGCGCGTTTGTCGAAATTCTTCCCGGAACGGAAGGTCTCCTGCACATTTCCGAGATTGCCAACTACCGGCTCAGGAATGTAACCGATGAAATTCAGGAAGGTGAAGAGATTATGGTCAAGGTTCTCGCGGTAGAGGGAAATGGTCGAATTAAGCTCAGTCGAAAAGCTCTGCTTGATTAACAGACCCTTAACTAACAAGTCAGGAAAAGCCCGGTTCTGCCGGGTTTTTTTTGTTGAAGGCTTTGTTTTCAGTCGAGCGCGATATAAAATGGAACTTGACGAGCTTTCAGGCATTGTGAAAAAAATAAACTCACAAAGCGGGATTTCGTAATAAAACATGAAACGGCTGTGATTCTTGCCTGGTGCTCGACGACAGCAGTGTAATTTGGGAGTATGGAATGTCGGAACTTCGCGTTTTTCCAGTTGAAAAACAGGGCTTGTGGGTCTTGAATGTGGATGGTTACATCAACGCTCACACCGTTCAAAAATTTGAACAATCACTGCAAGACCTTCTCAAAGAAGAAAAATACCAAATTCTGTTGAATTGCCGTGACTTATCGTACATCAACAGTTCCGGGTTAGGGGTTCTGATGGGCTCTATCGATGAAATTCAGGAAAAAAACGGTTTTCTCTGGCTGTGTGATATGAACGAAACGGTCTTTCACATCTTCGACACACTGGGCTTTACGCATCTCTTCCCCGTCTACCAGAATGAGGAAGAGGCTTTTTCAAAGTTCAACAGTGAGGAACCGCCCTCATGAATAAAAAGAACCAACCAATTGCAACAGGTATTCTCAAGCTTGAGTTCCCGAGCCATTTCAAATGCATTCATTTGGCGACGGAATTTGCCCGGGAGTCCGCGCACATTGCAGGGTTCGATCGCAAGTTATCAGGTCAAATAGCGCTTGCTACCGATGAAGCACTCACCAATGTTGTCAAACACGCCTACAAAGGCCAATCCGATAAGCACATTAAGCTCGCCGCGGAAATTACCGATGAGGCTTTGATTCTGAAGATCTTCCACACGGGTATTCCACTCAAGAAATCCCAAATCAAACTTCCGGATATGAATTCCTACATTAAAGAGCGCAGAGTGGGTGGTCTGGGTTTGTTTTTAATGACCAAACTCATGGATGAAATCGATTACACCGAGGGTCGGGAACACTGTTGTCAAATGAAGAAGTATCGAAAGAAAGGGGCGTAATGGAACGCCCGTATCAAACTATCGCCAATGCCATTGCGGCTTTGGGAAGGGAACACGCCGGAGCCGGCAGACAATTGTCCGAGTTGCTCAGTCTCCACGAATGCGTCACCACACTTAATCACGCCAAGACTTTAGATCAACTGCTGGAAGTTTTCGTGTTCACGGTGCTCGGAGAAAACCCCAGCCGGTCTGCCGCTGTTTTTCTCAAAGCCGAGCAAGGCTGGTACCGGGCCTTTTACAAAGGTGCGGCCAAAAAAAACGGTGACTATAGCTGCCTGGCCAAAATGGAATTGCTTCACCTGCAAAGGGAAATCATCTCTCTTGATTCCTGTTCCGCTCAAATAGAGGCTATTTTGAGTGACTGCAACTTGGATCAAGCCGGGTTTTCGCGTTTCGTGCCACTCGTGAACCAGAAAAAGTTAGTGGGTCTGCTTGCCTTGGGTCAAGCCATGATCGAAATTGATTTGGAAGCCAAGAATCAGTGGCTCCTCAGTTTGGCCGATCTCTTTGGCCTGATCTTTGGCAGTATCATGGACAATCAATCTCTGGAGTCTGTCAATAGAGTGCTGGAACAGAGAGTCTTTCAACTGCAGACGATTCGCGATGCAACCGATATTTTTATTCGATGTCACAATCAGGAAAGCGTATTTCGGGCACTCTCCCAGAACTTAATGGGGCAATTCTTCATCAGCCGCAGTGGTTTTGTCGAGCAGGATGAACAACGCGTCATCTACAAAACGGGTTGCCGGGCCAGTGAGATTCAAAACTTCTTTCAAAAAGAAGAACACAGGCAGTTTTTAACAAAACTGCCTGCTTATAGCCTGGCCCGACTGGATTTCAGCCCCAGGTTCGCCTATGTGATGAAGTTGGAAACGCTGGAAGCCGGAACCTTCATCTTCATGCTGGGACCGCGTTTAAACGGTAAACTCATTGAAGCAGACGATGAAAATTTAGTGATTGCATTAGCCCGGCAGGCCAGCTCAGCTCTGGATCGCCTTGCACTGGAAGAACAGCGTGTAGAAAACGAGCGCATGCTCAAAGAGCTGGAGCTTGCCCGCGGTATCCAGCAACAGCTCTTGCCCGAAACGGAGCCCGATATTGAAGGTTACGAAGTTACCGCTGAAATGAGACCGTTCAATCAGGTGGGAGGCGATTTCTTTGATTGGTTTGAGGTGGCTGAAACAGGCAATTGGGGACTGTGCCTCGCTGATGTTTCCGGTAAATCGCTGCCGGCTTCGATGATTATGACAACAACCCAAGCTTCGCTGAGAGCTCTTTCAACCCACACTCCCGCTTCGGTAAGCGATATCGTGAAGCGGCTCAATGCCCAGCTTTGTCTTGCGATTCCCTCTAACCGCTTTGTAACCATGTTTTTTGGTATCCTGAACCCTCAATCACACAAACTCACCTACATTAACGCCGGTCATAATCCGCCTTTCCTGCTTAAAAGCAATGGCCAGGTGCGACAATTGAGAGAGGGTGGTATGGTGTTGGGTATGTTTGCTTCCGCTCCTTATCATGTCGGAGAGGTTGAACTGGAGAAAGGGGACGAACTACTCATCTACACCGATGGTATATCGGAGCTGGTGGACAGTCGGGATGAGGAGTACGGAGATGATCGCGTGTTGGATTGCTTCGTGAAGCATGCCGGTCAGCAACCTCTTTCTGCGGAAAAGGACATGCTGTTCAATCACGCGATTCAATTTTCCGGTAACCAGCTTGTCGACGATATGACCGTTGTTTTGATTCGAAGAAAAATCTGATACTTCCAGTTTGATGATCGTGGCATCATCTTCAGAATTGGAAGAAAAGAGAGGTCTGTTTTGCAAGAAAAAGCCAGAATTTTAATTGTCGATGACGAAGAGGCCATACGCCGCAGCCTGGAAAAGATCCTGCTCTACGAAGGATACGATGTTTCAATGGCCTCCAATGGCAAACACGCGCTTGGTTTTGTGGAGAATCGGGAACCCGATGTGATGCTTCTCGATATCAAAATGCCCGGAATGGACGGAATGGAAGTCCTGACGAAACTCAAGGCAAAGGGTCTTGAGCTTCCCGTTATCATGGTTTCTGGGCATGGAACCATTCAAACAGCCGTCGAAGCTACCCGATTAGGTGCGTTTGACTTTCTGGAAAAACCACTCCAGCGCGATCGTGTACTGCTGGCTTGCAGAAACGCCCTGGAAAAGAAACAGTTAAGTCAGGAAAACAAACGGCTGCTCCTGGAAAAAGAACAACCCTATCAGATGATCGGAGAGCATCCTCAGTTTTTAGCCATGAAAGAACGACTGAACAAGGTGGCTCCTACTAAAGCTACCGTTCTGATTACAGGTGAAAGCGGTACCGGCAAGGAACTCATCGCACGTTACACACACAAAGCGTCCAAGAGAACAGGCCGATTTATTCAGGTCAACTGTGCGGCTATTCCAGAAGATCTGATTGAGTCGGAACTCTTTGGACATGTGAAGGGCTCTTTTACCGGCGCCACCAAAGATCAGGTGGGCAAGTTCCGGCAGGCAGACAGGGGCACCATTTTCCTGGATGAAATTGCCGATATGAGTCTCAAAACCCAGGCAAAAGTGCTGCGCGTGCTTCAGGAAGGTGAAGTGGAACCCGTTGGCGGCAATCAAACCTATCAGGTAGATACCAGGGTGCTGGCCGCCACCAACAAGAACCTCGAGGACATGGTGCGGCAGGAAACATTCAGAGAAGATTTGTTCTTTCGACTAAATGTCGTTCCTGTTCATAGTATTCCCCTCAGGGAACGCCGCAGCGATATTCCCCTCTTGATCGAGCATTTCAGACAGGCCTTCATTCGGGAGAATGGTGCCAACGTGCCGCCCTTTCGCGAGTCATCCATGAAAAGGCTGATGAACATGCCTTTTAAGGGCAATGTCAGGGAATTGAAAAACACCGTTGAGCGTCTGCTGATTCTGGGTGAAAGCGAAATTGAAGCCATATCGCCTGCTTCAGGTGACTTGTTTGCAGGCGGAGAATCCTACTTTCTCAGCTTCACTTCGCTGAAACAGTTCAAGGAAGAAACCGAAAAGGCCTTTCTGAAAGCCAAAATTAAGGAAAACAGCGGGAACCTGTCGAAAACGGCTGAAGCCATTGGCACTCCCCGCAGCAACCTCTACAAGAAAATCGAGCAATACGGGCTCAATCAAAAGAAAAATGAAATGGGAAAGAAATGACTGAAAAGCTCTACTTAAACGATTCAACTCAAATGGAATTTAAAAGCACGGTTTCTGATATCACGAAATACAGAGGGAAACCGGCCATTGTCCTGAAAGAGACCCTATTTTACGGAGAAGCAGGCGGGCAACTGGCCGATCATGGCCGATTGCAATGGCACGGCGGAGCGGTGGATGTTTGTGATGTTCAAATTGAAGAGCAGACGTTTTACCATCTTGTAGAGAGCATCCCGGAAGGTCTGACAGCCGGAAGCGATGTGGTGGGAAAAGTTGATGCGCAGCGGCGATGGGACCACATGAGACAGCATACCGGGCAACACCTTGTCTCTGCCGCTTTTTACACAGTTGAAGGCATTAAAACCATTTCATCCAGGCTGGGTTCCAGGGTTTCCACCATCGATATCAATATCGAAAAACCGGATTGGGAACTGGCCAGGCGTATCGAGCAAAAAGTCAATCAGACCATCATGGAGAATCGACCGATTGTCATCCACTACCCAAACGCGGCAGAACTGGCCACCATGAAAATGAGACGAACGCCCAAAGTCGATCGGGACATTCGCGTTATAGAGATTGCGGACATGGATTTAACGCCCTGCGGAGGCACACACTGCCGCACAACGGGCGAAGTCGGGTTTGTGAAAATCATATCCTTGGAGCGTTACAAGGGCATGATCAGAGTGACTTTTGTGGCGGGACAGAGAGCTCTGGACGCCATTCAAAGCATGTCTTCCCAGGTGCGAACCGTGGTCAGTGAAACGGAATGTCAGCTCAGCGAAATCCCCAACATGCTCAGCGGATTGCATGAGGAGCTGAAAGAAACAAAGTACAAACTGGGAGTGATGAGGAAAGCCCATTTGGCTCGAATTGCAGAACAACTATTAAGTGAACATGTTGAAAGCAAAGGGCTAACGGTTATTCTAACGGTTCAGGAACAACTCGATGCAGAAGCTCGCCGCGTTTTGGCGAGCGCGCTTTCAGCCCGAAGTGATGTGGTTTCAGGTGTTTTTTCGCGGGATATTCAAGCGGGAAAATGGATGATCGTCATGGAGGCGGCTTCCCAGACCGGTGTCCAGCTGCAGAAACTGTTCAAAGAGTTCTTCTTCCCCAAAGGCGGTAGAGGCGGTGGAAGAGCTCAGCACGTGGAAGGCTTTTTACCCGACCAAGATGTGGCCATCGAAGAAGTGTTGGAAGAACTCAAGACCGCTTTAACGGGACATTGAGGCCGTTCACCGAGGGCACCGTTGCTTTTTCGTTTTTTATAAATACAGAGTGATCGTTGTTCCTGCCCTTTGACAAAAAACAGGAACCCCGGAAAAGTCACCGCTGGAACGGAACACAAACACGCCTCAAAAAGCGACTTAAATGCGGATTTTCATGATATACTGTGTAATAAATGCAGATTATCATGATAATCCGCATTTGAGGTGGGCGTATGACGTACAAAAGGGTGTTAAATATCCCGGAACTACTAAAGAGGAAGTCGTTTTTTTTGTTTGGACCTCGGTCCACTGGAAAAACAACACTTGTCCACCAGCAGCTTTCCAATGTCATGATTTATGATTTGCTGCGAGCAAAAACGTATAGCCGATTATTAAAAAATCCCGAACTAATTGAACAAGAGTACATCGAAGGGAAGACGGTTGTTATTGATGAAATTCAAAAACTCCCCGCAATTTTGGATGAAGTTCATCGTTTGATAGAGAAAAGGGGGATTACTTTTCTGCTTACAGGCAGTAGTGCCAGAAAAATAAAGCATGGAGGGGCCAACCTGCTTGCGGGCAGGGCTTGGTCAGCCAGCCTGTTTGCTCTAACCTATCAGGAAATCGATGATTTCAATCTGGACAGATACTTGAACTATGGAGGGCTTCCACAGGTTTATACGAGTGAATACCCTGAAGAAGAGTTGATTAGTTACGTGGGAACCTATTTACAGGAAGAAATCAAGGCGGAAGCTGTTACCAGAAACATACAGGCATTTGCAGAATTTCTTGAAATTGTTGCTTTGAGTAACGGGTGCGAACTCAATTACCAGAGCTTTGCCGATGACTGTCGGGTTTCTCCAAATACGATAAAGAACTATTTGCAAATATTGGAAGACACGTTGTTGGGGTTTCCACTTCGAGCCTATAAAAAAACCAAGAAACGCAAGGCGATATCTCGTTCAAAATTCTACCTATTTGATATAGGTGTGACCAACTATTTGGCCAGGAGATCCAGAATAAAGAGCCGAAGTAAGGAATATGGTGATGTATTTGAGCATTTCATTATGCTCGAAGTCAGAGCCTATTTGAGCTACTTGCGGAAAAGAAGTCCCATGTATTACTGGAGATCGACTTCGGGAACCGAGGTGGATTTAATCCTGGATGATCAACTGGCTATTGAAATTAAAAGTACGGAGTTCGTGCAGAGCAGACATTTAAAGGGTCTGCGTGCCCTTAAAGAGGAAGGCCTCATTTCAAGGTACATGGTCGTTTCACATGACGAAAGAAAGCGGATAACAGATGACGGCATTGAAATCATGCCCTGGGAACTGTTTTTAAGGAATTTATGGGAAGACAAATTACTTTGAACAGGGCTGTTCAAGCTGACTTGTGGTATTCAAGGCACTGAATGAACGGTGTGGAAGACCCGGGAGTGCTTCAAGAAGAAAGTGTCTTTCCGTTCGGGACTCTGTGATTCTTTTTACAGTCTTCATTTTTTTGCGTGAAATGGATATAATCGGTAAGCGATCAGGACTTTTTTCATCACTGTATTAAAGGGTTTTGAAGCCCATTCTCTGGGGGAGTGAATTATGTTTAAGATATTCAAAAGAAAAAAGGCGGGTTCTTTTAGCGCACAGCAAACAAACTTCAAGGTATGCAGCCACTGTCACAACAGAGGCAGTCGTTACGATATAAGCTGTTCATCCTGTGGTGAGAAGTTCAACGACACTCTGTACTGTGAATGCGGAGCTGCTCGTCCCGCAAACAGTCAGTTTTGTCCCTTTTGCGGTATGGACGATTTTGGTAAAAGGAAACGCAAGACCGAAGAGAGTTCAAGTCAGCAGACCTGGCAGAGGAAGACCGAGGACTTTGCCACCGTATTCACACAGGAAGAGTTGATGAAAAAAGGTTACGATCAATTTGTCATCAATGCCGGTACCACGGGCTTGCTCTACCAGAGAGGTCGTTTCGTCGGCACGCTCAATCCCGGTCCCCACAAGTTCAAGGGTTTGGGCGACAGGTTTTCACAGTTCAAAGACAAAGACGCCTTTCAATTGATCCTGATGGATGTGGGCGATATGGTGATGGCTTTCCCCATTACGGAAATCGCGCACGGTGATGACAGCCTCAGTATCGACAAAAAGAATCTGGACTTGAAACTCATTTTCAGACTGGACAATCCCGATCTTTTCCATCTGAACGTCATCAAGGACCGCAAGCACCTGGAAATGAACTGGCTGCGCGCCCGTATTGAAAAAACAATCGATCAGCGCACGCGCGAATTCATCCGGCAGCATCCCCAGTCGCTCGATGACATGAACTTCAGCCAGAAATTGCAGATGTTCCTTCTGGACTATCTCGAAGATACCCTTGAGCGGTTTGGCGTTAAACTGGTTGACTGTGAAACGTCTTTCTCGTCGTTCAGTACCGCTCTGGATCAGCAAAGACAGGACGTGCTCTTTGAACTGAAGGGGCGTTATGTGGAGCTGGCCAACAGCCAGAGCCTCTGGGAAATGGAACGTCGGGAGCGGGCCGCCGCGCGAGCAGAAGACGGGAGTCGCTTTGATGAAAAGATGGAAGCCGGAGAAGTTGAACATCAGCAGCAACTTCGGGAAACCAGGCAGGGTTTGGATCAGTTCAGGGAGATGGAAGACCTGCTTTTGTCCGGTAAGCGCAGTGATCTCATTCTGACCGAAAAGGAAATGAACATCTATTACGAAACCGGTTTATTGGAGCTCAAGAAGTCCGACAAGGAAATACTCCTCAAAGAACAGCAGCTCCTGAGAGAACAAAAGGCCTGGCAGGTTGAGTTTGAACAAAAACGGCGCGAGCTGGAACAAAAAGCTCAGGAACAGGATCTGGAGTTAAAAGACCTGTCCCAGGAGGCTCGTGTATCAGAGGAAAAACTATCCCTGCTCGACAAGCTGCTGGTCAGTCAGAATCGCGAAAAAATGATGAAACTTCAATCAGATGAAGACTGGGCGCGCTATAAAAGGGAAGTGGATCATAAGAATATTCTGGAAGAAAAGGAATGGGCAGAACTTCAAAAAGCCGCTTCCCGCAAGAGTCAGGACGATGAAAGCGCATGGCAGCACCTGCAGCAGGTACTGGAATTGCAAAGGGATAACGAGCTGAGAATGACCCGGATTCACCAGGAACGCGAAGCGCGAAAGGCCGAGCTGGAATTGGAAACCGATGAGATAAAACATCGTCTCAAGCTCAAGGACCTGGATGGTCAGCAGGTAGAAGACGCGCATCAGCGCGAGATCCGAATGCGTCAGGCTGAGCATCTTTCTCAGATCGATCTTAAACGGAAAGAAATGGAGCTGGAACTCTTGCGCAGAGAGGAGGAATTAAAGCTCAAAAAGGTCGCGGACATGGGTGATCTGGATGAACAGCGCCAGAGACTGGACATGACCTTGGCCATGGAAGAACGCAAACATCAGATGAAATTGCAGGAAAAAACACTGGATCACGAACAGACGTTGCAAAAGGCGCAAACTCTCGGCAATGTTTCCATTGAAGCCATGCTGGCCACCATTACGGATGCCGGTATTCGCGAGAGTATTATCAAGACCATGAAGACGCGCTATGAAGGTGAAAACCTGAATAACCTCAATAAAGACAAGCTCATGATGGAAATTGAGAACCTCAAAAAGGATCTTTCCCATCAGGCGGAACTCAACTCCAGAGACAAGGCTCACTTTCAGGAACTGCAAAACGCCAAAGATCAAATGCAGGGTGAACACAAGGCAAGTCTGAGAGACCATATTGAAGACTTGAAGGAAGAACACGGAAAAGAGCGAAGAGGCACTCATGCCCTGACTGATTCGGTTATAAAAGGCGCGGCAGGTGTGGCCTCAGGCACAAAAGCTTCAAATTCAGGGCCCGAAAAAGTGAGCTGTCCCTTTTGCGGCAAGCAGACCGTTCTGTTTCCCGGTGATACCAAATGCAGCCATTGTCGTGGAACCATTCGCTGATGGTGTAAGGATCGGAATGGAGGACAATCATGAGCAGGAAGGTAGTGGAGAAAAATCACGAGTGCTCGGGCAAAACCAGCCATGAAGCACGCTGTCAGCTGCCAATTGAGTTGGCACTGTCCTGGTACACCCGGTTTGAACCCCTAAGAAGCCGATCGGGTTTTTCGCCACCCTCCAAGTGTCATGTGCACTATGATCTAACAGAAAATGGAAAAACCGAAAAAATAGAGGAAACCTACCTCTTCAGAGTGGGTTCTATTTTCTCTCAGGTACAGAGTATCACCAATGTTTCTCATTATTCCTCGAACGTTCATGTCAGTGATAAGGCCATTTATTCCGGTGGTGATCAGCAGGTTGACTTTAAGAAAGAGCAAGAGCGAGAAGACGGTCTGCCCAAGCCTCAAACACGCATCTACCTGTTTAAAAAGAGAACCCGAACCATTCTCGAAGAACAAAAAGAAAAAGAACCGGAATTAATCGAGCAATTTAAACCGGCGAAATACGCCGCCTTGCGCTTTAACACCGTTACGGGTTGTCAGTTGATTCTGGATGTTCGCCATGCGGACTGTGGACCGTTTACGTTTGGAAGAAAGGTGCCGCGCGGAAACCCAGCAGAGGTGCTCTTTCAATCCTACATCCCGCCAGATGCGCCTTACACCTATTTTACGAACAAGGATAAAACAGGCAGGAAGTTCCGTTTGTCCGGTTTTTCAAGCAAACAGTTTAAGGTGGATGTCGGTTCATCATCCTATGTCTTTACACCGCTGAGTGAGGTCAATCCCAAGCGGTTCAAAATACTCGATGCCGATTTTAAATCGACCGATTTTGTGGCCGGTGTTTTTAAAAAGGGCATTGCCACACCCGAACTGAGACAAATGAAGTTTGCGGTTATGGAGTTTAGAGCCAGTACAGAGTCGAAGGCCAATCTTTCCCCCCTTCAACTGGAATTTGATATGCGCATAAAAAGACAAACAGCCCTGAAGCCGGATGTGAAGGGCATCGCGGGAGAAGGATCTGCCTTGATTCTGAAACGCTTGAGCCATCCCGAAAACGAGAATAGGGGCAAGCTGAAAACGGTCATTTTTAATAACTGGACGAACCTGGATGAGTTGTTTCGGATTCCTTTTGTGATTATGTGGAAAGAGGGTCTTTACCTTGTTCCACGGGGAAATCAGGAGGTTTGTATTCACTTCGATGGGAAGAAAGAAGTGGTCAAAAATAAAGAACCCCTGCCGTTAGCTCACGGACTGGCTTATCGCGTCGGTGAGTTCTTCGTATCGGTTGGTGCTTTGCCTTAATGATTGAGTGCAAGGGGATGACCAAACCAAGGCATGCACATATAGTTGTTTGAGAGTCAACAGCCTGTTTTTTGGAAAAAAGGGTGTGCATCCAACAAATAGATGTACGCGAACGTGTTGAGTGAAAAAAAACAAAAGCAAGAGTAAACCCCAAACTTGTAATCGCAAAAAGGTAACTTGTGTTTTCAAGTGGCAATAGGATAGAATTCGAAAAACGAATGGAGTCGAGTTATGGCTGTATATTTTACAATGATCTTTTTTCACATTTTAGGAGCGACTATCTGGGTGGGCGGTTTTTTCTTTTTTATTGCCGTTGCTATGCCCAAAGCCGATAACACGGTTGCTTATAGCTTATTTAAACGGTTCAAGTGGGTGGCCATATCAGCTCTAATTGTTCAAGTATTGACCGGTTTGCATTTGGCTTATACGCGCTTGCCGTCATTGGAAGCCTGGTTTGCCTTTCAAAACCCCTTGAGTCATGCAATCGTCACCAAGCTCGCTTTACTGGTAGTGGTTGTCATTCTGGGAATAGATGCCCTTGTAAGGGTTATCCCCAAGCTGAAAACAGGCGCGAAGAAATCCGTCCTTGTGTACTTGATCGTAATGAATATTATTTCGGTCTTGTACATTGTTGTAGGCGTACTTTTTAAGAAGGGCGGTATTTAAGGGCAGATCATGAAGTACTGGTTAATGAAAACAGAACCTGAAACTTATTCTATTGATGATTTAGCACAAGAAGACAACCAAACCGATTATTGGGATGGTGTGCGCAATTACCAGGCCAGAAACATCATGCGCGATCAGATGAAAGTGGGCGATCAGGTTCTTTTTTACCATTCAAACTGCAAAGTGCCCGGTGTTGTGGGGCTGGCTGAAGTGGCGCGTGAAGGTTATCCCGATTTCACATCCTGGGATCCGGCTTCCAAGTATTACGATGCCAAGTCCTCAGAGGACAATCCGCGCTGGTTCATGGTGGATATCAAGTGGAAAGCCAAGTTTAATCGGGTCGTTTCCCTGAAAGAAATGAGAGCGATTCCGGCATTGGCAGAGATGAAGCTCCTGCAACGCGGACAGCGTCTCTCCATTCAGCCCGTCAGCAAGGATGAATATCAACTGATTTGTGAGTTAGGCCAGAGTTAAGTTGCTGCCCTGAAACCGGGCGTGCAGGTTATCGAACTGAATACAGCCGTGCAAGCCCTCGTGAGATGCACCCGGTGTTTTGATATAACAGTGCAAGCCTATTTCAATGAGCAATTGAAAACAGGCATGTTTTGGCGGTTTTACGGATAATCCACGCTAACTCTGTGTCGCGATCTGTTCTTGTGCCATTAAACAGACACCGGAAAAGTAATCAGGAAGCGTGTACCTGAATCGAAGTCCATATCGAGACGGAGGTCAGCTCCTTGAAGTTCCAGCGATTTTTTGGCGATAGCCAGTCCAAGTCCCGTGCCTCTGGTTTTGGTACTGAAGTAAGCTTGAAAAATCTTGGTTTTTTCTTCCCTGTCAATACCGGGGCCGTTGTCTTCGATCACCAATAACAGGCGCTCACCCGATTGTTTGGTGAGAATGCGAATGCGGCCTTCTTCCATGGCTTCAAAGCTGTTGACGATCAGGTTGTTGATGGCTTTTTTCGTGACAAGCGGGTCTATTTGCAGCACGGGATCGTATTGGAACTCTGTTTCCATCAGAATGCGGGCTTGAGTTCGCTTGTATGAGCTCAGACATTCCCTGACAAGCGAAGAGATAGTGCAAGCCTTGCGGTTCAATTTCATGGGGCGGGCATAGTCGGCAAAATCCGTGGCTGTGTTTCTCAACTGCTGGACTTGCTTTTTAATTTCAATGGTGGCCTCTTCCAGAGCCTTTGCAAACTGAGGGTGTTTGTCCCGATGGAGTGCATTGAGATGGTCCAGTTCCAGTTGAATGGGAGTGAGCGGGTTTTTGATTTCGTGGGCAATGCGTCTGGCCATTTCACTCCATGCCTTCATTCTGTTGGTTTCCAGTTCGAGAGTAATGTCTTCCAACAGAATAATCGTCTGAATTTCCTGTGGATCCCGGTTATCTGGACGGTATTCAATTCTACACAGAAAGACGAGGCTCTTCTGTGCGGTTTCCAGTTTCAAGGTGAGGGATGAGGATTCAGCTTTGTGGATTTGCTTTTCAATGGGAGAAAGTGAAGGCGTCAGCTCGATCATTTTGGCAAAACTGATGGCGGGCAGTTGATCCACCAGGGTGAGCTGTTCGGGATTCTTTTTACTTTTCTGCCGATGAAGGTAAAGCTCAACTTCGGGGAAGAAATTTAAAAAGGCGTTATTGCAGAGCACAACCCTGCCGTCGCTGTTGAGTCCCAGCAGGCCTGTTTTCATGGTTCCCATGGTGATTGTCAAAAGATTGATTTGCTTCTGCCTTTCCCTTTCGTTCCACGCTATGTTTTCTCTCATGCTGTTAAAGGCAAGAATCATTCGGTTGAGCTCGTTCTCGCCTTGAAGAGGTTGAATGGGCTGCTGGTGGATGCCTTTCTGCATGCTGGCGGCCGCGCGGGTAATGGATGTGATTGGCTGCAAAAAAACACGCGCCGATTTGAAAGCCAGAATGGATGTGGCCAGCAGAATGAGAAGGGTTGCAGCGAGAATTTGTTCCAGACTGTTAAAGAAGGCATCCCTCAAGTGAATGGAACTGCTGTATTCCGTGATGCTCAAAATCGTGCCTGGCTTGACTACGGTGTAGAGAACATCGAGGTGAAGACCTTGCTCTGTGACAGCCTGCCCGGTGATAAAACGGGATTGACCTGTTCTCAGCGCTTCGTAGGCCCGGTAGGGGATACGACTGGGAAGCGTACTTGAATGAAAGAGTTCCGGTCTGGTTGTTTTCTTCAAGGAACCGGAAACGTAGAGATTGATATCCTGTTCACCTGTGGTGAGAAAATCGGCTTTTTGGAGTTTTTTGACAATTTGTTGTGATCGTTGAATTAAACGAAGGCGTTTATCCGAGGATTTGGAGGATTGAACATAAACCAGGAAAAGCGAGATGAGCAAAACCATGGGGATAAGACTTACAAACAGGAAAAGCGATGCCAATTTAACCCGAAAAGATCGTCTGAAGAGAGACAGGAGACTTCTTTTTTTTAGTTTCCTGTGCCGTTGGGCTAAAATGACAATTCCCCAGCAAAAAGAGAAGAGAAGCACAAGCCTGGAGAGGATCGTAACGGTACTCAACGGTTGAACCCGAACCTGATAAAGCTGGTATCCATCGTTAAAATAGTAGCAAGTTGTGCTGGCTTTGGTTATCGAGAAAAATGGCTGAGATTGCAGTTTGAGTAGTACGTTTTCGGATAGAAGATCGGGGTTCTCCAGCTCGTTGAGAGGTTTTCCCGTTGTGTCGAATACTCTGACTGATACGTTTCCGTGTTTAAAGGGAAGTTCTTGGCCTGCTGTTTTGAAGAGAGGACTGAGTCTCTGGATCGAGGTGATGTTCTCATAGCTGTTGGACAGAGCGATAATTAACTCGCAGCTTTGATCTTCAAATTCAACTCCCCTTCTGAAAAGGAGCATTTTAGGTGATGCTGGATTCTCCTGGAAATATTCAATCCGGTTCTTTGCGAATAACGCATGAGGGATGGCGTCCAGAGAAAGCTGGTTCTCAATCGAACTGATAACACGCCCTTCAAGATTGAGCAAACGCAGCGAGTATCCAATGGACTCATCGACAAGCCCGCTTCTTTTGGCCAGCCAATGGGTTAAGTAGGGGTTGCTGGAGTGGTATTGGCCCTGATACAGCTTGAGCGCATCCAGTAACCTCATGACTCGATTGTGGTTGGCATGGTCGATCAGAGTGATATCCTGCTGCCAATCACGGGCAATGAAACGGTGCAGCCGTTCTGTTCCTGAAACCTGGAGCTGAAAGAGAAACGCTGCCGCTGAAATCAGTGCCACTAAACTGCGTTTCTTGAGCTGGGTTGAATGGGTCATCTGTTCTTTTAAAGGCATTCCGATCAAAAGAATCAGGAAATAGGAACAGCATGTGATGAAGTATTTGAATTCCACGAAAAAATAAAAAACCGGCAAACTCGAGGCCAGGGCGAAAAGGCCGGTTTTGGAGGTTTTTTTCAGCTGAAGTAAAAGCGTGGCATAAAGAGCGAGACATGCCATGACGCCGGTAAAAACCAGGAACGACCCGCTTCCCATAAAGGCTTCCTTGGGCTGTGAAAGTGAAATGGGCGTGTTCGTCTGAAGCCAGTCGGGTACGAAAGCGAACAGGAAAATGCTGAATAACAGGCTGCTCTCAAGAATGCGATGAAGCAGGTGATCGCTCGCTTCCACCTTGTTCAATAGCGCGTTAACTGCCAGATAGATTAGTAGAGAACCCGTTAAAAGATGAAAAGGAGAGGCAAAGAGATTGCCAAAATTACCTGCCGCAAAGAGCGTGTTGGAAAAGACCTCATAGTGATCGAGCTTTAAGTCAAACGGAAAAGCGAGTAACGCCAAGAACCACGTCACATCAGGCAGTCGGTTTTTCGAGTGAAAGCAGACCAGGAGCAGGAGAGCCAATATCAGACTCCAGCAGGATGACAGTGTGTTTTTCAGTGTTTGACTGCCTCGATGGGGTATCCAGTTCAGCTCGACGGGGAGCAGATCGACAAGCTCGGCATTCTGGCTGCCGTACCAATTGGCTCTGGGCAGAAAGACAACCTGATAATCATTTGTATGGGGAAGTTGAGTGCCAATCCAGTGCCTGGGCTGATGGCCTTGGAGCAGAAAGGGATTTTCCAGCCAGGAGTGCACTCTGTCCAGTGTGTTTCCCGAGATGAAAAGACACTCGGTCATGATGAAACAGGTGGCATGCGACGAGCTGGGAAAGGGATGAGTCCCAACGAGATAAGCTCTGTTTCCCTTTAGGCTCCAGCTCACTTTTCCCTGTATGGCACTGTGGTACGCACCGGAAAAGGAAGAACCGGCCCATATTTTGGGTTTAAAGTTTAAATCCGTAAGGGTAATGGACATGTGGTGCTTTTTGGCAAAGCTCTCAAAAAGGCTTGCAATTTCAACTCTGTGGGCTTCCCAATCCTTGAAGAGATGGCTGTGCTGCTTCAGCATGGTTGGGTTGGTCATGATGCCAACGGCTTTGTTTAAGGCCTGTTCAACTTGCGCCTTTTGAGGCGGCGGACTGATGGGACTTTCAATCAGAAACAGGGGAATGGTTCCCAGGGCAATCAGCAGACCAACTATTCCCGGATGGATTCGGTGATAGTAAAGGGAACAGATAGTCAAAGCCAGAATCACAAGGGCCGTAAAGAGATGAGGGAAGACAGGGAAAAGGATACAGAGCGAAACCAGCAGGATTAGCAAGATGCGCTTGTGAGGGATAAAGCGGCTGTTCATGGGCTGAAATCCGTAAGGGACCAGTGAGTGAGGATTGCGCGATTGTTGTGAAAGCTGAACATAAATAAAAAGACACCGTGGGAAAAGGTTCGGGTTCGCTTGTTGTAAATTTTACATCGAGCCGTTATTTCTATTTTGGAATAGTTGGTGTCGCTTTTGAAATCATCTTGCTGAACTTTGGTAATTTCGTATCTGGAAAAGAGTTTTCGGACACTGTACAACAGCTGAGAACGGCTCAACCTTCCTCGATCATTTAAAAGCGGTCTCAAATTCAGCCTGACATAGATGTCCTCATGCAGATAGGCAGTTATGTTTCTCCATTGATTGGAGAGCAGGACTTTTTCCAGATCGGGAATACGGTGATTATCCTGGATTGTGAGCAAAGACATGGTAAGTAGAATAATCAAAGCAATCCATCCTGATAGGTAGTCCCTCTATTCTAGCACAGTGTATCGTGACGACTCCCGTTGATCATATTGGCCGGAGTGCTTTTGACAATATCTAAAAGACCCAGGCTGTAGGCTTTGAAAACGGTAAAGGGGTTCCGCAGCGAGAGGGCCGCGAAAAGGGTGTGCGTGGCGGTATCGATTCCCGCGATTAAGGCCAGTGGAACAGTGACCCATTTACCGCGGTGCTTTCTGAAATAATGGTTCATGGAACGCATGGTTCGGCGAATGGTTTGTTCTTTGACATGCCTTGAAGAGCCACCACCCACATGCATCACTTCGGCCCCGGCATCAAAGTAGACGGTGAATCCGCGCTCCGCGACGCGTTTACAAAAATCCACTTCTTCGTAGTACATAAAAAAGCGCGTATCCATAAAGCCGGTTAGTGGGATGATAGACGAGCGAATGACGAAGAACGAACCCATTACCTGCGGAACTTCTCTGGATGTTTGATGGTCAAAGGAACCCATGTGATAGGGGTTGAGAAAACCGCCCATTAAGCGTCCGATACCAATGGCTTCCCAGAGCTGGAGAGTCAGGCTCGGCAGCCGTCGACAGGATCTTTGAACGCGTTGATCCGGGCCAACTATCTTGGGGCCTAAAACACCTATTCGGCGATTGTCTTTCATGGTCCGGGTTATTCTCTGAAGGCACCCCTTGTGCAATTCAATATCGCTGTTGACCAGAATGTGGTATTTGCCTTTGCTGTAAGGAAGTAAGATCTCGTGGCCGAGCGCGAACCCTGAATTGCAGTCGTTTTCGACTAAAATGACCTCAGGAAACTGTTTTTTGACCATTTCGGCAGAACCATCCGTGCTGGCGTTGTCCAGTACCAGAATTTGGAATGTATAGTCCCCAACATGATCCAGTATGGACTGGATGCACCGAGCCAAGAGATCCCTCGTGTTCCAATTCACAATCGCAAACGTAAATTCAATCATTCATACTCCATTCGGTGAAAAATGAGTTCAACCTTCGACTTACTTAAAGACGGTATCGACCAATGCGAGTACCTGTTTACATTCCATGGAATCAAAGATGGTGTATCTCTCTTTCCTGTAGGACTGACACATCCTGATCGCTTCTTTTAAATCTCCCATGGTGACACCTATATGCGCGCACTCTTCAACTGTCGTGGGGAGACCCACCTTCTTGAAGGCTGCCTGCAGCTCCTTAAAATACCTTTTGTGGGCTTTTGCGGAAATAAGAGAACCAATGGCTACTAACTCACCGTGTGTGGCCTCCGGTTTGTAATTCTTCAAACGGTTGTACATGTGAAATATTTTATGTTCAAAACCGCTGGCCGGGCGACTGGATCCATAGCGGCCCATGGCTTCGGCACTGAAGATCAGGCTCAAAGCCAAATGTTGCAGGAACTCCGTGCTATAGAATACATCGCGATCACTGGCGATGTATTGAAGGGTCGCTTCCGCACCTATTTGGGCCTGGTACTTGGCAGCAATATCAATTTTCTCGTAATTCGTGTGTTTCGAACCCAGGCTTTGTGCCAGCTCCCAATCCATGGATGCCGTCATGTTGGAGAGCAGATCACCGATGCCTGATCTAATTCTCCTTGTGTATCCGGGATCGTCTGATTTGATCGTGCTGATATTGATGATCACACCCAGGGGGACATTGGCTTTAAGCGTAGATACACCGTCTTCGTTCAAGTTGAGTACAGCGAAAGGGGAAGCGAATCCATCGTTAGAGAGGGATGTTGGAATGGAAATATAGGGGATGTTGAGTTTATATGCTGCATATTTAGCCACATCGATAACACTGCCACCGCCAATTCCATAAATAATGCTAATTTTTTTTGCCCCTCTGGCAATCGTGCCGTATTTCTGGCTCAAATTGCTTTCACCGCGATCATGACTCTTTTCTTCAAGCTTCCACGTACGCATGCCCATTTCCACAATCCGATTGACTTCCTCGATATTATTGGACTTAATAAGTGTGTACCGAACACCTGGCTGTTTTTTTTTCAGTTCTTCGAAAGCTTGTTGTCCAAGGATGTCCCACGTCGTCGGGTCTGCTACGATAAGTGATTTATTGAAAGTCAGTTTCGTGCTGATGTTTTGCAGGTTGTGGTCAATGACTTCGGCCAGTGAGGGAAATCCATCTTCAACGACCAGAAAGGACGGAATAATGAGCGTGTTAGGGGATTTTGGCGATACAACACCCTTGTACAACCCTGTAAAACGGTTGCATACCTGATCGATACCTTTTGAAAAGATGCTCATGTTCTTTCCTTAATCAGTTTCACCCGAACGGGGTGTCAAAAGTGGCTTTTTTTTTAATAATGGCATGCGTGGTTAGCTTCTATCCTGGAATGTCGATTCCAAAGAATTGAAAGCGATACGTGCTCACTAGCAACTTTTTCATTATAGTGTTTTCTTATATTTAATTCCACTTTATAGATCGCACTCATATCGCACGGTAAAAAAAGATGGCAAAGAAATGAGTGTGAAGCCTTTTTTTATCGCTTTTTTGCCTTTGTTAACAGTTGAACAATCCGCTTTTTAAAGGGCGCGGGCTCAATTCTATAAACCATGGGATCAGTTAAGCCGCTATTCAATGTGGCATTTACAGTGTATTAGGGCTTCCAAAGCTTTGGCGTTTCAAGCAAGGTGACACCTCCTTATAAATACCAGAATTTATGAATGAGGGATGTTTTTATAACTAAAATGAAATATAATGCCCTTTGTTTTGAAGTTTAAGCCCCAGATGGCTTTGTATGAAAAAGGTTAGGGAAATCCATGGACTGCATCATTCTGGCAGGAAATAAAGAGGGATATAAACCTGTACTAAACGAAAAATGTAAAGCGGCAATGCTCGTGAATGGCACGCCTATACTCGTTCTCATGCTTCGGCAAATTCTCACTATTTCAGCTTTAAATCGAATCATCATGATCGGGAATAGAAATGAATTAAAAAAAATCACAGCAGGTTTTTTTACAGGTGATTGCGAAAGACTGGTCTTTGTGCAGCAGAAAAACAACATTGTCGACAGTATTTTATATGCTGTCAGCAGCACGGAAGAAGAAGTGGATACCAACCGGAAAGTGATGATTTTGCCCTGCGATCTCCCTTTGATGATAGCTCAGGAGATTGAGGAATTCATCCGTGTGTCGAAGGAAACCGATTTCGATTACTATATGGGGCTTGTCACAGAGGAATCCATCAAGCGTTTTGCCCCCACCCAAAACCTGCCCGGAATTGAAATGATGTGTTTCCCCTTCATGTCGGGCTTTTATCGAATTAACAACCTGCATATCTGTAAACCTCATAAATTCAAACACTCAAAATTGATAAAAAAGACCTATCAACTCAGGCACCAGAAAAACATCCTGAGCATTTTTCGAACGATTTTGATCTTGATTTCAATGGTTTTCAAGAAACCCAGTACTCTTGCGCTTTATTTCAAAATGCGGCTCGTTCATTTAATACCCTGCCCTAAAATGTCGAATTGGATTAGACGATCCTTGAAGCTCGAGGATGCTGAAAAAATTATTGGTGATCTGATCGGTGTCAGTTTTAAAACCATCACCACATCCTACGGAGGCGTGGCGATTGATGTGGATAAATCCGATGATTACAAGACAATTAACCTCAGGTTCGAAGAGTGGTTTGAAATGCAGAAACGCATTGCTGCCAAAGAGAGGTCCATGGAACCATGAAACAGGATAAATGGGCAATTTCAAAGAATGGCACGCAGATGCAACGAAGAATCAAGCTGGTTTTTACCATCACCGCAGTTCGAATTCCATTGGCCATATTATTTTCACTGATGGTTTTCAATCTGGAACAAACCTGGAAATGCGTCGCAATTGAAACGCTGCTACTGGCTTTAATTGAGCTCTCCGATTTTCTCGATGGCTTTTTGGCGCGAAAATGGGGCGTGGTTACCGAACTGGGTGCCTTATTCGATCCCTTTGCAGACTCCACCTCAAGGCTAATTCTCTTCGGGGGCTTGGCTTTTGCTGGTTTAGCCGTGGCCATCGTTCCCCTTATCATGGCTCTGCGGGATATCACTGTCGCCTACAGCCGCATAGCCATGGCAGCCAAAAACATATCGGTGAGCGCGAAGTTGAGCGGCAAAATAAAGGCAGTTGTTCAGGGTGTAGCCAGTTTTATTCTGGTACTGGGCCCCCATCTGCTGTTCTTTTACGATGATTTCCACATTAAGTCTATCGTGTCCTGGCTTGTGATCTTGGTAACGGCCTTTTCGGCAATAGAATACGTCATGGGCGGTACACGTGCTTTGAGAGCGGGAAAATAGAGCGGAGTTTGTCCATAAAAGAACCTCTTTCCACAAGGGCGTTTTTTAGAAACAGGCTTTAGGCTTGCACACTCAAAGACATTACCGACAAAAACCGCTGGCAGTTTATTAACCGATTCAAACCAGGTTTCTTTGACACTTCGTATTTGCTATTTGGTGTCTTGACTTTTCTTTAACAGAGCCCGATAGCGTGAGGTTGCCTTGTTGAAGAGCCCCATCAGCAGTTCCCATTCCCGCTGTGTAAGCCCTCTGCCAGACCAAAGGGCTTCCATTTCCTGTCGGGTGTCCGAGTCTTCCTGCGGCAGGAAATTCATGGTGGACATGAAGGCCAGCATCTTTCGGGTCAGAAGCTCTTTCTGGGCTGAGCGGATGAGGTTCGTTTTTTGGGCATTTCCTTTTAAACGCACTTGATGAAGAGGGAGCAGTGTGGCCGCCACCGCGTGGGAAAGATTCATACTTGGGTAAACCTCAGAAGTGGGTAGTGACAGCCGGTAATCACAGCGCGAGAGTTCCCGGTTGGATAAACCGTGAGCTTCGTTCCCGAAAAGAAGTCCGATATCTAAACCGTCATTCAGCCATTTTGCAACGTAATCGGGAAATTCGGTATACCGCAGTTGCCTGGCATCCTGCCACGGTGAGCGAGGTGTGAGACCGACGACAATATGGCAATGCTCCATGAGTGACGTGAAATCCGCGCACTTCACAGCCTGAGTCATGATGTCGGCTGCGTGTAAAGCGAATTTTCGGACCTCTTCTTCTTCGCCGGTCAATGGGCCTGTGAATCGAAGCGAGGTGAAATTGAAATTGGCCATAACCCGCAGGATGCTTCCCAGGTTAATAGGGCCTTCAATTTGATGAAGCAGTATATGAACAGGAAGAGAGTCCACGTCCTCGATTAGACTTCCATACTTGTTTTATGGTGAGAGGCACGCCGCGCAATGCGACCCGGATCACCTATTTCTGCCAATTCCAGTAAACCCGATTTGTCCTGAGAGGGGCAGATATCCTTGGTTCTGCGGCCACAGGCGCAACTGTCTTCACCGACGACGCGGGAGGCACCACCGCAGCTGCCCTTAATTTCCATGCCCTTGAGGATGACGCCTATTGCCAGACCCAAAAGGCAGATGCCAAAAATAATCAGTGTAAAGATGATAAGGGCAGCCATATTCAACTCCATTCCATAATGCATGTCACTATAGGCTCAGATACCCGCGATGTCAAATTGAAATCACAATGTGTTGGGTGTGTGTCTTTTGTTTTTGAATCTAAGGGTGAGTTCCCATTGCCATACCGCTTGTCGTTATTGATAGATTATACTGTGGTGTTTCAACCAGCCGGCAACGTGATGACCCTTGGGGTCTTTGTGCGTCCAGTGAATGACTCCGCCCTTGTTGTTCCACTCGTATTCGCCGTAAAATCCCACCTCATCACCCACGTGAAGGGAATCGATTCTTGGAGCGAGATCGATGTTGTGAGCAATTAAAACCGTTTGACCAGTGGGAATGCTCACAATAAATCGCTGATGCCGGCTGCCTTTTGTGTCATCACGCAGGATGGCGGTCACCACACCGGATCCGCTGACCTGGGTACCACTGGCTCTGGATTCAATGGCGGTGAGTAGAGCGCTGTTTTCAGCGGTATGAGGCGCGTTTTGTTTGATCCACAGGGAAATGAGCAACAGTAAAAGCACAAGGAATGGACCGTACTTTTTCTTTTTCAAAAGGAAACGCAAATTCACAATGAGCTTGCCTCTTTAGGCCGGCCAGACCCGAAGGGCCTTTTCACACTCGAGGAAGCCTTTTGGAGGGTCGACTTTAAAGGTAAGCTGTTCTTGTGTTTTAGGATGCGTGAAACGCAACAAGGCCGCATGCAGCATGGGGTAATCGGGCATGGCTTCAAAGGCCTTGTTTAAGTGTTTGTGTCTGTTGCCTCCATACAGAGCATCGCCAACCACAGGGTAACCCAGGTGCTTCATGTGCACGCGAATCTGATGGGTTCGGCCCGTTAGAATGTGTACATTTACTTTGGCGGCTTCCGGGAACGTTTCTATCACTTTATAGCGACTGTGAGCGCGTTTCCCGCCCTCAACCTCTGCTGTCATGCGTTTGCGGTCTTTGGGGTGTCTGCCAATATGGCTGATAACCTCACCACTTGGAGGATCCGGTTTACCCCAGACCAGAGCCTGATAGACCTTGGTCACACCGTTGGCCATCCACTGTTCGGTCATCTTGTGGTGGGCAAAATCGGTTTTGGCAACCAGAATCAGACCGCTGGTTCCCTTGTCCAGGCGGTGGACAATGCCCGGCCGAAGCTCTCCGCCTCGGGTGCTCAGTGTTTTGAAGTGATAGGCGAGCGCGTTCACCAGGGTTCCTGAGTAGATTCCAGCTCCCGGATGAACCACGAGGCCTGGCTGTTTGTTAATTAAAATCAGATCATCATCCTCGAAGAGAACATCGAGAGGGATGTTCTCCGGTGTTATTTCAACCTGCTCCATGGCGCTGGGGATGATTTCCAGAGCCAGAGTATCTCCCTTTTTTACTTTAAACGAGGCCTTGCGAACGGTTCCGTTGACTTTAGCGTGACCGTCCTGACACAACTGTTTCACGCGACTGCGGCTGAGTTCCGGCAGAAGTTGGGCGAGAACAATGTCCAGTCGTTCCTTTTCACCTTCTTCAAGGGTAAGTGTATCTGAATTGTCACTGAGAGTTATGTTGAATTGGTTCATTGGTCGTGGGCATTCCTTTTCAGGCTGAAAATAAGGATAGCGGCTAGAATCATGCCTATGGCAATAATTTGGGATGTGCTGATGGTGTCGTTAAACCAGAGTCCACGACCCGTATCGCCCCGGAAAAATTCCTCAATAAACCGCACAATTCCGTATAAAAGCATAAAGAGAGCGGCTATTTGACCTTGAAACTTTCGCCTTCTGGCCAACCAGAAAAGGAAAGCGAAAAGCAGTAACCCGTCTACAACAGCCACCAGTTGGATGGGAAAAAATTCAATGCCCGAGGGCGCGGAACAGTATTCACTGGCGGGATAAACAACAGAGAGAGGCCCGGAATAGGCTTTGCCGTGACAACAGCCCGCGAAAAAACAGCCCAGACGGCCAATTCCAATGCCCATGGCCAGCAGCGGGGCAAACAAGTCCAGTGTATTCCAGAGGGGAAGGTTGTGTTTGCGGATCAGGTAGACTGCGGTTCCGATACCCAGGATGACACCGCCATAAAGCACACCGGCAGACTGGATGGTATCCCACAGTTTATGCGGGTTCTCGATATAGTAGGGCAGATCCAGCAGGATGTACAAGAGCTTGGCTCCAACCAGACCGCCGATAAGAACCCACAAGGCCAGATCCTGCAATGCTTCTACAGGCAGATGCATTCTTCGCGCTTCCACCTTGACCAGAGCCATGGCAATCAGGAATGCCGTAACCAGAATGACACCGTAAGTGGGGATTTTTAAGCTGCCAAATTCAAACAGTATGGGATGCATATTCAGTCCTAAAGATGGTAATGAAGATCATAACGCAACCGGCCAGTATCAGGATGTCGGATAGATTGATGACCGGGAGGCGAAAGAGGCTGATGTAATCGGTGACAAATCCGCGCAAGAGACTCTCAAGAGCATTGGACATGCCGCCAGCCAGAATCAGCAGAAGTCCCGCCTGAAGCTTGTACCGCGAGCGAATCGGCTCCAGAACCGACCATTTTAACCTGGAAACTGCGATGACGAGGGCAAAAAGAAGTAAAATTGTACAAACTCGTATGACAATTAAATGAAGTGGGTCGAGGTCTGAGCCCCATCCGAAGATCATACCCTTGTTTCTCAAGGTATTGATTTCAATGAAATGGGGGACGATTTTATGCATGCCGCCCGTTATACCCAGTGCCCATTCTTTGCCAAGCCAGTCCAGGAAAAGGGCAGCAGTGGTGATACCCCATAAAACAACCAACCTACTGCGCATGGCCTTCCAGTTCTTGGATTCGGCGGTTGATGGTTTCCCAGTTCTGTTTGACCTGTTTGGAAATAGCCTCGGCTTCCTCTTTGGAAAGATCAAAAAAGTCCTGATCCTTTTCCCGCATGACGATAAAAACGGGTTTATCTTCCTTTTGGAGAACCGTCCGCTCGTCTTTCATTTCCAACATGAAAGCGTAGTCGCTGCCGCTCCATGTGAAGCGGTCCAGGATGAGGAAGTATTCCTCTCCGCCTTGACCGTCATCAAAAACAACTTGCTCCACTCTCTGCTCTTTCATAAATACTCCGTTACTCCGTTTATTGTCAGTGCGTTCACACAACGGCAAGGTAATGTACCACGAATAACCTGGAGGGTGTCAAGATTTAACAGCATGGATGCTCTATGCGGCGAGTATCGTATAACACATTGTTATTAAATGAATTATGCTTTGATTTACCAGCCGCCTTCCTGCTGGACGCAGAGAAATGAAATTTCAGATGATTTCCCCATATTTACCGATTTTTGTAAATCGGACGAAGCGCTTTTTCTGCTGGCTTGAGAGTTGAACCTGTTTGCAGTGGAAATCATCCCTGAGCACCTCCCGCAAAACAGAATTTTCCTCCATGCAGTACTCCAGCGACTTTTGCAGGTTCAGGAGAAGATCCTTGGTCGTGTCATCAGAAACGTCTTTGATGATGGCTTAAATTTGGTGTAGGTTTCTTGGATTATGATTCATCTCCGTTAAGGGGTTCTATTTTCATTCCAAGATCTCACCGAAACGGAGTCTTGCATAACCGGCTATATCTTTTACAATTCCCTCAGCGTCACAAGTTTTGTCGTTAGTTTGTCGCAAGAATGGCAGATCATTCCTTGCCTTTGTGTTCAATCTCTTTGAGCAATAGGTCGAAGTCGCTTTCAAAGAGCCGATCCTGAATAATTCGATATTTCTCAAATTCACTTTCAGCATGAGCCTTTGCCAGCTCTGCGGTCACCTTTCCGGCGCCTTGCAGGATTTCTCTATCCCAGAGTTTCAGGAACCCACCCAAGCGTTCTTCCCAGTCAGCCATGGTCATAGGGATTTTGCGCATGGCCTGCATTTCCACCATGTCCAGATAGGCCGACACGATTCGCTGCATCTGTCCAAATTCGAATTCCGAGAGGTCATTTTACCTGTCTGTTACCTTCGGTTTGAACTATTAAGTATTTCTTAATAGTTGCCTCTCGGATCAGCTCGTTATCAGAATAAATGCGCTTCAGGTGCTGGTTGACAGCTGGAACCGTAACATCATACAGGGTTGCCATCATCTTCTGGGTCAACCAGATATTACCTTTTTTCATTCCACACCTCCCCAGTTTTGATACCTGTCCCGGGACCAGCGGAGGTATTTCATCAATTCCCAGTTGATCGATTCGGTATCAAATTTCTCACTGTCGTAGTCGCCACCGGACCATTCCATGTAGCGTTCATGCTCTTCATGGCTGGGATCCTTCAGTGCGTTGCAGAATTTTAAGTAGCCAAAGACACCGCCCACATCTTCAGGCGGGCAGGCTCGTTTGCCTTCAAGGCATGCCAGCCTGGTTCTCAATTCAGGATTGAAATAACGGCTTTCCTCCAGCACAAGTTCATGCTTCCAGCAGTCCCCGAAATCATACAGATAACGAAAGGTTCGATTTTTCTGTCTGATCAGGTCGACAAGACGGTATCGTCCGCAAATCAAACCGTCTTCTTTAAATTCAGGATACTCTGTGTAGCGCTTTTTCCCGATGGTAAATTCGTGCAGGTGGCTGTCGGTCCAGCCCATGACAATCTGGATAACATCGTGCAATCGTTCCAGTGTGATACTGGCGGGAACCACAAAACGCCGCCAGATTGCTGGTTCGATATCAAGCAGTTGTATTTTCAGCTGATAAAATCGTTCATTCATTTTTCACCTCATATTGTGACCAAAAGCTTCGTTTGCGACCATGTGCTTTGATGATCTGCCCTTTGAAAGCTTTGTGTTGAATATACTCTTTCCAGTCGGTAACCTTTGCCGCAAGTTTGTCCAGCTTCTTCAAATAGCGGATTCCATGGGGATATGCTTTGGTGTACCCGCGTTCCAGAATAGAAATCAGCAGGCTGCGGTAGATCAGGCTGGTAACAAGAAGGCGATTTTCCTCTTCCATGGTCTCAGCCAGAGAGAGCAAGCTGCAGTAAAGGTCGCCATCGAGTTGGTCGGCACGTTTGAGGAGATATTCTTCAGCTTCATCCATTTTCCCAACGGCAATAAGGAATTCCGCATCTGACACCCGTAGTTGGTCGGTTTTCAGGATTTGTCCGGTTTCATCACGGATCACATCGTCCCGCTTGTCATGACCGTGGACATCGAGAAGAGCTTGCAGGGTGTCGATGGAAGGATAGGACCTGAAATTCTGGAACAGTCGTTCCGTCAGTTTTGCAGAGTCGCCCTGCTTCCTGTAGATTTCCTCAAGTAGCTTGTTCCGCTCGTATGCATGAAAGGTTTCATCTTCGGGAATTTTCTTCAGCCAGGACTGGGCTGTTTCAATATCTCCGCTTTCAAGGTAGACCTGGGCAATATCAATCAGTGCCGTTGTGGATAGCTTTCCCCTCGAAGCGATGCGAGTTTCTTCAAACAGTTTTGCATCCTTAATCTGGCGAGTCAGTGACTCAATAAGTATCAGGTGATGATACTTGTCGCACTCATCCTTTGCTTTGTCTGCCCGTTTCTGAAGCGTGTCAATCATGGTGCGGATAACATCCTTGGGCAAGCACTCTCCGGCACAGTCAATCAAGGTGTCCCGGATACCGTAATTGTCCTTTTGGTTCATCTTGAGAATAATGTGCGCAATCTTTTCTTTTTCGGTGCAGCGGGTGGCATAGTCCACAAACAATTCTTTGGCATCATAGCGAAAGACATCTTCAATATTTTCGCTTGAGTCATCACACATTTCAAAAATGGTACTGTCCGCCTCGAAAAATACCGTGATCAGCTCAATACCGGTTAAGGGATCATCCACCCCGAATTTTAAATCCTGCAACAGTATTTTCAGCTCCCAGGCAAAGCTGGCAGCGCCCCGCCAGTCAACAAACCGCCGCGAATGTTTCAGACTGGAGAGTTTTTGTTTGAACCGCTGGATATTTTCCTTTGGCGTGGCAATTAATTGCTCAATGAGGTCATCAGCCTCATCGGAGTGGACAGCAATACTCAATAACGTGTCAGCAAGGGCTTCCGCTCCTAAATCAATCAGTTTCTGTTTACGTGGATCGAGCATTTTTCTGTCCTTCTGCTTTTATACAACCCGGGCCGGACAGTGAGCTGCGGCCGCCGGATTCAGGTCTGATGTTTATCTGGGTTCTGATTCTTTCTTTCAGTGCCGATACGTGGGAGATGATTCCGATCAGCTTGCCGTCCTGCTGCAGGCCGGACAAGGTTTCCAGAGCCGTCTCCAGCGATTCTTCATCCAGGGTGCCGAAGCCTTCATCCAGAAACAGGGAATCCACCCGTACTTTCCGGCTGGCCATTTTCGACAACCCCAATGCCAGCGTCAGGCTGACAATAAAGCTTTCACCGCCGGACAGATTCCTGGTCGACCGGATTTCACCTGCCTGATAGTTATCGACGACGTTCAGTTCCAGCGGCTGCTGATCATCACGGATCAGCAGATAGCGGTCGGTCATTTTTTCCAGCTGCCGATTGGCGTGCGTTACCATCAACTCAAAGGTCAATCCCTGCGCAAAGTTGCGGTACTTTTTACCATCAGCTGAACCGATGAGGCCATGCAGTTTTTCCCAGCGATGGCATTCTTTCTTCTGAGCCTCGATGGCGGACTGCTTTTCTTTTATCCGCTCTTTGGCAGCCGTATTTTCACTCAGCCTGTGCTTGAGACCGGCAACGGCATCGCGCAATTCGTTCAGGGACTCTTCATTTTTTTTGAGCTGCGGCTGCAATTCCGCAAGCGTCTTATTCGTGAGCTTTTTGCCAATCTCTGTGGTCAGACGCGTCTCCCGGTCTTTCTGTTTCGCTTTGAGTTCCGTTTCCGCGTCATCGAGTTCTTTGGCCCGGGAAGATAAAGAGTCCCGATCTTTCTGTGACAGTCTGGCTTCGAGGAAAGCTTTCTCATCGGCAAAGCCTGCCGGAATCAGAGCGGTTGAAAAGTTGGTTTCCGATTGTTTCAATTCAGGCGTTCTTTGCTCGATGCGCTTTTTCAGGGAGTCAACATGGGTCTTGGCCGTCGTCAATTTCTGCTGCAGCTCGGTGTTCAGGTCTCTGGCTTTCTTCTCAGACTTTTCGGCATCGGCAATGGCTTTGTTCAAGCGGTGTTCTTCATCATCAGGCTTTTTGTCGCCATACCATTGCTTCCGCTCTTCCGTTCCGTCGGACAGTTCCTTTTTGAGCCGTTCCAGAGTTTCCTGTTTCTCAGCCAGAGCTTTGACCTGCGTATCAATCACGGCATCCAGACGCTTCACCTCGCTGTCGACAGCGGCAATCTGTTTTTCGATGTCGGTCTTTTGTTTTACCTGCTTCTGCCATGACTTCAGTCTTGATTTAAGGGATTCGAGCAGTAATTCAACCTCTGATTCCGGTATTTCAGTAATGCCAAGTGGCAGGAGTTTCCCGGAAACAGCTTGTTTAAGTTGCTCAAAGCCGGTCCGAAGCTTTGTGAGGGTTTCCTTCAATTCAGCGAGCGTTTTTTCAGCGGCCTTCTTGTCATTGGTCGCTTCGGCTTCCAGCTTTTCGCTGTCATTCAGCTTTTTACGGGCAGCGGTTTCCGCCCGTTCCAGTTTTTTGATGACCGTTTCCTGTTCGTCTGCCTTGTCGATCAACTTGGTCAGTAATTCGATCTTTTGTTCAATTTCATCCGGTACTGGAATATTGCCCTCGGCGAAGGGATGGTCGTTTGAGCCACAGAGTGGACAGGGCTTGCCGTCTTCCAGTTTGGCCCGGTGGTCTTCAAGCTCCTCGATTTTCCTGATGAAAACCATTTCACGAAGAAGGGTTTCCTTTTCGGTACGATATTCCCGGAGCAGCTTGTCACCCAGTATTTCGCTTAGAGCATCCTTGCCTTGTTGCAGTTTTTTACCGGCGGTCTCCAGCTTCTGTTTCTTGAGCCCACATTGCCTGGCGGCTTCATCCAGTTTCTTTGCGGCATCTGCTAAGGCTGTATTGGCTTTTTTAAGATCCGTTTCTTTCTGCGTGATCTCATGCTGTTTGGTGAGCAGGTTGCCGAGTTGTTCTTCAACTCCAGCCAGTCCACTGATCAGCCATTCATCCCGCGCATTCTCTTTGAGGTACAGCTCAGCAGCCTCCAATGTCTTCTCTGCGGCAGCCCGTTTTTCCCGTTCCTTCACCCGAGCCTGTTTGTTGGTCTCAATCTTTCCGGCTTCCTTGGTGCAGGCATCAGTGCACTCTGATACAGCCATTGTCTGTTCGGCAACTTTTTGATCAAGTAACCGGATCTTCTGAATCAACGGTGTTGCCGTTTTCAGCTCTTCTTTGGCTTTCAGGGTGAGCTGTTCAGCAGCTTTGAGAGCCTCTGTTTGTGTGTTTGCAGATGATTCAAGCTCAGGAAGTGCGGATTCATTCGTTTTTAAAGCAGTCTTATCGTCGGCTTGCTGCTTACGGAGGGATGTTACGTGCACGTATGTTCCGTCCAGAGACGCGGCCTTGGTGGCAAGTTCAAGTTTGGCCCGTTCCGGTTGGAATGCTTCGGTATCGGTCTTCAGTTTGGCAGCTTCATCCGTAAGGGTGTGGAGCTCCTTTTGCAGACCCTCAATAGTGGCCAGCCATGTGATGGCTTTGCCTGTTTCGCTTAATTTTTCGGCAAGCTCAGTCTCCTGTTTCTGCTTGATAGCAAGTTCGTCTTTAATTTCCTTTTCCTGTTCCGGCTCCAGAATTACGATGCCGGATGTTTCGGCGTTCAGGATGTTCAGTTTTTCCCGCTCATCGCGCTGGCGTTCATGAACCCGGCGTGAGATTTCAGAATAAATTTCGGTGCCGGTGATCTGCTCGAGTATCCTGGACTTCTGTTCAACGTCAGCCTTGAGGAAGGTATCGAAGCCTCCCTGTGCCAGTAGAATGGAGCGGGTGAAACGGTCGAAGTCCATTCCGGTTTTTTCTTCAATAACCGCTTTGACAAGGCTCTTCTTGGTTTCAATGGGCTTTCCCGTAGCATCATCCGCAATCTGGTGTTCCTGATCCTGTAGTTTGCCTTCAGCTTTTTTCCGTGCCCGGCGCTGTTCCCAGTGGCAGCGGAATCGGCCAGCCTGAGATTCAAAGAGTACCTCGGCGTAACATTCACCGGTCTGGCGGGACATGATCTCATTGCCGCTCTTGGTTATTTTCCCAAGACGTGGCGTAGCTCCATACAGGGCCAGACAGATGGCATCGAGAATGGTCGACTTGCCCGCACCGGTCGGGCCGGTCAGCGCAAAGATGCCGCCCGCAACATATTCGGGATCGGTGAAGTCTATGATCCATTCACCGTAGAGGGAATTGAGGTTCTTAAATCGGAGTTCAAGGATTTTCATGATTCTTGAACTCCGATTTTTGATTTTTGATTCTGCTGCGAAGTTTTGATTGAGGAAACGAATAAAGCTGTGAGTTCATCGGCTTCCTTGAGCAAAGGTTGGACTTCAGATTCGGGAAGCAGGTTACCTTCGATAATCAGCTCAAGCCAAAAACAGGTCTCATCAGCTTCTTCTGCAACTATCCCCAGTTTTGAAATGAATTCGGCCTTTGATCTGCCCCGACATGCTGTTCGATAATTGGCACCAACAGAAGTCCCGGAACGGATAATCTGCCGACCAATAGCAATGGCAGAAATTGTCTTGGGCAGTGCATCTACCAAGTTCATAATGCTTAGCGCAAACTGCTTTGTCCGGTCCTTAAGCTCCTGTTCCATAAATCAGCATTCCTCAATCAAAAATCAAAATTCATTCACGTCTTCTTCATGGAGAGACTTGATTATTTCGTTATAAGAGACTGTCAGCTCCTCACGGTCTTCATCGGGCACCTCAAAGGCATCCAGGCAGCGGGTAAAAACATCCCTGGCATCCAGATCATCGAGGGTTTCATTTTCCGCGACGGTACTGATCACTCTGTCCATGACGCGCCGGTTTTTGATCCGCCTGATTTCCATGGCAGAGTCAGCCATGGCCTCATCGAGCATCTCGCGCAGGTTGCCGATGATATCACAGCCGGTGTATTCAATCTCAAGCCATGCAGCGCTTTCTTCCTTTTTGAGTTCCTCCAGTTTGGCGTGAATATCATCCAGTGACCCGACAATGCGGACCAGCTCCTGAAAACACGGTACGGGCAGCTCCTGGATATTTGGTGTGGTGCTGTTGAACTCTATGAGCACAACCTTCTTTTCCTGAGTCGCCTCGCCATAGCCCATCGGGATAGGTGAACCACAGTAACGGATATGTTCGGCATTGCCGACCGCCTGGGGGACATGCAGATGCCCAAGAGCCAGATAATCGATTGACGAAGGGAAAACCTCCTTACCGACATGTGCCAGTGAGCCCACATAGAGTTCCCGAACACCATCACCGTCAACGGTCTTACCGCCTGCCGTAAAGAGATGACCCATGGCAACGATGGGAAGACCTTCATGCCCGGCACTTTTGAATTCGGCTCGTTTCTGTTCGGCAATGGCGCAGACATCCGCGTAATGGTTTTTAAGTCCTTCAACGAGCTTGGCGTTTTTATCGTCGATGGTTTCTCCCGGCTTGACCGTGCGGATATCCTTATCGCGCAAGTAAGGTACAGCGCAGACAATCGCCTCCGGTTTGTCATCCGCTTGAAGAACAAAGACCTCATCCTCCAAGGCTTCGGTCATGGAGCCGACTACATACACATTCAGCGCTCGCAGCAGCTCCTTCGGGGCATTCAGAAATGACGGCGAATCGTGGTTCCCGGCAATGACCACAACATGACGGCAGCAGGATGCAGCCACACGGCAGAGAAAGCGATAGTAGAGCTCCTGTGCCCGGTTGCTGGGCGTGCCGGTATCAAACACATCACCGGCAACCAATAGAGCATCGACCTTTTCATCTTCAATGGTCTGAGCCAGCCAGTCCAGAAACGCAGAGAACTCCTCATAACGTTTCCGGCCATAAAGAGAGCGACCCAAATGCCAGTCTGATGTGTGGAGGATTTTCATTTGATGCTCCAATCCTTACAAAGGACTTCTGCCTGTTCGAGAATGCTTTCTGTTATATGACTCATTATTCCAACACCTTCCAGTGGCCGCCTTTGTCGGGACCAACTCTCTTGATTTTGTTGTTGTCCTGTAATTTTTTCAGGTTACGTTCAACCGAACGGGTTGTTACGCCAGTCCATTCAGCAAGTTTTTTAATCGTTATAAATGCATCTTCCCGAATGAGCGCGATAATTTTCTCCGACGTTTTCTCCGACGTTTTCTCCGACGCTTTCTCCGACGTTTCTTTCAAGGCAAGCCCTTCGAAAGGCTTCGATTTCATCAACTCAACAGCTATTCCATCAGAGCGTTCCTCAAATTTAGGAGCGGGGAGTCCTGCCTGTTCACAGGCTGTCGCAATCTTTTCCACACCGCGCCCCCAGGAGTCGATATAGCCGGCTTTATAGCAGACATCTGCAATCAGTGGATTACGGGGAAGAGATTCGTGAACCTGAAACAGTTTCTCGATGGTCAACTCAATCGGCAGGGCACCGGCATTCCATAGGGAAAGCCGGTCATCCATAACTTTGAGTTGTGTCATGCTGCCCATGTAGTTTCGATGTACCAGGGCATTGAGCAACATCTCACGCAACGCCGGAACCGGATATTCCAGCTCTTCAATACGACGTAAACCTTCGAAGCGGACGGGCTTGACCAGAAACTTCTTTTCCAGCTGCTCCATTACGTCGTGCAACATTTGAAACAGGTTCCCTTCACACACTTCCTGAAAGCGCATATCCACCACGCTTTTTCCAAAGCGCCCGATCTTAACAAACAGGTTTGGGTAAAACTCGCCGGGATCTTTGCCAAATAGAACGACCGCTGCATGGGTCAGTCCCTCTTTGGTAAGCAAGCGCAGTTTCTTCAGCAACGCTTTGTTGGACAGCCCGGCAAGATCCGGCAAGCGGCCTGCCGTAACCGCCTCTTTTTTAAACAAGCCGATTGTCGCATCGTCGATGTCGTCCAGTGTTGCCTTCTCCTCAACCATCCGATCCCAGGTCATGCCCATTTTTTTGAGCAGGAAGTCGGTCAGCGCATGGCCTTTCAACTCCTGCTTTACAGATCCCGACCGCCAATAGTAAGAACCACGCAGGGAAATCGGTACAGTCGATGGTTCAATAATAATTTCCAGACAGGTTTTTCCGTTTTCTTCCAGTAGATTGATATGTGGCATCAATCCTAGCTGATCACGAATTTTATTGGGCAGTTCTTCCAACAGTTTCCCGGCATTTTTCAGACCGATGACTTGGCCTGCATCATCCTTGCCAATAAAAAGCCGCCCGCCCTGCGCATTGGCAAAACCACAGATCCATTTCAGGTAGTCATCATTCCACGATTGCTTCCATTCGATAATTTTGGGATTCGGCGGTCATAAAGCAGAAAGCCCTCAACTCACTATTCGAACAGAATTGGCGACCCGATTTTCTTCATAAACATCAGCATAGTAATAGCGCTGATCCATGGCAAAAAGCAGGTTTTTAAGGTCGATTTCATAAGAAATCTTAAATGTACCATCTTCAGTGAGTTCTATGCCTGATTGTTCTTTTGCGTAATCAATAAGATGAATCATTTTTTCGCTTGTTAAATTGTGAATCTTTTTTCCAATATCTGCAATTCTCTTTCTATTCAAAACGCAAACCGAAGCAGCTTCGTAACTCTCCAATGTAATAAAATCACGCCCTAAAAAGTCGTCTACTTCTTCTTGTGTCGCTTTGCGATGGAGGATCTCAATGCCTGGAACAAAGAGCTTTATTTTCGCAACATCCTTAAAATAAAGTGTATTCTCTGCGTCCACATAAACGGCATCCGATTCGGACTTGATTTCCACTTGGTTACGCTGTTCCACAATTTGTGGCTGTCCAGAGAAATCGAGAAAACGCTTCTGGTTCACAAACCGAGGTGGTTTACGAGTATTGCCAAGAGCCTTACGGGTTTTGGCCTTGCCTTGCAAGAAGTGCCAGCGAGCTTCCGTAGGAACCCAGAACACGTTGTCCGTCAGATATTCATCACGGTCTTCCGGGTCAGCGAATTCTTCAGCCTGCAATGCTTCGTATTTTTCGAGAAAAGAGTCGGAGATGTATTTCAAAAAGATCAGACCGAGCACCACATGTTTGTACTCTGCGGAGTCCATTGTGCCGCACAGCTTGTCAGCCGCCATCCAAAGTTTATCTTCGAATCCGAGATTGGCACCGGTGTTGTTGTTACTCATTATCGCCTCCAAACTGCTTTTAACTCTTCTTCACCAGCATCGTCTCTGCCTGATCTTCTGTTATTCCTGTTGCTGCGCCGCCAGCTTCCACCCATGCATCGACTTGTTCCTTTTTGAACTTCCAAAGACGACCAATCTTATGAGCGGGCATGTCTTTTTCGCTTATCTACTTATAGACGGTATCTCGTTTTATACCGAGACAGTCTCCAATTTCATCTACGAATAACCATCTGTCTTCCATTTTCGACTCCATCACTCTTTGAGGGCCGCCTCTTTCTGGTAAGGACAAGGGGCTCGTCAACTTGTTTAACCGGATGGCATCT
>PDWJ01000281.1_pt1 | contig 77958 bp, 69 predicted proteins | sample 1430881 | NCBI WGS metagenome assembly PDWJ01 (sample SAMN01162460, study PRJNA174530) | Oral metagenome, whole genome shotgun sequencing project. | biome: Marine environment; feature: Marine mammal; material: Swab sample of the gingival sulcus; isolation source: swab sample of gingival sulcus...
AGTATATATCTTAACTTTATCAAGAACTTTTCATTTAGTTTCAAAAAATACAATAGGATCTATAGTATTTTTTTGTAATTCATTAAAACATACTCATTTTTCAGTAATATCATAATAGCTGTAAGGACATTCCTTTCTTCAATAATAATAAGGGTGGAATTTAGTATCTAAATCTATTTGGAAATGTAAGTGATTTCAAGTAGAATTACCTGTACTTCAAACCTCTCAAATTTTTTCGCCAGCTTTTACCCATTGTCATTTTTTTACGAGAATTTTTGATAAATGACCATAATTAGAACTTACAAACTTTCCTCTTATTTTATGGTTTATAGAAATTGTATTTCAAAGTCAAAGCATACTTTTAGCAATTTTGACCTCTCAATCAGCAATAGCATAAACAGGAGTTCACTTTGATGTTGCTATATCAACTCATATATGTCATCAATGTCACACATCCCATCAATATTTATAACTAGATCACCATAATACAGTATATAATCTGGTATAATCATTATATCAACCATTTTTGTTTATATATTTACTATAATCCTTACTTTTTAAAACAAGAACTTTCATCTTACAATTTGAAGATAATTTTTGGAAATCATCAAATCTACAATTAAGTTTAGAAATCTCATCTAAAGGAAAAACTATACTATCATTTCAAGCATATGTGGTCCCCCCTAACGGCACAACATTTGTAATTAAGAATACTCACAAAAATATTTCTATTAAAAATATTTTTAAATTCTTGGTAATTTTCATAATTATTTTTTAAAAAATAATTTCATTAATATTAATTAATACATATAATAAATATAATTATATACATATTTGACATCTAGATAATTAATTTTATAATTAATAATCTTAACTATATTATTCCATAAATATTAACACTTGTCAAATAAAATAAGTTTTTTATAAAAAAATAATATTATTTATGACCATATTTGATTTAAATATATTCTGAATTCATATAGCTCCAAGTTATTATTGACTTATGTACGCCATTTGATTTATTTCATGATATTTGATAATAAAAAAATCAAGACTCCAAGATTATTTTAAAAATGACAAAGAAAATAAACGGATTGATAGTTTGTTATTCTATATATTTTTAGGAGTAATTATATGATGAAGGTTTTGATATATATTATTTTATGATATTTGATATTATATAGAAAATATTAGTGAAATATTAAAAATATGGAAATGATGAATGAGTTTCCATTGATGAGTTATATGAGTAATAATAGCAATGATTACATACTCCAGAAGAAAGAAAATAAGCTTTTTTGAAATAGCAGATGAGGTAACAAGAATATTGCCAATATGAATATGAGCATGAAGATTTTGAAATTATTTAAATAAAGAACTATTATGAAAAGAATATAGTTGATTTTTATCTGTGGAAAAAGATTGAATATCATATTTCCCTTCTCCACTAGTAGAACTAATTTTAGAATGAATAATTTTATATATAATATTAAATTATTTTTACAAAAAAAAGCATAAAAAATGACAAATTGCCAGTCTATTTTTAATTTTTTACGCAATATTTAGAATAATTGTGGAAATATTTTTTAGAACACCTGACCCACAGATATGATATTTATTTTGATTTATGACAATGTGAATTATTTTAAGCTTACCAATGTTAATTATATGAATATTTTTTTATTATTATCTCTGAAAAACAAAATAAAAATGGGTTAATTTCTTAACCCATTTTTATTTTGTAAAAAAAGAATATCCTTTTTTTAAATTTAATTCTTCTAACTCTTTAACTAAATTGTCATAATCTTTAAATACTTTATTTAATATTCAATTAACAACTTTCTTAGTTGTCTCAGTTCAAAACAATTTAGATAACTCTATAGCCTCATTTATTGAAACTTTCGGAGGGATTTCTTCTTTTAAATAAAGCATTTCTGTAAGTCATATAAAAACTGGTAATATATATATAATATCAGTGTTTTTTATATCAAACTTAGGTGCATATTTATGAAATATATAAATTAAATACTCTTCTTTTTTTTCTATCAAAGACTCCATTTGAGACAAATAATCTTCGTCTATTCAAAAAACAAAAACATTTTTATAAAAACTATCTAAAAATGTTTCCTCATTATAATTATTAAAACTCTTAGCATAAAGCTTTTGAAAAAGAAAATGTCTTGTCCTCTTACGATTATTTTGCTTCACCTTAATTTTTTAGTTAAAGAACAAACAGATAAACATTTCTCTTAGTCAAAAAAGAAATGTCTATCTTTAATTATTTAAGGAAAATCTGAAAAACTTCTTCGTAAGAATAAAAATTTAGATTTTTTAGATAATTTTTATTGCAAAATTTTTTACTTATGCCTTTGCATAGGGAAAAAATTTTAAGAGAAAATTAGCAAAAAAGATTATTTTTTTCTAGATGTGAGCTTTTCAGATTTTTCTTAATATTACTATACTCTAGTAACTTTTTTTGATTTAGTTTTAATTTTCAACAATTGATTTCATTTATAAGTTCAATCTTCAGCAATATGATGAGACAAACCATTAGCATCTTTATTTAATGCAACTCTATTTTCTAATTTAATAGCACTTAATTTTATCCAATTACTAGTTCTAGTTCTAGTTCTTGATTTAGAATGTTTTTTCTTAGGACCAAAAGCCATAATATAATACTTAATTAATAATAATATTTTAAGAAACTTATTCTTAATTCTGCTGAATTTTATATTTTTTTGTACAAAAAGCAAATTTAATTACTAAAAATCTTGAAAAAACAAAAAAAAAATATATTCTTCATTAGAAAATAAATTATAAACAAACAAAAAATATGAAGAAAATAATTATAATAGAAGATGATTTATGAATAGTAAACTCCTTGAAATTATATTTAGAAAATTCAAATTTTTCAGTTGAAACTCACAACTCCTGAAGAAATGCAGTAGAGATAATAAAAAAAATATCACCTGATTTAATAATTCTAGATATAAATCTACCAGAATTAAGTTGAATTGAGATTTGTAAAAAAATAAGAACTTTTTCTCAAATACCTATTATTATGCTTACAGCAAGAACTTCAGAAATGGATAAAATTATTTGATTAGAAATATGAGCTGATGATTATATTCCGAAACCTTTTTCTCCAAGAGAATTATTAGCAAGAATTAACTCTACATTAAGAAGAATATGAGAAATTGATAAAAAAAATAATTCTGATATTATAAAATTTAGAAACATAGAAATAGACACTAAAGAAATTACTATAAAAATAAACAACAAAAAAATCCCTATAACCAAAAATGAATTTGATATTTTTAAGAAATTAGTTGAAGAAAACTGAAAACTTGTTACAAGAGAAACTATAATGACAGAAGTTATTTGATATGAAAAATATATATTTGATAGAACAATAGATACCCACATAAAAAATCTAAGAAAGAAATTATGAGATAAAGATATAATTATAACAGTAAGATGAGAAGGTTATAGATTAAATAAATAAAAATGACATTAGCAAAAAAATTCATAACAATATTAATAAGTAGCATTATATTTATAACGATAATAAATATAGTATCTTTTTATTTATTTTATAGTTCATATTTAAAACAATATTTAGCTGAAAAGATTGAATCAAGAGAGAATGTTACTATTGATTATATAAACAACATAATTGAAAGACAAACAATAGACGATATAGATGATATATTTTCAAATACAGAAATAGAATTTTTTGAGTTACTTGAAAATAATGAATGATGAATACCCCTTGATAAAGAAAAAAATGTCAATACTGTAGTTGATTATCTTATTAAAAAATGAGTTGCTCCAAAATATATTGAAGAATTAATTCCTAGTGATAATTTCTGAAAAATATTAGAATCATTAAAAGATAAAAATTCCCCTGAATATAGATTTATTAGTAAGTTTACTACATCAATTATTATTATAAATATACTAGCTATATTTATAATTTCTATAACTTTATTAATATTTACAAAAAAAATAATAGGGCCAATAAAAAGAGCTACATATCAAATCAAAAAAATTTCATTATTGAGATCAAAAAAAAGACAAGAAATTGTATACCATAATAAATCAGATGAAATAGGTCTTCTTATAACCTCAATAAACAATCTTAATACAAAACTATCTCAACAAGAATCAATAAGGTCTAGATTATTATCAGATATAAGTCATGAATTAAAAACTCCAATAACATCTATTCAATGTTACCTTGAATGAATAAGCGACTGAGTAATTAAATTAAATGAAAAAAACTTAAAATCTATTACTGAAGAAATGAAAAGATTAACGCTCTTGGTAAATAAAATAATGGAGTATGAAAAATTTGAAAACAAAAAACTAAAACTTGAAATAAGCAATGAAAATATTTCAGAAATAATAAAAGAAATAACTGAAACTCACAAAAAAAGATTAAAAGAAAATAAACAAAGAATTAAAATTACTTGAATTGAAGAAATGTACATGAAAGTAGACAAAAACTTATTCAAGCAGATAATACATAATATAATATGAAATTTCTTAAAATATGCATGAGATGAAACCCTACTAAAAATAAATATAACCAAAAATTATATAAATTTTAGTGATAATTGAAAATGAATAAAACAAAGTGAAGTCCCTTTATTAACGGAGAAATTTTATCAATGAAATATGGAAAACTCAAATATTTACGGAAAAAATAAGTGAATTTGAGTTTGACTAAGTTTAGTTGAAAAAATAATTAATGCCCATAATTGGGAATATGAAATAAAGTCGGATGAAAATAAGTGATTTAACTTTAAAATAAAAATATAAATTTCACAAACTCTTCACAAAAAAAATTGGATTATTTATAAAAAATAAATAGTATGTAGATACTAAACTAGAGACTCCTCTTTAAAGAGAAATTCTAGATATTTCTTTAAAATTAATTTTAAAATAAAGCCTTAAAATATATTTTTTAGGAGTCTCTGGTTTTTTGTTAACAAAAAATAATATGAAAACATTAAAAGTATTTAAAATACTATTATTTATAATAATATTGCACTTGAGTTTATTTAATTTGTCTTTTTGATATACATGAGACAAACTAGATAATTGAGAAAAAGTAAAAACAATAAGATATCTAAAAAACAAATTAAATAAATTAAATAATAAAAATGATGATTTAAAAGCTCAAGTTGAAAAGATGATAAAAGAGACTTGAAATCTAAAAAACTTTTTTAGAGATGATTTAAGTCAAAAAGAATTATCTGATTTAAAAGAAATATTTTCACTTTATAAAATATATTCTAACAGAATAAATAAAAAATTTAACAAAAATATAAAAAAGCTTGTAGAAACTGAAGAAGAAAAGAAAAAATTATTACTTGAAAAATCTCTAGCATATAAAAGGTTAACTAAATATATTAAAATTGAAAAAAAAGAGGAATTTCTAGAATTTATTAAATCTGATTTAGAGATTACTAAAGAGAAAAAAGACTTAGAAGAAAACTTATATAAAAATAACAATGCCCTATCAAGAAAAGTAGCAATAATAAAAGAAAAAATAAAGGAAAACAATCAAATACTAGATGAAAAATTAAGAAAACTTATTACAGAAAAAGTAAATGAAAAAATAGAAAACCTTAAAAATAATCCAAAGTTCAAAACTTTAACAAACAAAGAAAAAAAAGCTGTTTTTAATAAAAGCATATCAAAAATAAATATGAAAATAAAACAAATGAAAAACAATCTAAATGATTTAAATAAAAAAAAGTTAGAATTATATAATATAATAAAAAATAGATTGATAGAATTAAATAATTCCCTAGAATAAAAACTTGAAAATAATAAGAATTATGACAAGAATAAATTTAATAAACCCGGCAGAACTAGTAGATCAACATTTAATAGCAGAATATAGAGAGTTACCAAGAATATTCTGAGCTATAAGAAAAAAATTAAAGAATAATAAAGAAATCAAAGTTTGAAAAGAATATAAAATGTGAATATGACATGTTATATTTTTTTATGATAAACTATGATTTTTAGAAAAAAGGTATTATGAAATCGTTAAAGAATGCAAAAAAAGATGATTTAATATTAAATTTGATTCTATTAATTTATCAGATGTACCTAAGAAATACAAAAAAGATTTTTTCCCAAGCCCAAAAGACATAAGGATCTCAGAATCAAGAATTAAAGAAAAACTAAAATCAAAAAAATGATTCTACAAAATGAGATGAAAAATAATATAATAATATTTTTATAATTCAATCCTTTTTTCTCAATTTATTAGCTCTAATCTCTCTATATTTTCTTTATCTACAGTAGTTTTTTTATTAGTAACATTTTTCTCTAACTCTATTCTTTTCATAAGAATATATAAAAATATTGTAACAAAAATCACCGAAACAGTGTTTAGTCAGACATTGAGTATTGATTTTATAAATGATGATAATTCAAATTGAAAAAAGTATTCAAAAATATTTTTTATATCCTCAATTTTTATAAGTTGATTTATATTTCATCAATTATTAATCATAGAAATAATATCTTCAGAAGAAATAAAGTTAGGAATAACCTTAGTGCTATTAAAATATCAAATTATTGAAATAGTAAAAGATAAAAATAATTTAATTGATCAAACTATAATTCAAAATAAAAAAATATTTCAAAGAATTCTTAGCCAATTTCCATTTGTTAAATTTATTGATTCTAAAAAATTCTGCTTATTAAAAGCATCATTTTCTATCGCGAAAATTAATCAAAACTTTGATTTGACACCTCTATAAATTAAGAAAAAGAAAAAAAGAATTAAAGAGAAAAATATTATCCAAATAGATATTTCTCTAATTAGTCTGTCTAATTCAAGATAAAAAGTTAAATTAAATAAAACTCATCATATAACAAAAAATAATACAGGTATTCATACTACATAAATAAATATATAATAATAAGTTGCAAAAGAATTAAGTATTCTTCTAAATCAAAAAAGTAAATTATCCTTTACCTTTACTTTTTTAGATTCAAACGAATCTTTTATAGATTTAACCAAAGATATATACAAAGGAATATAAAGTATAAGATATAAGAGAAAAAATACTATTCAAATACTTATAAAAATAATAGTCTTCGTATTATTTAAGGCTGAAAAGAAATCAATTCAAGTTTTATAATTTCACACTTCTGAGATAAGTATTCCTCACATTTTAAGAAATACAAAATATCATAAAACAAAATATAATAAATTATATAAAAAGAAAGGTAAAAATAAACCTAAAAAATTAGACTTAAACAAAACAAAGCTCTGTGCTACCCTGTCAAAAAAATCTTTTTTTGCTGTAATCATTTTATAATATTTATTAAAAAATAAAATATTTTGCAATAAACAAGTTCTTTTTATTTTAATTTTTCTCTTATAAATTGATTTAATTCGGAGATTTTAACTATTTTTTGTTCCATACTATCTCTAAATCTAACTGTAACATTTCACTCATCAAAATTATTACTATCTATAGTTACACAAAATGGAGTTCAAATTTCATCCATACGAGCATATCTTTTCCCTATAGATCATACATCATCATATTCACAAACAAAATCTTCTGATAATTGAGAATAAACTTTTTTAGCTATATCTCAGATTTTCTTCACAACAGGTAATACTCAAACTTTTATTGGTGCAATTTTTGGTTCAAATTTCAAGTAAGTTCTATTGTTTTCTTCATCAACATTATAGGCATCAGACATTATTGCTAAAAAAAGTCTTGTTAAACCAATAGACGGTTCTATAACATAAGGAACATATTTTTTATTATTTATCGGATCAAAATATGATAAATCTTGCCTTGATTCTGCCATATGAGCTTTAAGATCAAAATCAGTTCTATCTGCAATTCACCATAATTCTCCCCAACCAAAAGGAAACTTAAATTCTATATCTGTTGTAGCATTTGAATAATGAGAAAGCTCATCTTGATCGTGATCTCTAAGTTTTAATGACTCTTTTTTAAGCCCAATAGTATCAGTTAAAAAATTCATACAAATATTCTTCCACTCTGCATGAGCTTCTAAATCTTTTCAAGGTTCAACAAAATACTCTATTTCCATTTGTTCAAACTCTCTAGTTCTAAAAATAAAATTTCAAGGAGTTATTTCATTTCTAAAAGCTTTTCATACTTGAGCAACTCAAAAAGGAAGTTTTCTTCTAGATGATCTTAAAATATTTCAAAAATTTACAAAAATACCCTGAGCTGTTTCAGGTCTCATATAAATAGTAGAAGAAGAATCATCAGTAACTCATTGAGAAGTTCTAAACATTAAATTAAATTGTTTAGCATCTGTCCAATCACCTACTTCTCAATTATTAGGATTTTTGACATTTTCACCTCTCATAACAGCAGTTTGTTGCTCAAGAGTCCAAGCCTCAGGAATAAGCCCTGAAACTCCGTATTTTTCATTTAAACTTGATGCCTTATCTCCCATTTCTTCAATAAGATCTTCCAAAAGTTTATCGGCTCTAAATCTTTCTTTTGTATTTTTATCATCAATCAATGGATCAGCAAATCATCATACATGTCCAGAAGCCACCCAGACTTTAGAATTCATTAAAATCGCAGCATCTTGAAGTACCATATCAGTTCTTCTTTGAACCATTTCTTTTATCCAAAGATTTTTGATATTTTCTTTAAGTAAACTTCCATAAGGACCATAATCCCAAGAATTAGCAAGTCATCCATAAATCTCTGATCATGCATAAACAAAACCTCTATTTTGGCATAGATTAACTATATCTTTCATTGTTACTTCTTTTTTCATAATTATTTTTTGGTTAAATATTAAAAAATACCCCAAGACTAGAAATATAAGCCTTGGGGTCAAAGTTTAATTCAAACTAAGACGGTTCCACCCAATTTTTCACTCTTGTAATTAACCTATATTTCCTAAAAAGCTTTTCCATAACTTCCTCGAACAGATATACAAATTAATTATCTATATATAACTTATATTTATTTTATAAAATGTCAAATAAATTCAATATGTCAGATTATATAGACCTTATTATTAAAAGCATAGAATATGTTTTCGTAGGTTTATTTGTTTTTTTACAATTAAACATTATTTTAGTAATTTTCTTTTAAAAGAAAATTCAAAACTAGATATAAATATTTTTTTTAGACCAAATATAAGTAGTTTCCAATATTTATTATGAAATTATGCAAAAGATGATAATAGTGTGTATTACTTATGGTAAGAATCTATAAAAAGAGTGTGTAGAGAATTTTGTTTTTCTATCTTAAAAGATAATAAAAAAGCTAAGGTTCTTATTTTTCTAATCTTAAACTTTCTTTATGAATTTCATTCCAGATATTCTTAACTAATTCTGGATTAACTCACTTACTCTCAGCTTCTAAAAATAAATTATTAATAAGTTTATTCCATCTATCTGGCTGTAAAGCTGGTATATTATGCTCTTTTTTTAGTATTCATATTTGTTTAACTAATTCAAATCTTCTTGATAATAAATAAATTATTTCTTCATCAATAGTATCAATTTGATTTCTAAAATTATCTAATAAATTTTTCATAATAAAAATAACTATAAAATATTATAGTTATTTTTATTTATTATATACTCTTTGTCAAATTACATTGTTTCATCACTCATAGTTTTCTTTTTTTCCACTTGAATTTTCTTTATTTCTTCTTCTTTTTTTATAGTAGAAGTAGCTATTTGAAAAATCCATCATCTTTTAGCATCTGCATTATAATCAGTATATTTGTTTTTAATTATTCAATATTCATACAAAGTAAGCATATAATCATTTTGCCAGTTATCAGTTTCTACAACTTTTTCAACTCATTTAACTTTAGTAATAAGTTTAGCAACCTCTGTTTTAGTAAAATTATCATTAGGTCTAAATTTATCGTTTTTTGAAATAAATCAATTTCTAAGAGCAGCTTCAACATATTTACATTGCCAACCAGATTTTAAGTCTGAGAAAATTCAATCACATTTATCCTCAATTTTTTTTCAAGAGATTTTCATAAATATCTTTAATCATTCTCATCTTGTAAGTCAATCTTGATAACGATATTTCTCCCAATCATTTCAATAATCTTTAATTATATCGTTCTCTGCTAAAAAAGTAGCAGATTCATTTTCTGTCATAGTCTCAAAAGAAGTTCAAAAAGATGCACTATAACTAGAAACAATTGCTAAAGTAACTAATAAAAAAATAACCTTTTTTACCATAATTTATAGTTTATAAAAATAAAGCAAAAATATTATAATCCTATATAAATAATATACAAAAAAAATAATTTTTATAACTTTACAAAAGATATTTTATACATAAAATATCTTTTAAGGAACATCTGAAAAACTCCTTTATAAGAATAAAAATTTAGATTTTTTAGATATTTTTTTCTAGATGAAAGCTTTTCAGGTGTTCATTAAAATAATATGAATTTAAAAACTATATGAATACTCACATAATACTTATATTCTCCTTTTGAATATCAACTTTTTTATTTTGATTTTTATTTATACCATATTACATTAAATATTTAAAAGAATATAAAATTTGAAAACAAATAAGAGAAGACGCATCGATATGAAAAGCAATAGAATTTTTTAAATTACACAAAAAGAAAATATGAACACCAACTATGTGATGAGTGATGATTTTATTTACAGTATTTTTCATGGTATTTATAAGTATAATATTGCAATGATTTGGTTTAATAAACAATTCCCTTCTAAATAGCAATGAAACATATTTACCTTTATTTACGCTTTTAACTGTATGATTTTTATGAGCAATTGATGATATAATGAATATAAAATGAATTGGTAAAACAAAATGATTGTCTGCAAAATTTAAAATGCTATGGTTATTAGTTTTTGCTTTTTTATGAAGTCTATGGTTTTATTTCAATTTATGATGGGATGAAGTTGATAATTTATGAAATTATGTAAGAACAATATCAAATCCTTTCTGAGAAAATATACAAGCTTGAATATTTTTTATACCATTATTTATATTTATAATAGTAGCATCAGCTAATAGTGTTAATATTGCAGATTGACTTGATTGATTATGCTGATGATTATTATTATTCGCATATAGTATTTATGCTTATATAACTTATGATCAATGATTATTCTTACTTTCAACCTTATGTACAAGCATAGTATGAGCCTTAATAGCATTTTTATGGTACAATGTAAAACCAGCAAAGTTTTATATGTGAGATGTCTGAAGTCTAGCCCTATGAGCAAATTTATGATTAATCGCAATGTTAACTAATACTATATTTGTATTCCTTATAGTTTCATCAATATTTATATTTGAATCATTAAGTGTAATAATCCAACTAACAAGTAAAAAACTTAGAAAATGAAAAAAAGTATTTATAATTGCTCCTTTTCATCACCACTTAGAAGCTATTTGATGGACAGAAGAGAATGTTGTTTTTAGAATGTGGTTAATATGATTACTTACTTCTGTTTTTTGAATAATATTTTATATTTTACAAAAATAAAAAAAGCATTTATTTAAAAATACTTTTTTCATTTCAACCTAATTAACTATAATTAAAAAACCAAGTAAGTGTAAATAATATTAATAGGTTTGATTACTGCTGCTGATGCTTGATTTAATTGTAAAGCAATTATGGTTGCAACAGTTCAAATTAAACTCCAATGTATAATTGGTGACATTTCATTTCTGAATGCATGTTTTACTGTTCATACTTCTAATTTAGCCATAATATTTTGTTAGATATATAAAATATGTAAATATACTATACAATATATTTTATACTGAGTCAAATATTTGATAACTAATTTTGCAAAATGTCATTTAAAATGCTAAACGAAAGCTTTATATGTGAAAAATGTAATAAAAATGTATGAATACATACAAAATGATCAGCAAGAAATCATTGTCCTTATTGTTTATCATCAAAACACTTAGATGAAAAATTTCCATGAGATAGAAAATCAAAATGCAAATGAATTATGATAGCAATTGATATTGAATACAAAAAAAATAAATGATATATGATAAAACACTCTTGTGAAAAATGTAACAAAATTATTTTAAACAAAATAGCCCCCGATGATGACTTTCTATCATTTATAAATAATAGAAATGAAAATATAAAATATAAGATATAAATTATGAAAAATTTCAAATGACAACTTAATAATGAAATCATTTTATTTAAAAAACATGAACATATAGTTAATATTATAACTAGATTTGTCAATAATATTTTATTAACTTTATTGTTTACTATAATTGTTGCTTACACAGTTAACAAATTTACAGAAGATATTATAATACCAATAATTATAATATTAATACCAACATCAATAATTTTATTTTTTGTAATAAAATTTTATAAAGAAACATATATTATTTTTACAAATAAGAGGGTTATAAAATCTGTAAGAAATTGACTTTTTTCTTCACACATTAAGGAATTGACAATTGATAATATAAAACAAATAACCACTTCTAATAAATGATTATTATGAAGAATATTTAATTATTGAAACATAGAAATAAGATGATATGATGAAGTAGACACAGTTTATTTTAAAGCGCTAAAGAAAAATAAGGATTTATCAATTTATATATCAAATGTAATGTCTAAATTAAAAGAAGACTGAGAAATTAATAAAATCAAACCATTAAAAGATAACTAGTTTTTGTAATAAAGTCTAATACCTAAAGACCTATAAAAATTTAATCGTTTATTTTTTCGTAATTAGAGATAACACCATTTTTTAATACAAATTTTCAAATATATTCATGTGATATTTTCATCTTTAAGTTTTCTTGAAAATCCAATGAGTTAAAATAACATATTATAGATCTTATTACTCAAGAATGTCATACAATAAGAATTGTTTTATTGTTATTCTCCTTTTCAAGATTTTTAATAAAACCAATTACTCTTTTTTGCAATAATTCGAAACTTTCTCATTTGTAAAATACATATTTTACATCTTTTTTATATTCTCTACATTCTTTTTTTACATAATTCTTATCCATATTTGAATAAATTCAATAATCTATTTCTCTTAATTCTTTTTTGGGAAGTAATAAATCAGTAATTCACAGTTCTTTAGTAATTATATACAAAGTTCTAAATGCTCTTCACAAATCACTTGAGTAAGTATAATCAAACTGAATTCATCTTAATTTTTCAGAAACTTTTTTTGCATTGAGCAATCATTCTTCAGTTAATGGAGAATCTAATTGACCCATTATAGTTCATTTTAAATTGCTTTCTGTTTCTCAATGTCTAACTAAATAAAATGTTAACATATTTTTTTACTAAGAATAATTTTCTAAGAATAAATAAAATTATTAATTTTGTTTTTATCTAAAAAAGTATAAAATGAATTATATGAAAATATAATAATTATACAAAAAAAAGATAATAAAAATGTTAAATATAAATAAATTTTTGGAGAAATATTATAAAAAAAATGAAAAAATAATTATTGCCTGTTCTACATGACCAGATTCTATGTTTTTATTATATAAAATTTTAGAATCTGAATATAAAGATAATTTAGTTGTTTGTTATTTTAATCACAAAACTAGAAAAGAAACAGAAGATGAAGAGAAATTTATAGAAAAACTATGAAAAGAAAAATGATTCAAAACTGAAATAACTAGCTGTGATTTTAAAAAAATTAAAAAACTCTACCCAAGTAAAAGTTTTGAAGAGTTAGCAAGAGAAAAAAGGTATGCATTTTTTAATGCTATAATGGATATATATAATAGCAACAAAATTATTACGGCTCATCATTTAGATGATAAAATAGAAACTTTTTTCTTCAATTTATCTAGATGAACTAAGCTTAGTGGACTTATAAATATGACTGAATATTCTTGAAATATTCTTAGACCTTTACTCAATATAAAAAAATCTACTATTCTTGAATATCTAAATAAAAATAACTTAAAATATTTTATAGATAACACAAATTTTGATACTGAGATAACAAGAAATAAACTAAGACATGATATAATTCCTCTCTTCAAAAAAATAAACAAGAATTATAAAGAAAACATATCTAATTGTTTAAATTATTTTGAAGAGTTAAAGCTATTCGTTGATACAGAAATAAATAAATTTCTATCTAAAAATAAATGATTTTTTTTTATAAATGAATTTAATCAACTATCCCCTTTCATTCAAAAAGAAGTTATTAGATATATTTTTTATATATCAAATTGAAAATCAACAATTTGACTTAGTGAGGCAAATATAAAAGAAATAATAAAGTTTATTAATTGAAAAAACAATAAAACAATAAAAGAAATACAACTACTTAAAATGAAAAAAGATAACAAAATAATTTTATATTAAAATAGAGCCAAATTTGGCTCTATTTCTTATAATTTTTTTATATACAAGTCAAGACTTTTTATCTTTTCATTTATGTTTTTTAATTGTATCTCAATTCTCTCAAGTTGAAGCTCCAAATTAGAAATAAGAGACTTTCTTTTTATAGTTTTTAATTTTTTTGATATATCCTCTTTACTTTTATTTAAAGATCCTGTACTAACAATTAAAAGTTTTTTTATTTGAACTAAAGGATCTTTTATTTGTTTTCTAAGCCAAGAGTTATATATTGAGAAATTTATAATATCTCTATATTTTGAATTTTCTATTTGAGTTCTCAAGTTTTCCGAATTATCAATAGAATAATCAACTTCCTCATTTATAGAAGATAAAGAAGCATTTATCTTATCTAATAATCAATCTTTCCATTCATTATCTATTGCATTTTCTAATAATTTGTAAATATCATCTTTTAATTTAGATAACTTTGAAGAGCTTTTATCTATTTTTATAAATAAATTATCTATAATTATAGCTTTATTTCATACTATTCTTAAAGCAATTTTATTTATAAAAGATAATAACAAAGTAAAAATCCATAAAAAGAAAACTCCAAAAAAATAACTTATAGATAATATAAATACATACAATAAATATAATAAAATCAAAGGTAGAGAATTTTTAGTCTTACTTTCATAAAAAGTACTTACTTTATGAAATCAAGAAAACAACCCATCAACAACATCTTTATAAAATTTTTCTTTACTTATTGATAACCAAGAATTTCAAAAAAGTTTTTCTTCAAAAACATCTGAAATATATTTTGTTTCAGAATTAATTTTATTTGTATCATTTAAATTAAAAGACTTTCATCAAACATAAACAGATGAATCACTAACTACAACATATGAATTATTAACCAAAATATAACTTCTATAAATTGAGATTCATATAAGATATAATATAATCAAAAATATTCATGAAAGTACAGTTATAAGAAAAAAATAAATTGAACCAAAAATAATTCAAATAAAAATAGAGAAAATTGCCAAAAGTGGTCAAGTATATTTAATTATTTTAAGATAATCTCTTTCTATACTCATTTTTATCTCATCACTAGTAATCCATCTATACAAATAAAAACCTTTATTATTAATTTCATTTTGTATATTTTCAGGTATTACAATATCCTTTTCTTGCTTATTTTTTGTCATGTTTGTATTTATATACACTTAAAAATAAAAGCTAATATAATTATGATAATTCTTCGCTAAATTCTTGTTGACTTTTAGAAGAAAGAACTTTTACTTCATCAAGATTAATCTTAGCTTCATCAAATAATTTCTTTTCTGCATCGGCCTGAATTTTTATTTGTTCACGATAAGATTCTATTTCATCAAAATGATTTTTAAGTTTTGTAACATTTTCTACAAAAACTGAAGCAGATAAAACAGGTTTTGAAGATAATTCTTCTGATTTTTTTGCTGATTGTATAGCTTTATCAGTTAGTTCAGATGACATCTTATCTATTGTCTCTCACATTACATTAATAGCTTTTGCACTAGCATCAAGTGCTTTTTGAGAACTTGTTTCAATCAGGGCAGTAGATAAAAGAGTTTTAAATATAGGTCTACTAGAGTTCATAGCAAGTGAAAGTTTTGAAGCACTATCTAGTCTAATAAGAAGTCTCTTTCTTGCCATTTCAAGATTTCAAATTAATACAACTAAATTTGATAAAAAATATTCAACATTTCTTAAAAACATATCATATTTTAATTTTTCATCTTCATTTTTTGTTTCAGAAGCTCTATTTTTAAACTCTTCAACTTTTTCATTTAAAAAATCTTTATATCAAATAACTCTTCATAAATTATCATCTATTCAAGAAATAAATTCCACTTGCATATCAATTGAAGTATTTATTGAATTATATGCTTGATCAAAACCAGAAAAAATTGATTCAATTTTTCACTCTAAAGACTTCATATTAAATTTAGCCTCATCCCATTTAGCATCTAAATTTTTAGCTAGTATTCAAATTAAGGGCAATGATTTTGCTATTTTCATAACAGCTCAATCATTATCAACTATCTCAGTATAAACATTTTGAACACTATTATTCATTTTATCTAATTCTTTAGATACATTCATTATTGGATCAGCATCAATAACTTTCGCTGTCTTTGAAATAATATTATCTAAAGGTAAGGTAATTTTTTCTCACAAAGAACGAAAATCTTTTGCCTCATTAAAAGTTTCTTCAACATCTGTTTTATCTGACTCAGACAAAGATATCGATTTAGTTTCAAGTTCAATAAGTTCAACTTCATTTTTACTATCTTGTTTTTTGTTCATAATTATTATTTTAATAAATAAGTAGCATTATTATATATAAAACTCTTTTTTTTTGCAAAAAGGAAATACTATTTTTAAGTATTTCCTTTAGACTTATTATTATTGTGTTTTTTAATATTTATGAAATTTATAGCAAAAGTTCCTATAAAACCCAAACTCAAATATTTAATAATAATTGTTTATCAAGCTCTTGGTTTTTTATTTCTTTTTCAAATAAAAAATTTTTTAAATCTTTTTTTAAAGATTTTCTTGTTTTAGGTCATAAAACTCATGCTCAAGAATCTTTTGAATTAGTTATTAATTTATTACTTAATTGATATTCCAATATGCTTTTTTTAGTAATATTTCAGAAAATAGCAGTATCCTTATAATCAAAAAATCATAATATTTTCAAAGTCTTTTGTAGAGCTCTAACATTTTTTGATACATCTCAGAACTTTGGATTTCAAATATCTTTTATCTTTTCATCAGCAATTTTCTGAGCAATAATTTCTATTTCTTTAAATTTTTTTTCTAACTCAATTTTTCTTTTCTTTTCTTCTAAATGCTTATCATATAATCACTTAAATAAATTCCTTGTTTTAGGTCAAAAATTTCATGCTCAAGCTGAAAACTTTGTTTTAACTAAATTATTATTAATCTGGTATTCTAGAATAATATCTCTTACTTTATTATAATCTCAATCTATTTTTCATTCATATATTCACATTTCAGTAAGCATCTCTTGTAATAAAATTTTCTTCTTTTTAGTATTTAATACTCAAACAAACAAAGAATCATATAAAGAATTCGTATCTTGCTTTTCTTTATTATCTTTATCAAATTCTCAATTTAAGTATTTCTTTAAGAATAAATTTCTAGTTTTATTACCCCAGTATCATGCACCAAGTGAATCTTCTCATTTAATTATATTATTTCTCATTTGGAAATCAAAAACAATATCAATAACCTTTTTATTATAAACTCAGTCTATTTCTGAGTCATATAATCAAACTTTAGTTAAAAACTTCTGCAACTCAACTATTTTTTTAGAGTCAGTTTTTATTCATATATTAGTTGTAAAAATATCAGAAATTTTTTTTAAACCTTTCGTTACCCACATAGGAGCAGGTATATCTTTATAATTAAAAGTTATATCAGATCATCATGATATAATATCTCAACTAACCTTTCTTTTTCACCAATATAATGCTCTTCTAAGACCTTCATCTCAATATCAAACCCATATATCAATTCTATCATAATTATATCATCTTTGTCCAGCTGGAACAATAGCTCATCACCTATCTTCAACTACTCAAGCTCATAATCATTTTAGAAATATTTTTGTTCAGAAATCATATTTTTTAGGAGCAGCAAACATACCAGAAAAAACTTTCTTTCAAGATGCTCAGGCAATTCATTTACCATTTAATCTTATTTCATCTTTATAGTTTCAAGTTAAATAAAACTTTTGTCATGGTAATGGTGAATAATATGCTGTTACTATAAAATAATTTTGTGAATAATTTCAAAATGATTGCAAAGGTAGCATTCAAAATATAAGAAAAAATACAATTAAAACACTAAATAATTTTTTAAAAAACAAATTTCTAAACATTTTGTAAAAAAAATAATAAATATAAATCATATTTAGTTTATCAGAATGTAAAAGTATATTACAAATATATAGCTGTTTTTCTCTTTTTTTTAATTGACCTAATGTTTTTCTTTTACTTAATTAAAAAGTAAAAAGAAAATATAGATTTTATAGATTATAGTATATTTTTCTAGATGTGGTTTTTTTCAGATGTTCCTTAAAAAAAAATAGAGTAATAAAAATTACTCTATTTTTTTAACTAAATTAAAACTATATTATATTTTAAATAATTTAACTTATATTCTAACTTCTAAAAACCTTAATTGATTCTTCTTTTTTTGATCATGCAAATTTAAAATAAATTTTTCTATTCTTTTTTTTACTTTGATTCTATATTTATTTTTAATACTTTTTTTTCATCACGACTTTTTTTCTAAAGCATTATCAATTTTTTTAGCTAAAAGTATCAAAGAACTTCTATCTTTTAAACTTAATCAATAAGTTTTCTCTAATTGAGAAGAAATAACCTCTATTCAGTACTCAGATTGTAAAGAAAAAAATGTTTTCTTTCAGAAATATCATGCTCCCCAATCATCATTGTTATTTATTATATTTTTTCTTTTTTGATAATTAAGAAGAGATTTTTCAATAGATTTATATTTTCAATCTATTTTTCAGTTATATAATTTTAAATCAAAAAATAATTTTTGTAGTTTTCTTATTTGAGTTGGATTAGACTCAGGACTTACCTCCAAATCTTCATATGGTGAAAAATCATATTTAACTATAAACTCTGGAATTCAATCTTTTTCTTTAAAAACTCAACCATAATCAGCCATTAACTTAGATAATGTCTTCACTCAAAAATATCAAGCTCACCAATCCTCATTATCTTTAACCAATCAAACTCTTTTCTGATATTTAAGTAAATCAGCTTCTATACTTCAATATTTTCAATCAATCTCTCATGAATATAAATCTAGAGAAGTAAAAAGAGTTTGTAATTTTTTTATATCTTCTTTACTAGACTCAGGAGTAACTTTTAAATCATTATATTTTTCTAATACCGTACTTTTAAATTCTAGTGATATAGGGGTATTTTTAGAAACTATCCTTCATTTTATATTTCTTTTTCACCATTTCAAAGCCCTAGTAAGTCAAGCATCTCAATATCACATCCAAACATCAATTCTATCACATCAAGTGTCATTTTTTCAATGATCTTTAGATACAATAGCTCATCATCTATCTTCAACAACTCACACTCAATATCAACTTAAATAAATTTTTGTTCAAAATTCATAATTTTTAGGAGCAGCCAACATTCAAGCAAAGACTTCTTTTCATGAAGCTCAAACAACTCATCTTCAATTTAGTTTTATATCTCATTCATAGCTTTTTGTACTATATCTAAGTTGATTTTTTAAAGGAGAATAATAACCCGTTATTGTAAAACAAGTATCATCAGAGTCTCAAAATGCTTGAAAATTAAAAGAAAATAATACTAAAAGTAAAAAAAATACTTTTATATATAAAAATTTCATTTTTTTATTTAAAAAATAAATAGTGCAATAAATTATAAGACTTTTTTAGGAAATGCAATATTTAATAAATAGTTGAGCTTGATAAAAATCATTTATATGTTATAAAAATATTATTTTTTTTCCATCTTATAAATTCAATCTATTATTTTTAATTCTCATCTAAGTATTCTTTTTATTCTTTTTATCATATAAGTTGAAGCTAAATCGTCTTTATTAAGTCAGAAATATTCGGAAGCTTTTTCATAATTAGCCAAATAATATTCTTTTAGTCACTTTGAATAGTTAAAAAGAGTTTCTTTATCATAATCCTGATTCTTATATCAAACTAACTCATAAATAAATACAGCTTTATTCTTTCATTTAACTAAAACATGGTCTAATTCTCTAAAAACAAAATCATTTGAAACTTTATTATAAACACTCTCAGAAACTATAATACTTGTTCAGTAAATCTTATTAACAGACTCCAACCTAGATGCTAAATTAACATCATCTCATATAATAGTATAATTTAACCTTTTTCATCTAGCTCACAAATTTCAATGTACAATTCTTCAAGTATTTATTCAAATCCTTATATTAAGAACTGGTAATCATTCATCTTTAAATTCTTGATTCAATGATTTCAAGGCATTAAGTTGTTCTAATGCAGACTTACAAGCAAAAAACTCATGATTTTTGAGTTTCAACGGAGCATTAAAAAATCACATTATTCAATCTCATATATATTTATCAAGAGTTCATCTATTACTAATAAGTACTTGAGTCATCTTATTAAAATATCTATTTAAAAAATCAAACAGTATGTGGGGTTCCATTTTTTCACTAATTGATGTGAATGATGCTATATCTGAAAAAAATACTGTTATATCTCATTTATGTCACTTCAAATTAAGTCCATCTGGATTCCTTGAAATTTGATTTACCATATCTGAAGATATATACATTGAAAAAGCTTTTTTTAAAAATCTTTTATTTTTATCAACTATTACAAATTTATAAATATGTAATCAAAAAAATATAAAAAAACAAAAAAACAATACCATAGAAACTGGATAAAGCAATCACAAATACAAGAAAGCAAATATTCAGAAACTAATATTAACAAAGATAATCGATATAAATCATACAAAACCAATTATAATATTATTATTTAATACTAAGAAATAAATTAACAGTCAAATAGAGAATATAATTAAAATTAAATAATTTAAACTAAAATCATTTAGAAATAAACCTGTAAGAAAAGTCATAATAAGATTTGCATTAATTTCAACTCAAGGCATTTTATATTTAAAATTTACTGGAGTATAGTGGCTATCATGCAAAACAGTTCAAACTTCTCAAACTAAAACTATCTTTCATTCCAAATCTATATCCTTTCAATTTAATATATCAATAAGTGAATAACTCTTAAATCAAATGGTTCAAGAATTTCTTTCTCAATTGTGGAAAAAGTTTATATAAAAAAATGGAAAATTATCTCTTTTTATTTGTTCAAAATCATCTGTAAAATCAATATCTGTATTAAGATTTTCAATATATTTTTTATAAATAACAAATGGAAAAGACTCTAAAAATCATTTATTTCAAACATATAAATTATCTAAATTATCACATCATTTTCAAACCTTATAGTCCGTAACCAAATTAGTTTTTCTTATTCTTGGTTCTAATATTAATCAAATAGATCAATGTTGTACATTATTATATTTACAAAGTGGTTTATTAATATTATCTGACATTGTTCAGACAACTACATTCTTACTATATTTATCAAAAGTATCTCTAAGTATATTCTCATCATCCTCTCAAAAATATGATTTATTAGAAAAAACTATATCAAAACCTATTACAGAAACCTTATAATCCTCTACAAGTTTTTTAATAAGATTAGAATAAAGTTCTTTTGGGAAAGATAACATTCTAATATCCGATTTTGAAAATGAATTTAAAGTTTTTTCGTCTATTTTAATTATTATTACTTCATTATTATGTTTTATATAAGATTCATTATACAAAAGATTATCATCAACAAATGATGAAATCTTTTTAATAGGATTAGAAATACTAATTCATAAAATATCAAAACTTTTTATATTAAAAAAAATGTAAGCCGAAAGAAGTATTCAAAGTAACACAAAAAATGATACTGACTTTTTTAAAAGAAATAAAACTTTATTTAATATTTTATTCATATACATAATTAGTTATATATTATGAATAATATCATATTAAAGCTATAATATCAAAAAAAGACTATAAGTATTAGTCTTTTTTTGTGAAACAAATAATATATTCCTCAAAACTTCTATCTCTACAAGCTAGTGGTTTATGTTCAGTAAAATTATCAAATCTCTTATGAATTTCTTTAACTAAATCTCTAAAATCTTCTCATTTAAAAACTTTTAGTAACAAATTTCAACCTTTTTTTAAAAAAACATCACTGAACTTTAATATTTCTATATTCAATTCTACAGAGGCATATTGATCAATATCCTTTCTTCCTGTTGTATTTGGAGCAATATCACTAGTTATAAGATCAAATTTATTTCATTTTCAGATATATTTTTGAACTTCTAATTCAAGTTTATCAAAATCAAATATATCACAAACTATAGTATTTATATTAGTCTGAGTATAATTATCAATTTCCTTTAAATCAACTCATACTATTTGTCATGAATTATTAATTATTTTTTTTATATATTGAATAAAACTTCATGGAGCTGCTCATAAATCACAAACATTCATATTTGGAGTGATTAACTCAAATTTTTCCTGTATTTCTTTAAGTTTATAAACACTTCTAGCCCTGTATCCTTCTTTTTTTGCTTTATGAAAATATTCATCATGCATTATATATGGGGATGGTTTTTTCTTATTCTTTCTTTTTGATAATTGAACATTTCATTTTATAATCTTTTTGTGATTTGATTTTACTTTTTTATATATTTTCATTTTATAATTTTTATCAAACAATCTCTCATTTAAGTACCCATTTATCCAATTTATTTATTTTCACCTTAACTATATCTCATATTTTTACAGAATCTTTTTTATTAAAAAATACTTCTTTAAAATTTCTAGTTCTTCAAAAAAATTTAGATTCATTAGCTCATGATATTAAAATATCCTCTATTTTTCAAAGCATAAGACTATTTCTTTTAGTTACATTTTCTAAAAGTATATCATTCAATATATGCCATCTTTTTGCTTTAACTCAATTAGGTATATCATCAGGATAAATTTTACTTGCGATTGTTCAATTTCTCACACTATATCTTGCATTATACACAAAATCAAATTCACATTCTCTAAATGCTTTAACTGTATCATTAAACATTTCTTCAGTTTCTCAACTATATCAAACAATTATATCTGTGAAAATAGAAAAAAATGGGTCTTTACTTCTTAAATAATCTACTTGTTTTTTAAAATCACTATAAGTATGTTTTCTATTCATCTTCTTCAGCATTTCATCACTTCACGACTGCAAAGCAAAATGAAGATGATTACAACTTGTTTTCAAATCAAAATGACTATCCAAAATATCTTTTGTCATATCATGAGGATTACTTGAAGTAAACCTAATTCTATCAAGTCATTCTACACAATCAAGCTCTTCTAACAAATCTCTAAATGGAGATTTTAAATTACCTTCCCACTTTGATTTTTCAGAATTCCAAAATTTTTTATGAGCAAATTGCTTTCAATAACTATTTACATTCTGTCAAATTAAAGTAACTTCTTTCGCTCAAGATAAAACTGCTTGTTTAACCTCATTTACTATTTCATTTTTAGGTCTAGATATTTCTCTTCCCCTAGTGTAAGGAACTATACAAAAGCTACAAAAATTGTCACATCAAGTTTGAATAATAACAGATGCTGAATAAGGATTATCACGAATTTGTTTAGATTTTAAATAATCATCAAATTTATCATCATTTCATATTTTCTCTCATAAAATATGACTTAAAATAAAAGGAAGATATTTTATTTCTTCAATTCTAAGAGTAAAATCAAGCCCATCTATAACTGGGAATAATCAGTCATCGTTGTTAAATATTCATTTTTTATCACTAATATAGTCTATTTTTTTTGACTTCTTCCTAAATATACCTTCCTCTAAAAAATCCTTATTTAATCAGGTTTTTCTTACCATACATCAAGTTATTCAAACAATAGTATTATTGTTTCACTTTCTTCTTTCCTTAATAATTGAATTAACCATTGAAAAAACCTTATCTTCTCACTTTTTTCTTACACTACAAGTATTTAATATAACTAAATCAGCTCAGGGAATATTATTTATTTTTATAAATCAAGACTGAAGTAAAATCATATTAATTTTTTCACTATCAGCTTGATTCATTTGACAACCAAATGTCTTTATAAAATATTTTTTCATTTTTTTTTATTTCTTATTTTTATCACTCTTCTCAAAAAATTTTCACTGAAATTTATTTGCTCATAATGACTTTGCAAAATCAAAGGTCTTAGAATTCTCTATAAATTCAGCTGTTATATCAATTCAGTTATCTCTTAAAGAATGAAAATAAACTTTATATTCTTCAAGTTCCCTTTCTGCTAGTCACTTCAACCTATTAATAAAAATTCAATCCAATTTTATTCAGTCTAGAAACTTATGTGAATAAAACATTTTTACCCTTTTTTTATCACTACTCTTTGATCAAAAGTCATCAATAATTATAGAATAACCAACATTTTTTAACTTTTCTATATTTTTATATATTTCAAGAGAAGAAACTCAAAAAGAATATTCAAGAATTTCTAAAGAAATATACTTAATATATTTTTTTCTAGTTTTTAGTAAAAAGTCCATCAATTCATCACTTTTTAATTCTTCTGGTCAAATATTTATTGATAATGTAATATTTTTTTGAGAACTATTTTCATCTAAATAAGATACAGCCTTAGAAAAAACATCAAAAAATAATTGCGTTTTTCATCATTCAATACTATCAATATTAGACATTAATAATCTAGTATCTATTCACTGTTTTGAAGATAATAATTCATAAGAAACAATATTTAAATCAACATCATAAATTGGCATAAATCTAACATTAATTCACTCTATTATTTCTAATAAATTATCTTTTATTCCTGTCATTTTTAAACATAATTCTAAAAAAGTATTATTTCAAATTGAAAAATCAAAATATTCAAATTCACTTAATCTTCCCATAGCCTACAAAAAATAAGATTCAAATTCTAATTTACTCAATTCTTGTTTTTCAATTAAGTCTTTTGCAATTCTTTCATGCAAATCCTTATTTTTTGTTATTAATTCTATAGCAGTATTATAAGCATCACTTAATATAGATTTAACTTTTGCATCAATCAATTCCATAGTTTTTCATCAAAAACTAGGTTTATCTTCTGGATGTCATAAATGATTTCAAATAGATCTCTCTCATGCAAAATTCTCTCTACCTATTTCTTCATACATTCAATATCTCATAACCATCTCTCTAGCAATATTTGTGGCTTTTTCTATATCATTACTAGCTCAAGTTGTAATATTATCTTTTCAGAAAAATACCTCTTCAGCAGCTCTTCATCAATATAAAGTAGCCAGTTCATCAATATATTTAGCCTTTGATGTAAGTAAAGAATCCCTCTCTGGCAAGAACCAAGTCACTCATAAAGCTCATCATCTTGAAATAATAGAAACCTTATGAACAGGGTCTGTATTAGTTAATAACCTTCAAACTATAGCATGTCACACTTCATGATAAGCAGTAATTTCTTTTTCTTTTTCATTCATAACCATAGATTTTTTTCTCAGTCACATAACAATTCTTTCAAAAGCTTCTGTGATTCTTTTATTAGATATAACCTTCTCATCATATCTAGCCGTAATTATAGCTGATTCATTCATCAAGTTTCATAAATCTGCTCAACTAAATCAAACTGTTGAACTTGCTAATGATTTAAAATCAATATCTTTTTCTAAAACTTTATTTTTTGCATGAATTTTCAAAATTTGTTCTCTATCAGAAAGGTTTGGTAAATTAACAGTTATTTTTCTATCAAATCTACCAGGTCTTAGTAAAGCTCTATCCAAAACATCGGCTCTATTTGTAGCTCACATAACAATCACATTTGTTTCATTATCAAATCAATCCATTTCAGTTAATATTTGATTCAAAGTTTGTTCTCTTTCATCATGTCATCATCAGGTTCAAGGTCATCTTTTTTTACCTATAGCATCTATTTCATCAATAAAAATAATCGCCGGAGCTATTTTCTTTGCATTAACAAACAAGTCTCTGACTCTACTTGCTCAAACTCAAACAAACATTTCAACAAATTCTGAACCAGAAATACTTAAAAAAGGAACTCAAGCTTCTCAAGCTACCGATCTAGCTAAAAGAGTTTTACCTGTTCAAGGAGGTCAAACTAAAAGAGTTCACTTAGGTATTTTTGCTCATAAGTCTCTAAATTTTTTAGGATTTTTTAAAAATTGAACAATTTCAGATAATTCTTCTTTTTCTTCATCAGCTCAAGCTACATCTTTAAACATAACCTTATCTTTTTCTTTGTTATAAAGCCTTGCTCTAGATTTTCAGAATGTCATAGCATTATTTGCCATTCAACCCATTTTTCATATCAAAATAACACCAATAACCAAAAATAATATTACAGTTATAATTGTTGGTAACATATCTGACCAAAATTCATCTGATGATTTATCTTTAATTTTTATTTCTGTTCCTATACTAGAATTATTAAGTCATAAATCTTTAAGTGAATCATTTTTTGGTAAAACAACTATATCTCTTTCTATCTTTTTTTGTCAATTCTCTACAACAATTTTTCAAGAAGAAGTTGCTATAGCTTTATTTCAATCAATAAAAATATTTTTGTATTTTCAATCTAAATAATTTTTTTCAAGTGTTGATAATCAAATCTCTTTATCACTATATCAAACTTTTAAGTTCTTAGATTCTAAAAATAAAACAGAAGAAACAAAAGCAATTATCAGTAGAATAATTACTGGTTTGAAACTATTTTTATTTACTCTAATATTTTTTATATTATTATTAGAACTCTTTTTATTATTATCTCACTTTTGTGATTTCTTTTTAAAATCTGACATTTTTTGTTATTCAAAATTAATTTAAAATATGCTGAATAAGTTTATTAAAAGTTTAAATTTTTGCAAAAGAAAATTCAAAGTAATTGTTTTGCTTTAATAAGCTTTTTTCATATAATTAGAAAAATTTTTATCAATTAAGAATATAATATATGAAAATCTGAATTGTATGATTACCTAATGTATGAAAATCTACTTTATTTAATGCACTTACAAAAAATTATAGTGCAGATGCCCAAAATTTCCCATTTTGTACTATTGAACCTAATATATGAATAGTTAATGTAAATGATGATAGATTAGAAAAAATAAGAAAAGCTGTTAATTGACAAAAAATAATACCTGCAAATTGTGAATTTATAGACATTGCATGAATAGTTAAATGAGCAAGTAAGTGAGAATGACTTTGAAATAAATTTCTAGCAAACATAAGAGAAGCAAATGCAATCCTTCAAGTTGTAAGAGTATTTGAAGATTGAGATATTATACATGTAAATTGAAAAATTGATCCAAAATCAGATATTGAAGTAATAAATACTGAATTAATTATGGCTGATATTGAAACAATTGAAAAAAAACTTATGTCAGATAGAAGAAAGGCAAAATCAGATAAAAAAATGACTAAAATAATTAATACTTATGAAAAAGTACTAGAAAAATTAAATAAATGAATACTAGTATCATCAATGAATTTATCAGAAGAAGAAAATCTTCATTTATTTGATTCTCATTTACTTACAAACAAAGAGTTTGTATATGCATGTAATGTATCTGAAGATATGATGGAGACTTCAGAAGAAGAATTAAAAAAAATTATTTGAGTTACTTGAAATAATAGAGTCGTAGCAATATGTGCAAAACTAGAAGCTGATATGCTTGAAATGGATACAAATGAAAGAAAAGAATTTTTAGATGAAATGGGGCTTATAACAACTTGATTAGATAATTTAATAAAAGCAAGCTATGATTCTCTTTGATTAGAATACTATTTTACAGCCTGAGAAAAAGAAGTTAGAGCTTGGACCATTCATAAATGATCAACAGCACCACAAGCAGCATGAGTAATCCATACTGATTTTGAAAAATGATTTATAAAAGCAGACAGAGTTTATTGGAAAGATTTAGTTGAAAGCTGAGGTTGGGCAAAAGCAAGAGAAAACTGAAAAGTTAGTTTAGAATGAAAAGAATATATTGTTCAAGATTGAGATGTATTACTGTTTAAGTTTAATAATTAACAAGCTATAGGTCTCTTATAGCTTTTTTTATTTTAGCTATTTTTGCATCAACAATTTTATTTCATTTTTTTTGAGTATCTCATTTTTGAATATCTCACTGTTCTAATTCTGAATTAGATTCATCCTCTTTAAAATTAGATTCATCCTCTTCAAATATTCTTTCTATAAATAATTTTTTATCTTTTTCCATAATTAATTAATTAATTAATATTATTACATTTCTCAAGTATTATATCTACTGTATCCTCTATAGTTGTAATTTCTCTAGTTAATTCAACTCATCTTGATATTAATTTACTTTTAATATCATCATACTTTTGTTTAAGGTTTGTTATTTTTTTTCAAGAAATAATTGAGTTTAAGTAAGATTCAAGTAAATAAGATATAGCCATAGGATTAAAATCTTTTACCATTCTATCAATATTTTTTCACTTTCAAGTATAATAATGAAATCCGTGTGGAGTAGTTACTTTTTTCTTTGACTTTTCCAATATATAGCGTTTATTTCTACTTACACAAAAATCAACTCAAAAGTATTTTTTGTCGTTAAATAATGGAACTTCTACAATTACATCAACTTGAGATTGAACATCATCTATATCAGAAGCCATAAAAACTTTCAAATCAGGGAAAATTTCTTTTAAATATTCATCAAGTAAATCTTTCAACATAAATTCTACTATTTTTTTTAAATAATAGAATTCCTTAGATCTAATCTCATTTAAAAAATCTCTACTCTCCTTAGAAGGTATAAACTTTGCTTTTTTAGATCAAAATTTAGGATAATCTTTAGTTTCTTTTTCTTTATACCACTCAATAATTTTTCTTTCTTCTGAAGTATAACTAATATTATCCTGATTTCTTAAATTATTTTTTTTCTTTCTTCTGAAGTACTTTTTACAACCTTTTATCCTATTCAAATTCTTTATTTTTTCATTTTCCCTTTTTCTTAAAGTTTTTTCAAATAAATTTCAAATTTTTTCTAAACGATTATTATGTAAAATTAGATTTCAAATAAGTATTTCATTTCAAGAATATTTATCAAATGCGTTTAAATTCATAACTTCATATGTGAAATATACCTAATATATAATATCACATACTATATAAAAAAACAAAGGAAAACAAAATTTTTCAAAATAATTTTGAGAAATTATATATCTTTATATACTATTTATATATTATTAATAATTTTTTTCTATGTTTATTTGTAGTAATTGTTGAAATGAATTTGTAAAATGGCAATGACAATGTGATTTTTGCAAAGAATGGAATACACTCAAAGAATTTAAAGAACCAAAAAAGTGAGAAGAAAAAGACAGCTGAATAATCAAAGATTTAACAAAATTAGAAGTTAATAATAAATTTATATCTTCTGAGAATAGAAATATTTCAAAATCTAGTGAATTAAACAATTTATTATGATGAGGTTTAGTAAAAGGCTGAATAACTCTACTTTCTTGAGAGCCCTGAATCTGAAAATCTACTCTAGCTCTACAATTAGGGACTTGGATTGATAAAAAAATCATTTACATTTCATGAGAAGAAACAGAAAATCAGATTATTTCTAGAGCAAGTAGATTAGAAGTAAAAAATAACAATTTAAATATTTTAGCAGAGTCAAATCTAGAAAACATAATTGAAACTCTTAAAAATAATGTAGCAGACCTTGTAATAATTGATTCTGTTAGTGTTATATATTCAGATAATATTAATTGAACCTCATGAAGCATATGACAAGTTAGATATATTTCTGAAAAATTAGTAGAGTATTGAAAAGAAAATGAAACTGCTATTATATTAATATGACATGTGACAAAAGATTGAACATTAGCTTGACCAAAAACCTTAGAACATTTAGTTGATACTGTGTTATTTTTTGAATGAGAAAAATACGATAATATAAGAATTTTAAGAAGTTTAAAAAATAGATTCTGAGCCACTAATGAGATTTGAATATTCAGAATGTGAGAAAAATGACTATCCGATGTTAAGAATCCTTGATTAGAATTTATTTCAAGTGAAAATGATAATGAAACATCTGGAGCCAGTCTTAGTATAACTCTAGAGTGAAATAGACCTATTGTCATTGAATCAGAAAGTCTTACAACTTATACAAAATTTTGATATCCAAAAAGAAGTTGTAGATGAATTAGTAATTCAAAAATTGATTTGATAATTGCTGTTTTATCAAAATTTTCTTCTGTAAAATTAGAAAATTATGATGTTTATGTAAATATAGTCAGATGAATAAGTGTAAATGAACCCTGAATTGATTTAAGTCTAGTTGCTTCAATAATCTCATCAAAAAATAATGTACCATTAAAAAGAGATACTATTTTTGTATGAGAAGTCTCTTTAACTTGAAAAATAAAAAATATTTTTTGATTAGAAAAAAGAATAAAAGAAGCTGATAAACTATGATTCAAAAATATTTATATTCCAAATGTAGAAATTAAATGAAAATATAATATAAATATAATAAAAGTAAAAAATGTAACTGATCTAATAAAGAAAAAATAGTTTAACAAAAGTTAAACTATTTTTTTATTTTTTCTATTTTTCTTTTTAAATCTCATATTTCATATGTCAAATCTAAAATAGTTTTATCGTTTACTTTTTTATATTTCTCTAAAATCTTTTCATTACTTTGATTATTTTTTTCTAAAACTTTATCAAATTTTGAAATAAGTTCGTTAATCATAGTTCAATTTCAATCTTGAATTGTAGCCTTTAATTTATTTACTTTTCATTCCAATGCTTTATTTTTGAATACTGTAAATAAGTTAGAAAACTTAAGTAATAAATAAACTATTAAAATATATGAAAGAAAAAATATTGTTGTAAAAGATATAATAGAAATATCAATAGTTGTAAGCCAGAAAAGATTAATACTTCACTTAAGAGATAATAAATCAAGATTTATAAAAAGTAAAAGGATATATAATATTATAGGAATAATAAGCAATATATTTAAAATATTTTTCATAAATCAATAATTAATTAATAAACTACATCTTGCATTTTCAAAAGCTTGTAAATCAAACAATTTTTATCTTTAAAATCACCTATTAATAAGCTCCTTGATTTTCTTGTTTCTACAAACCTCATACTTCAAATATGTCTTTTTCTTCAAAATATTTCAGATGATACTAATTCCTCAAAAATAACATAAAAGCTTTCTTCAAATAATACCTCTTTTATATATTTATATTTATCTAAATAGTTTCAGAAACACTTAACATAAGGAAATTTCTCTTTATCTTCCTTAAGAATATTTATCAAATGAAACAATCTTCATATACTCAAAATATATCATTTATTTACAACATTATGAAGGGATTTTTCAAGAGGATCATTCTTGTATAGTATAGTTTGATTATATTTTTTTGCAAATTTTCTAAATCATTTAACTATAAAATTCTCAATCAAAATATCAAGTGCTTTATGATAAGAGCTAATAACAGTCATTCAATCTGTTGATGGAGTTTTTCTTAAATTATAATAATTAATTTCAGCAGAAATTATATTTTCAATAGCACTTGTTGGAATATTAAGTAACATCAAATCTCAAAAAAAATCTCAAATTTGTTTTATAATATTTTCTTCAATATTCTCTTCAATAAAGCATGACTTAGTTGCTAAAGTCATCTTTTTTAACTTTTTATTACTAACTTTTTGAGCTTGTTCTTTTATATTTCTCCTCATCCAAGAAATAGCAACTTCTAGTTGCCTTTTTAACTTATAATTTTCTTTTTCTAAATCTTGTAATAATACCATTTTTTATTTTTATAAAGTTCAAATTCTATATTCAATTTCTTTACTTACAAAAATCTTATCTCTACCATATTTTAAACGAGATAATTCAATAAATGCTTTTGCTACTTTTTGATCTCCTGTCTCTAAATACGGATTTATTGGAATCATAGAAAAAGGAGTAGTTGGTTGATTATCAACTGCTAACTTCATTACTGACTTAAATTTATCCATATTAACCAAATCTTGATCTGAAAAAGTTGGAGCATAATATTTACTCATAAATTCTCAATCTTCAGGTCAAATTTTATAAGACATAATTGATCACACATTACCAAAAATTGCTTGTTTCAGATTTAAACTAGATTTTGTCAAAGCATCAGATTGCTCTAATTGTCATAAGTATTGATGAGCAATATTTAAACTAAGCCTATATTTTCTAGCTTCTGACAATATGGATTCTATAGAATCTGTAACATAATTTTGAAATTCATCTATGTATAAAAAGAAATCTTTTCTATCTTCTTTAGGTATTTTATCTCTTCTCATAGCAGCCATTTGAAGTTTAGAAACAAGTATCATTCAAAGTAATTTAGAATTCAAATCTCACAGTCTTCATTTTGATAAATTTACTAAAAGAATTTTTCTTCACTGCATTATCTCTCATATATCAAAACTAGATTTTATCTGTCATATTATATTCCTCATTAATTTGTTAGTAATAAATTGACCAAACTTGGCAGCAAAATAAGGAATTATTTCAGCTTTCTCTCTATCTCACATACTGGCATATGTTTTTTCCCACCAATTTTTAACAATTGGATTTTTAACATGCCTAACATGATCTTTTTGAAAATCCATATCAGTAAACAACCTAACAATATCTGTAATTGCTCATCATTGTGGATAATCCATAAGAGTTAAAACTGCATTTCTAAAATAATCTTGTATCCTTGGTCAAAATATTTCACTACCAAAAAGCTTTATCATAATATTTAAAGCATCCATAGCAACAAGCTCTTTTTCTTCCTCTCAATAAGCTTCTAACATATTAAGTCACATAGGTCTATCGGTATCACTAGGATCAAAATATATAATATCATCTGCCCTTTCTTTAGGAATGAACGGTAATAAGTCTCTTGCTAAATCTCAATGAGGATCAATAACTGCAACTCATTCTCAGTTAACAAAATCCTGTCTTGCCATAACTTGTAATATACTAGATTTACCTGTACCAGTTTGTCATATTACATAAAAATGTCTGAATCTATCCTCATTTTTTATTCTTACTTCTTTTTTTGTTCCCCTATAAACATTATGTCATAATAATAATCACTCTTTAGGCAAATTAGAAGGAGCTTTCACTATTTTAAAGTTCTGCCATTTGATTTCAGCTGTTTTATTATATTTAATATGTGGAAAATGAAATAAACTAGATATTTCTTCTGTATTCAGAATCATATTTTTAGACAAAAATGGCTTTTTAAAATATCTATAAATATAATTTTTAATAAGCTTACTATGATTATGTCTTACAGTTGGGTAAAATCTATTAAAATCAGGATAAGAGAATTGCATAAATGATCCTATAATATTTTTTAACTCAGACTCAGCAATATGTAAATCATTTGAACATGAAACAATTCTAATAATTATTTCATATCAAGTCTTATCTCATTTTTCATCTACAGTTTTTGATCTTTCTTGAGTTAATGCAGAGCTCTTATTAGAAGATGCATCATCCTTTCATGTAGGTTCAGAAAAAATCATTCTAATAAATCTAAAAAATATTTTAAATGGATTTAGAGTAAAAGCTCATTTATGTCACTTCATTATTTTACTAGAAGCATCTGAACAAGCTGTTTGCCAATTATCACCTATTGGTTTTAACATTATTTGAATCGCAGCTGACTCATTCTCTCTTAATCAACTTAATGCATTTGTTATATTATTAATTGGGTCTGACTCTAATTTTTGATATGTCTTTATTGGAAGAAAAAAATCTTTTGATAAATTCAAATAGGTACTAACTGAATATTTAATTCAATCAAATATGTTTATTTCAGTAGTTTCTTCAATTATAGCATCTGGATAAAATCAATTAATTTGTTTTTCTATCAAATTTTTATATTGTTTAGGAATAACAACATAAAATAAAATTTCTCACTCAAATGCAATATATTCTAAACTAAATGTATCTTGTCATAAAATCTTTTTTATTAATTTTGAACTATAAAGTGTTTTTAGTGAAGCAAGCAATTGTTCCATAAGTGAAACAAACTCTTTGAAATCCTTACTTATATCTTTTTTCTCATCTAAATCACTTTCTTTTTTAGGTAAAGTTACTCTTAAAAACGACAGATTTAAAGTCCTTTTAAATGACTCTCTTCTTCTTAAAAATAATAAAAAAGAAAATAAGAGAAAAATTATTAATAAAAAAATGGAAATTAAATCATAAGTCATTTTAATTTTTAACTAATTACTAATAGATTATACTAATTTATATTTAATATAAAAATAAAAAGTATTATTAAGTTTATATTATATTTGCTTTTTTCAATCTTTCTAAAGTTTTTTTCATTGTAATCATTCCATCTCATCATCATGTTTCTATAAGTCAATCTATTTGATGAGTTAATCATCTTCTTATTGTATTAGAAACGGAAGTAGTATTAACAAGAACTTCTGTTGCTAATACTCTACCTTTTCAAGATTTCTTTTTCTCCAAAGTTTGCCAAACAACTCAAATTAAAGACTCACTTAACTGCTGTTTGATTTGTTCTTTCTCTCACTGTGGAAACATATCAATTATTCTAGAGATAGTTCTTGCTGCACCTGAGGTATGAAGAGTTGCCAATACCAAATTTCAAGTTTCTGCTGCTCTAAGAGCTAATCTAAAAGTTTCTAAGTCCCTCATTTCTCATAACATAATAACATCTGTTGCTTGCCTTAATGAATACTTCAATGCATTATCAAAACTAATAGTGTTCTCTCAAACTTCTCTTTGTTCAATAAGAGACTGTTCGTTTTTATACACAAATTCTATTGGATCTTCAATTGTAACAATATGTTTTTTTTGGTTTTTATTTATATAATTTACTAAGCTTGCTAAAGTGGTAGATTTTCAAGATCATACTGATCATGTTACTAATATTAATCAGGATTTTTTTGTTACAAAATCTAATACTTGTTTAGGTACTCATAAATCATCAAATTCTGGAATATCAACTTTTATAGGTCTAAAGACAACTGAAAATCAATCTTTTTGAAAAAAAACATTTACCCTAAATCTCGAATATCATTTTAAATCAATTGAAAAATCAAATTCAAGATTTTTTAAAAAATCTTCTCTTTGTGATTTTGTCATTATAGATAAAATTTCATTATCTAAACTTTCTTTAGAAAAGACACTAAATCAATCAAGGTATATTATTTCTCAATCAATTTTTAATGCAGGTAAACAATTAGGAGCCAAAATTATATCTGATGCACCTTGTTCAAGTCCCATTTTAAGTATTTCCCCGATAATCATAATATTTTTGTTACAAATTATATAATTATATAATAACATATTATCAATATAAAAACAAAAACAATCACATTTTTATGATTGTTTTTGTTTAGAATTTATTATTATCTTAAATAATTTGTCTAAAAGAGAATTATCTTTTTTAGAAACTTCGTTGATTTTTTCTTTTAATAAATCAATTTTTACAAATATGTTTTTATCTATATTTCTAGTTTCCTCAATATTATGCAACAACTTAGATATATCTAAAATATATGTATTAAAATCATCATAAGTATTATTAATCATACTTGATATTCAAGAAGTGCCAGAAAATCATTTAATTCACTTTTTTGATATTGTTATAATATCCTTAAAAATATCTTCTTTTTTATGATTAAAATACAAAAGTGCCTCACCATACAATTGTCTATACAATTCCATAATAAGAGATACAGTAGAATCAACATAACCCTTTTTCTTTATTTCTAGGGAAGAAATAAAATCTCACAGAGAAGTCAAATCATCTAGAAAAGATTGATGATAATTTTTCTTAATATCCTCAATATCTTTTATAAGATCACTAATTGTTACATCTTCATCTAACATTTTAATTGATTTTATATTAATATTACTGTAAATAATAACAGAATATATAAAAATTAGCAAATTATAATATAATTTTTTTTAAATATCAACTAAATATCAATTATTTCTACTCATTTCAAGAAATATTTTATTATCATTTCATAAGTCCATCATCTTTCTGCAAAGTACTTTACTCAAGTTCAAGATATTCAAACTCAATGTCATAATCTTTGCTTTCATATTCATCAAGGATCCTTAACTGAGAATAAAAATGGAAAATTATTTGGAGTTAAACAGTCTGGTATTCATAAAGAATATTCACAAAATTTATTAAAACTTATAGTATATCAATTACTAGAACTAAAATACCAAGGTTTTATTATTTCTCAATTATAGCTTATAACCCTATCTGTTGTTTCATCAATTATTTTATTAATTCTTGGACTTCTAAGTTCTAAACCATATCATAAATATTTTTGGAATATATCCGGATCATCACTAGCTTGATAGAATTCTTTAGGGAATTTCCTAGCTTTTGTCATATACCACCTAGCATAAGTCCTAGCAGATATTATTATAGTTTCTATTTTTGAAGCATTTTCATAATTACTAACCTCTCAAAGTCATTTCAAATAATCTCTTAAGTATAATACATTTACAACATTTAATTTTCAATTTTTCACGTATAAAACTAAATTTCATCTAAATTTATTATCATTGTATTTTTTTTCTTGATCCCATGCTGGAATTCTAGTCCAAGACTTAATTTCTGAAAAACCTCATTTCTTAGATTTTATATAAACAATCTTCTTTTTTTCTCAATTAAGAAGTAAGTAATCTCATTCTTTTTTTATTTTATATTCCTTATCTCAAACTAAAACATCTATATGATCATTATGTGGATAACTTAATTTTACTCTTATTCTATTAGTTTTATCAAAAGATTTAACAGAATCTTTTTTTGATGCAAAATGATTTTTTAATTTAAAATCTGATAAGATTATTTCTTTTATTTTGTAATACAAATAATATTTACCATCATCAAAAGTTAAGTTATCAAGTTTCTCTTCTATTTTAACAAGCAATAATAGTTTTTTTCTCTCAGGAAGCTTATCAATTAAAACTCTTAATTTATCAATTGTCTTTTTTCAAGCTTTTATTGTTTTATTTATTATTTCGCTATTCTTATTAGCAATAGGTTTAAAACCTTTTGTATAAGAGATATTACTTTTTCTTAATAACTCTATTTGTTTTTCTAACTCATCTCAAGGACAAGATGTTATTCATGCATCTCTATGTCAGATTAAAGTAAAGTCTTTATAAGTATTTACTCAAATTTTGCATTTATCTAAATGACATTCTCTATGATAATCATAGGTCTTAGACAAATCTATTCAATACTTTTTAGTCAAATACTTTATAAGTTTATCAAGAGATTTATATTGTGAGTCTGTTATAGGCTTTTTTTGATAATTTCACATTACAGAAATAGAAACTGTAGATCTATTATTCCAAATAGCATGAGCTCATACCGTATAATCTCATCAAGCTCTTCATTCATATATTTCACCATTATATCATATAACATAATTATATCATATATCTCACCAAGCTCTATTTAAAGCATGATACTTATAAATTGCTTTTATTCACTCTTTCGAATTATCATATTCTGAGTAGGTATGATGTACAACTATGGCTCTTACATATTTTGTTTTTTCTATATTCCAAGCCAAAGGATGTCATTTCTCATTTTTTATTAATTGTACAAGGCTATTATTCTCAGGAAATACATTTATCAAATAAGAGTTTATTAAATTAACTTTTTTCTTTCTTCTCTGTCTATTTTCCCTTTCTTTTTTTGTTAATGGTTTTTGAGAAAAATTTTTCCAACTATTTAATATATCAACCCAATAAGTAGAATCTCTATAACGAAAACTTTCATTAGCTCACCATTCACTTCTTTTTATAATTTTTATCTCGTTAGAATTAGAAAAAACTGGTAAAAAATTAAAAAATAATAAAATAAAAAATAATAAAACTTTACTCATAATAATTTTTATGATAAAATATAAAAAATAATTTTAAAAATATACTAATGAAAATAAAAAAATTTACAATACTTGCTTCATTAATAATAATAGTAATTTCAAATATTTCTTTATGTTTTTGAACAACATGAGAAACAAATAAAGATAAATTTTTAAATATAAAATCTTCAAGAATTTCTGTAGTCTGAGTTGCAATAACTACTAATGTATGAATTAGATGAAAATATAATAAAAATGAAATTATTAAAAATACAATATTTAATGAAATTATATCAATTGATGGTATTTTATCTATAAGAAATAACAAAAAAGATTCTCTTATTTCAAATAATATAGCTTATATAAAAGAATACCTAAACTTACTAAAGTCTGATGTAAAAAAAATGCTTACTAAAAGCAGTAATACAAAAAAGACTTTAGAAACATTTATAAAAAAATTAGAAATTAAATATAAAAGTAGTGTTACTAATAAAATAAATTTAGAAAAACAAAAAATAGTACTTCAATCAGGTTTGGTTGATACTGATAAAAAAATCCAAGATATAAAAAGTAAAATTTCAAAAGATTTTAGAGAGTTTAACTCTATTGAAACAAACAAAAATATAAAAGAATATTTAAAACTTAGAGAACAATATACAATAATTAGAACCTACTTAATTTTTGTAAACAAATTTATTAATCAATATGATTTTCTAAATTCATATAATAAAAATTTACTTGATACATTAATAAACAATAAAGATATTATATCAAAAAAATCATTTGTTGTGATTCCTGATACATGAACTGACTTATTAAAACAGTTAGATCTAATAATTAGTGAAAGTGAATTTAAAGAAGAAAAAAAGAAAAATTAATTTTATAGATATACACATATGAAAGAAACATTAACATACAAAAACGATTCTCTTAAAGAAATAATTGAAGAAATAAATTCAACTGTTTTTTCTGAAAAAGAATGGATAAATAATAAGTTTTATAAAGTGGCTGAAATAGTATATAGTTATGAAACTTTTGGTTGAAAATGACCATTTGTAAATTTAACTCTTTTTTCTGATATATGAGAAATGGATATTAATGATTTTAAAAAAGCTAATTATGAAGAAAGAAAGGTATTAATCCAAAATGCTTCTGCTTTATTAACTAAAAAAATTAAAGAAAAAAAAAATTAATATCAAAGTTTTTAGAAGAAATCAAAAGCCTAGACTCAACATGAAACAAAGAACTAGAAAGTAAGAAAAAAATTATTATTTGATGACTTGAAGAAAATCTACAATTATTAGACTTATGTTTATGTTGAATACCTTTCGAGGAAGAAAAAGCATTAATAGGGCTATATTTCAATGATAATAAAACAGAAAATAAATGACTGATATCATCAGATAAAAGAAAAGAAATTAGAGAGAAATTAGAATTAATAAACTCATCTCTTTTTTGAGGAAAGTTGTCAGAAAATTCTGAATATGTTGAATGAAGCATTGATTATTATCATGGCAAATATAAAAATTATAAAGAAAAGCTAAATAAATGAGAAATTGAAGAAGAAAAAACATTAACAAAACAAGAAGTTATTAGATATGAGTGATATTTAAAAAAACTACATTTATTAGCTCCAGAATATACTCCTAAAGTTAGAAAAAAAACAGAAAAAGTTATAGACAAAAAATGGGATGAAGTTAATATATATAAAAATGACTTATTAATAGTTTTTGATAACCATTTTAAAGCAATTGAAAAACATACTTGAAATATGCCAAAAAGAGCATACTTTGATGAAAATGTATGAGGTGTTACTGATACACCAGAGTGACTTTTATACCCAAAAAATAATGAAAAGTTTGATTTTATAACTCTCTCTAGAGCAGCTAAATTATTAGGACATGAGATAGGACAACATTGAGTTAGCTTGGTTTCTCATAACGAACTAGTTTGAAATATTAGATGAAAAAATAATTTAGAACTAGCAGAATGAACAGCTAAATTAGTTGAAGATTTATTTGAATTTTGAGAGAATTTGTTAATTGACTCTACTGACATTAATTGAAAAAAAGTAAAAATAATAAATATAGAAAAATTAGAATATGTACCTAATTTTCCAAAAACATTAATGGAAGAAATTCTTACTGATAAAGAATTTTTAGATTTTTTAAACTTAAATAACAAAGTAGAAAACGACAAAACCTCGCCTATACAAAGATACCTAAGACACAAAAGAACCTGATTTCAAAGAAAAGATGTTACATATACAATATGAAGAATTAAAGCCGCAAAATACTATAATGATATTATTACATGAAAAAATAAATCATGAGAATTTTCTGATTTATTTATTGCGAAAGTATGATATGACCAAGTAGATGAAGCTAGATATTTAAAAAATAAAGTTGATGAAGAAAATAAATTAATTGATAAAGAAAATCAGAAAAAAGAGAAAAGAAAATTACCAGAAAACTTAATGTTTCATGAAGCAGTATACTTTACAATAAAACAAAGGGAAAAAAGAAAGAAAGAAAATAAAAAAGTGTGAAATGAAGTTAATGCATCTGAATTTTATAAATATATGCAAAAAAAATATCCATTTATGGATTTTACAAAAGAAAAAATTGATTCAATATCATTTTGATTCAAAGCTCAACTTCTCTGAGCAGTAAAAATGATTGAATCTGCAATCGCTAGTCACGATACAGAAGAAGAAGTTAAAAAAATATTAAACAGAAAATAATAGAAGCTAAAATATAGCTTCTATTATTTTTTTTGCTAAATTTCTAGATTTTCATTTTGATGGGAAGTGATGCATTCTGATTCATGGAGTTGCATTTATCTCAATTATTGCTCATCATCACTTTTTAATTCACATACTTATATCTTTACAAAAAAAATCAACTCAGCAAAATCATAATCAAGCTAAAGTCGCTATTTTCTCAGCTTGTTTTTTTACTTCTGGATGTATTATATCAGTTAAGTCTAAGGCCAGTCATCAACTTGATAAATTTGCATTTTGTCTAACAAAAATCTCTTTATCTTTTTCTAATACATAATCCATAGAATATCATTGAGCTTCAAGATATTTTTCTAACTCACTATCTACCTTAATATTACTCATTGGTGCATCATGATCACCTCAAATTCATCTTAAAGGGTTATTATTTTCTTTATCTATTAATTCTTTTATACTACTATTTCAATCTCACTTAACATATGGTGGAATTCTTTTTGTAACTGCTTCTACCTTTCAGTTAAGAACAATTATTCTATGATCTTCTCACTCTATTTGCTCTTGAACAACAACTCTATAAACAGATTTATCTTGAAAAGAAAAATCTAATCATCTTTTTAAATCTTCAAAGTTATTTAAATCAAGAGAGACTCAATCTCAATGGGCTCAATTAACAGGTTTAGATATAACAGGAAAATCTATATCTAGATTTTCTAAGTTGATACTATTATAATTTTCTCTATCTATGTAAATACTCTTAGGTACTCTTATATCATTACTTTCTGCAAATATATAAGTTAATTCTTTATTATTAGATATTTTTAATCAAAAAGCAGAGTTAAGTCAACAATCAACAGATTTAAAATATACTTTTTTTCACTCTTTCTCTAACAAAAAAAAATTATTTTTTTTTGACAGAATTCTATTTTTAATCCCCATCTTTTCTGCTTCATCAATAATTAATTGAGATGATATTGCCCAATCAGACATGAAATTATTTACCATATTTATAATTTTTTTTAGTAAAATAATTATTTTTTACAAAAAAATTATAAAGAAAAAAAAACAAAATACAATTTTTATTGGATATTTTTGTCATTATTTATATAATAAAAATGTAGATAATGAGAGAAGACATCTACTGTCCCTTTTAGGGAGAGAGGAAAGTCTGGACACCATGAGAACAAACATAGTAGATAACAACTACGGACTAAATATAATAAATAAAATTTAGTTACAGCAAGTGCCATAGAGACTATACTACCCTTAGGGGGAAATGTGAAAAGTCATTTGGTGTTTATTATGTTAATTTCATAACTTGTTTTTGAGTAAATATAATAAGCTACGAATGAAGATTTGTGTAAAAATAAATCTTGGTAAACCTTATGTGGTGCAATGGGAATGGTATTTTTTAGAGATTAGTGTTCTCTATTGTCTCTAAAAAATATACTCAGCTTGAGATTATAAGTGATTATAATCCTAGATAGATTGATGTTTAGATACAGAATCCGGCTTATTACTCTCATTATTTAATTAAATATTAACAAATAATTTTATGAATCTAGTTTTTACCTGAATACAATGATGCTGAAAATGAACACAAGCAAAAATACTTATAGAAAAACACTGATTTAAACTTATAGAAATGTGAGCCCAATTTAGAAAACTTGCAAAACAAGATTCTAGTCTTTGAAAAAATATAAAAGAAATTATAGAATCTTGAAATCTTGTACCACCTGAAATAACAGACAAAGTAATAAAAAAAATTATCAAAGAAAATAAATGAAAAAAAGTTATTTATGATTGATTTATTAGAAATAAATGAAATAAAAAATCCTTTGAAGAGGTTTGTGAAAACTACAAAGTAATATTTTTTCAACTTTCGGAAGAAAAAGCAAAAGAAAGACTTTTATGAAGAATGTATGACCCTGAATCATGAGAAACCTTTATGGCCTGAACTGAAGTTAATCCTAAAACTTGAACAAAACTTGTAAAAAGAAAAGATGATAATGAAAAATCTATTTTAACTAGAATAAATTTATTTATTAATACTACTTTACCTGTAGTTGAAATCCAAAAAAAGGAGTGAAAAGTGATTGAAATAAATGCAGATCAAAGTATACAAAATGTTGCAAAAGATATCATTAATGAACTAAAAAAATATGATGAATATCTAAAATAAAATCACAGAAAATAGTATTTACATATAATTTAAAACTAGATTAAAAATGCATTGATTTCAATTATGAAGAGAATTTAAAATATCAATAGCTGAAATATTAACTGTTTTTCCAGAATGAAAAATTGAATTAGTAAATAAACATTTATTAATTATAAATTGACTAAAAGAAGAAGAAATTTTAAAAAAAGCTAAGAATATTTGATGAACAATTAAAATAATAAAAATTGAAAAAGAAAATGATTTTAAAAATTTCATTCTAAAAAAAGCTGAAAACAATAGATGAAAGTTCAATTATTGAATTTCAGTTTTTTGAATTGATTCAAACTTAAAAAAAACATTAAACGAAACCAAGAGGTACTTGTCTTGAAAAAATATTTCTTCAAGATTTGTTAACAAAAATTTTGAAAATATTTCCTCAGCACAAATAATTCCAGAAAAATTAATTGAAAATAAATCTGACTTCACAATTTTAAGAGAAAAAAAATCTTCTTATATTTGATATACTATATGGACTCAAAACATAGAAGAATATTCAAAAAGAGATTATTCAAAATCAAGAGATATGAAAATATGAATGTTACCCCCAAAGCTATCTCAAATGATGATAAATTTAAGTTGAGGAAAAACTATTTATGACCCATTTGTAGGACTTTGAACAATACTAATAGAATCATTAGCTATGTGAAACAAAGAAGTTTATGGTAGTGATTTTAATCCTGATATGATAGAAGCATCAAATAAAAATATATCTAATTTTAGTAATACAAAAACAAAAATATTTTTGTTTGATGCAAGAGATATGGAGAAAAACACAATATTTTCTAACAATATTGATTCTATAGTTACAGAGTGATTTTTGGGAGAAATTATGACAAAAAAGAATATAAATTTGGAAAGAATAAATATTCAAAGGAAAAATCTTAGTAAAATGTATGAAAAATTCTTTTATTGATTAAAAAAGAAAAACTTTAGATGAAATATAGTTATCACCTTTCCTTTTTGGGAAATTGATAAAAAATATTACTATTTCATAGAAATTTATGATATTTTAAATAAATATTGCAATATTATACCATTATTCCCTAACTCTTTTACCAATTCTTATTGAAAAGAATTTCATTCAACAAAATCATGAAGTCTTTTATATAAAAGAAAAAATCAACTTGTATGAAGAGAATTATTTAAGTTGACAATACTTTAATATATATTATAATATATGCTATATTTTATAATATATTTAAACATTATCATGAAATGCTGCAATACCCCCCAAATAAAAGCTCTATGAATGAAAAATTTTGAGGCTCCTAATGTAGAAAACATTTGGAAAAATAGAAAGTGAATAGAAGTAACAATACCATGAGTATTTGAATACACAGATTCAAAATGAATAAAACATACAGTTTATAAATCAGAAGATTGAACATTTTCTGATATCAAATGAAATAATATTGATGAAGAAATTGATGAATCTTTATTAAACCCAAAAACTGAAATTGTAACAAGAATTGATTTACTAAATTTCCAATGATTAAATGATGAAGAAATAGAAAGACTAATAAATAATGAACTATTTACTGAAGATGAAAAAAAAGAGTGAATGAGTATAGATACCGAAGAATGAATTAGAAAAATTAATGATATATTCAAATCATGATATGATTTCTTATCAGATGTATGAAGAAAGATTCCTGAAAAATACAATAACTTTGTAATGTTTGGAGATAAAAATGAACTTATAGAGTTTTGCAAAACAACCCAAAAGAGTTGAACAAAAGATGCATATATAAATTGTATGTTAGCTAAATCGGCATCTATAGTAGGAGACGTATTAAATAACAAAGAACTAGAATATCTAAAGAAAAAAGAAGAGGTACTAATTTATATACTCAGCAAAAAGAAAGAAATTAATTTAAACTGAAATAAGTGAACCTTAGAGATATACTGAAAAAAAATAGATTTTTATATATCATCAAGAGCAAAATGAAAGTTTTCAAGTATGTTAAAAATAGGAAAAGATCCTATGTATTATAGCTCAACAATAATAGAAGATTGACTAGGTATAACTTTTTATATAGAGGATAAAGAAGATTCTACAATATTTTTAAACTATATTAATGATATTTTATTTTCTAAAAAAGAAGATGATGATATAAAAATAGAAACTAAATGAGATTTTATTGATATTGAAACCAATAAATGGGTGAAACAAATTGGTTATTTCATAAAAAAAATAATAGTAAAAAAACCAAAAGATTGAACAAGTGAAAAATATTCAGATCTAAAATCAAAAGGAAAAGCATATATACCAAACTCAACTGATGATTATGAAAAATGATTCTTATGAGAATGAGTTAATGTAGAAATAAAAATGGTTGATTTTGCAACAAAAAATGATGATTGATTAAGTTTCCATCCAGTATTTTGATATTTTAAATATGCAGAAGTATTAATAAGACAATTGCAGTGATATATCTCAGAAGCTGAAATAGAAAATATAGTTAATTTATTTTTTTATAACTTAGATGATAATCTTGAAGAAAAAAATAGACTTATTCCCGAATGATATGAAAAAACTAGAAAGCAATATTTAATAGAATTAGAAAAAGATTTAGTAGAAGAATGATGTTTGTCAAAACGAAACAAATCAAGACCTGCTAAAGAATCTGAATTAAGAGAATGATTAAAAAAATACTATTTAAGTAAACTAGTAAAAGTAAAAGTATGAAACAAACAAGAACCTTTTTTTACAACAGAAAGGGAATATAATCTTTCTCTAGCATGATACAGACAAAAAATGGAAGTGATTAAAAACTAAATTTAAGATTTTTTATGCTAAATAAAAATAAATAATTTTTTAAAATATCACAAAAAAATTGCATTTTTTTTTAAATATATATAATTCTTGGAAGTAAAAATTATCATACATTTTTTACTCTAAGTAAATTTTACTAATATAATCAAAATAATTATGGAAACTTCTCTAATCTTATTAAAACCAGATTGTGTTCAAAGAAATCTTATGGGTAAAGTTATAACTAGGTTTGAAGAAAAATGACTTACTATATTATGAATGAAAATGATTCAATTAAATGATGAATTAATCAATGAGCATTATGGTTTTCTATCTGATAAACCTTTCTTTCCTGCTATACAAGCATATATGAAAAGTTCTCCAATAGTTGCAATGGCTATTAGATGAGCAGATGCTATTTCTACAATTAGAAAATTATCAGGAGCAACAAATCCTGTTGAGGCGGCTCCAGGAACAATTAGATGAGATCTTGCTTTATCTATAGACTGAAATATTATGCATGCTTCTGATTCTAAAGAAACTGCAAAAGAAGAACTTGAAAGATTTTTTAAACCAGAAGAAATATTTGACTACGAAAGACTTGACCAAAAAGTATTATAAAAAAATTCTTGAGTTGAATAAAAACATGATTAAAAATCGTGTTTTTATTTTGCAAAATTTTTTTAATCTTTTAATATAATAAAAATAGTTAATATTATAAATATTATATATATGGCACAATACTATGACACATTATTATGAGAATATATAAAAAATCCATGAAATAGATGATTATCATTAGATAAGTTATCAAAACAAATATTTGAATATGAAATGATAAGTTATGATGAAATAACAAATAAAAAAAAGTTAAATTTCATAGATGTTCCTCTTGAAGAAGCAGCAAAGTATTCAGCCGAAGATGTTGTTATGACAAGTAAATTATTTACTACTCAAAAAAAAGAACTTTCTAATAACAAAATTTTAAAAGAAATAGAATTCCCACTAATAGAAGTACTAAAGGAAATGGAAATATCTTGAGTAAAAATAGACAGAAATAAATTAAAAGAAATTTGATTAACTTTAGAAAATGAGATAAAAAATCTTGAAAAAGATATTTACAATATATCAGAAACAGAATTTAATATAAATTCTCCAAAACAAGTATGAGAAATACTATTTGAGAAAATGTGATTACCTAAATGAAAAAAAACAAAAACTTGATGGAGTGTATGAGCAGAAGTTCTCAATGACCTTTCAAAAAAATTCTCAATTGCAGAAAAAATTGTAACTTATAGACATTATACAAAAATATTATCTACATATATAAACTGAATTTTAGAATTATTAGATGAAAATGATCTAGTTCATACCTCTTACAATGCAACTGTAACTTCAACATGAAGACTATCTTCTACTTCCCCAAATTTACAAAATATCCCTTCATCAAATTGAATTGCATGAGAAGTAAGAGCTGCTTTCACTTCCAGATTTGAAAAATGAAAAATAATGGTAATAGATTATTCTCAGGTTGAAGTTAGAATACTTGCAATAATGTCTCAAGATAAAGAGTTATTAAACTCATTTAAACAAAATATTGATATCCACCAAAAAACTGCTGATTTTATAGAAACTAAAGATAGAAAAATTGCAAAAGCAGTTAATTTTTGAGTAATCTATTGAATTAGTGCTTTTTGATTATCAAAAATGATTGATATTTGAGTAAAAGAGTCAAAAATATACATTGATAAATTTTTTGAAAATTACCCAAATGTAAGAGCTTATTTAGATAATACCATTAAAAAATGTGAGCTAACATGAAACACAGAAACTTTATTTTGAAGAAAAAGGTATATTGCATGAATTAATGATAAAAATAGAATCATAAAATCAGCAGCTGAAAGAGAAGCAATTAATATGCCTGTACAATGAACTAGTGCAGATATAATCAAAATTGCTATGATAAAAATAAAAAAGTTTATTGATAAAAACAAACTTAAATCAAAAATGATTATGCAAGTACATGATGAGCTTGTGTTTGATGTCTATCCATGAGAAGAAGAAATATTATCAAAAAATACACAAAAAATAATGGAAAATATTCTAATAAAAGATTTTGATAATACTGAAAACCTAGAACTAATACCACTTATTGCTGAATATTGAATATGAAAGAATTGGAAAGAAGCAAAATAATTATTTAATAATAACAATGAAAAAAGAACTTAGTCAAGAAGAAAAAATAGATTATATCTACAACACTCTTTATAAAAGAGAAAAAAGATATATAATAAATTTATATATAAAATGGTGAATTAGAGTATTTGTAATTCTTTATTTACTCTACTTTTATTTTTATACTATACCAGCATTAAAAGAAGAAATTATAAATTCTTTAAAAATAAAAATGCCTGAAATAAATAAAGAACAAATCATAAATAAAACCAAAGATATATTTAATTTTGATAATAAATAAAAATGCTTATAGATATTTTTTATGCAATTTGCCTTATAGCGATGTGAGTAGTAATACTAAAATACAGAAAAGTAGTTAGAACTTGGACAGGTACTTTTTATTGGGCTGAAAGAAGTATATGAAGATGATGAACATACTTAATTATAATGTTAATATGAGTTCTCCTTATATTTTTATGAGTTATCTACCCATTTTGATGAGTAGATTTATTAACTTGAGGAGGATGAGAGTTAAATCAAGGTGAATTTAAAGTAAATAAATAGCTTACCCCCCTATTGATATTTTATACACTCATTTTTTATTGAATTGCTGGTCTTTTTATTTTTTCAAAATACTTTTCCAAAATTGTATATCTTTGATTTTATTCCAAGAATCAATTAATTCTTTTTTAAAATCTTCATATTCTTCACTAGAATACTCAACAATTACTTTTTTATACACTCAATCTTTTCATTCAACAAAATCTATAACAAGATCTCACACCTCAAATTTTGAAACAAATTCAGTATCAGATTCACAAAGAAGTTTATAAAATAATAATTGTCTAAAATAATTTCATTCACCTTCTTTTTTATTTCACATTCTATCAATTCATTTCAAGGCAGATAATCATTTAATTTTTCATGTTTTATAGTCAATAAGAGAAACTTTTTCTTTAAAAAATGCTAATTGAGTTCAAGACTCCACATCTTGGGTATTATTGGTATTAATTTCTTCACTAAGTTCAATTTTATCAATAGTTCAACTAAGAGGAATACTCTGAAAGAAAATATTTTTTCTTCTAAAACTATATTCCAATTCTACTGGAGGTTTAGCTATTTTAGAGTACTCTTTATAGTATCATATTAATCAAGAAAGTCATTTTTCAATAAGTTTTTCCTTATCTTCAAAACTAAGTATTTCTTTATCCAAAAGCATTTTAAAAGTAACAGTCAAATATGATTCTTCTGGTAAACTTCACTCATTTTTATATTTTAAATAAAATAATTCTAATGTTCTATGATATACTTTTCAGAAAATAGTGAATTCATTATCTTCAAATGGATACTTAAAAACAACTCTATTTAAAAATTCTAATGGATCTTTTAAAAATACATTTAAATCAGATGGAGAAATTCTGTAATTTTCCAAAAATTCAGATATATAGTCAAATTCTCAATCTCAATATTCAACTAAATTATTTATTAAATCATTACTAGCTATTTCATATAAATGATTGTCATCTTTTAAGTTACTACTTGTTAAATCATCATAATATCACTTAAATTCTTCCAAAAATAAACTTGGTAAAAGTGGTTTGTTTCATATTCAAGCTGGAAAACTTAAAAATAAATTATTTTTTGCCCTAGTAACAGCAACAAATAACAACCTCCTATCCTCTTCCAAAGCTTTTTCTTTATCCAAAATCTTCTTTTCTTTTTCGTCCATAAATTGTAATCATTCTCAAGCAACTCAATAAGGAAGTTTAAGCTTATCTATAACTCTTTTTCACTCCCAGTTTCCATTATAAAGTCATGGAATAAATACTGTATCATATTCTAATCATTTAGAAGAATGAGCTGTCAAAACTTGTACTCAAGAAATAGTTTTCTTTAATATTTGCCTATTAAGTGGATAATTATATTCTTTATATAAGTCTAATTTTGATAATAATTTAGATATATTAAAAGAATTATCATTTTCATTCCAAACTTTTATTTGATTAAAAAGAGTATAAATATCTTGTAAATCATCAAAACTTTTATTTTTCTCAATATACTTTAAAATACCTGTTTTCTCAATAAAATAATTAAAAAAAGAAACAAGGTTTTTTTCTATTAATTCTCTATTATAATCAAAAATACTATCTCTAAATTCAATAAGTTTTTTAATGTCAAACTTAAGATTATCTAAACTTTGTCATTTATAATAAAAAAGTGAGCTTTGATTATTTTTTGATTCATCTATATTTAATTCAGATAAAAAATCCATCATTTTTATCTTAAATTTATTTGAATAATTTTTTATATACAAAAGTCTATTTATCTTGAAAACATCACTTTGATTTAGTCAAGAAATAGAGCTTCTCATAACATCAATCAAATTCTCTTCATTTTCATATGGTTTACTTATAACCCTTAAATATTTTAATATCAAATTAATAAAATCTGTTTTTAAAATATTAGTTTTTAGCTTACTTTCTACCTCTATAGCATTTTGCATTAATACATTAGACCACTGTTCAACTTCCCTATTTCATCTAACTATTATAGCTATTTCATCAAGCGGAATTCAAGATTCTATTTTATCTTTAACTTTACTAATAATAAATCTTCTTTCATCTAATTCATTATTAGCTAAATAAAAATTAGGATTACATTCACTCTTTCATTTAAATGAAACTAATTCTTTTTCTACTATTTTTATTTTGTTAGACAACCTTTCTTGATTATTTTTAATTAAACAAGAAGATAAGTCTAGTATATTTTGAATAGAGCGATAATTATTTTTCAAAACTATAAATTCAGTATCAGTATATTTAGTACTGAAATCAAGCATATTTTCAATATTAGCACCTTGAAAACGATAAATAGACTGATCATCATCTCAAACTACCATAATATTTGGTTTTTCTTGAGTTTCAGACAAAATAAGATCTATAATCTGATTTTGTGTATTATTAGTATCTTGGTATTCATCAAGCATTATAAACTGGTATTTTTCGGCATAATAATATCTTAAATCATCATCAACTGTAAATTTTTCTAATACAAAATTTATCATATCATTAAAATCATATCTTGAAGTTTTCCTTAAAATTTCATTATATTTTCTATAAAAAATAAGAAGTTCTCTCATTTTTCATATCTTTTTTTCATTATCTAACTTTGTTTTTTCATATTTTTTCAAACTAGGTTTTATATTTGATAACTCTTCAAGATATTCTTTTTCTTGTTCTTCTATAAGTTTCTCAAATTTTACAAAACTAATTCATTCTTGCTTAAGTATTCATATTTTTGATTTTATATCTCTCAAATATAAATAATTATCAAAATCTGAATATAAATATTCTAACTGCTTTTTTTCAATAAGTTCATCTGTTATATTCTTAATTATTTCTAAACTATCAACATCATCAATAGCACTTGAAGCCTTATACTCTATAAATTTTTCGGGAAAAGTTTTTATCACATCACTAGAAAAAGAGTGAATTGTAGAAACTCACACTTTATAAGCATCTTCTCATATAAATTTCAAAAGTCTTTCTCTAATTGCAATTACTCATGCATCGGTAAAGGTAGTAATCAATATGTTTTCAGGATTTACTCATCATTTCAAGATTATATTTGCAGTTCTTAAACCTATAATTTGAGTCTTCCCTGTTCAAGGACCAGCTACAACCATTATTTGCCCATAAATACTATCAACAGCTTGTTTCTGTTCATCATTTAATATTTTATAATTCTCATCAAATATTTTTGTATTCATAAAAGGTATATATTTATTACAGTTATTATAATAAATATATACCTTTTATAGTTTTTTGCAAATACATTTACTAGACAATATGCTTAATTATATATTTTTCAGTTTTTATCTAACCCGAGTTGATACTGCTCTTTGTCTTTTTTCATATTGTTGTAATCATGCACACCGCCGACTTCATTCTCATTGTGGTCACATAAGAACTACTTCATTTGATACCCGGAAAGTTATCGATCATCTTCATCAGTTGTCTTTCCATCAAGCATTCCGAGGAGCATTTTTATGATTTGTTCCCGTTACACATGGATCATCTACAAAAATTCACTCAACAACTTTGCTTGTTTTAATATCATTATAATCTCATGCATAACCTTTCCGTAGAATAGTTCACCAACTTCCTGTTTGTATATGATTACTGAGAGCTTCTATCGTAGTATGTTCTCTCCCTGATTGTTTAAGCTTAAACCTATCTATAAGAATAGCATGACGCAAATTCTGAGCATGAGATCTAACATATTTCATCAAGATTTTCTCTCATCATGGTACAAATCATGGCGCATAAGTTGCAGTTCATGCCTCCCGAGAACGAAGTAAAGTCCATCATCATCCAGATGTAGTCATATCACACTCTACTTTAAATGGCAGATCTCATCACGCTCCATCAGGATCTATCCAATAATCCCCATTTCACGTATCTCAACTATAGTTATATCATGGACTTGGATGTAAATATTCATTACATGACTTTGCATAGGTTTTATCACTCCATCTCCTTGCATTATCGTATGTAACAAGTGTTTTATTTGATTGTGTATATGATAAATCTACCTCCCTGAAATAAAGCCTCGTATGTCTTGGATCCATTTCCCGGTTTGGAGTAGTCGCACCTGGTTCACCAAAATCTCCATTTGGATCGAAATTCATATATTGCGCCATAAAACTTCTTCCTCCCGGATCCCGTCAATATTCACAATAACTTCTTCACATCCGAACAAATTTTGCATCATGTCAATCAACAGCAGGATAACTATAATCTAACATAACTGTCATATATTCACCATGACCTCGGCAACGCCGGAATGAATTTGTAGTAAGTGTAGTAGTGCTTGGAGCAGGATTCTGCATATTATAGTAATACTTTACTCCATTCCACTCATCGTTAAAAAGCTGCTTAGCTGCAATCCCAAATCTATTTGGATTAAAACAATCTATTTCATTATTAGAAATAACTGTTCATTGCCGGCAATGTATAGTATCTGCATAATGGTATCTTGGTCCTTTCATATGAACATATCTTGTCCAACCACCTCCATTATTGGTCATATCACAATATACCTTAAAAGCTGGTTTTGTAGCATCTGGTTTAATCCAGTATGTTCCATCACCAATCTCTCACAAGTAACGATGCCCTGCATCTTCTGGATATTTGTAATAATAACATGATTTTGCCATAGCACCATCTTCCCATCTTCTTGCTCCATTTTGCGTTTCTATAAATTTACCATAGTCTTTACAACTTCCATCCGGAGCATACTCAGGACAATAAGTTAAACTTATATCAAACTTTATATCAGCTTTGTATTCTCATGCCATTTTATCTAAATCATCTTCCACTGCTCATGCTTTAAAACGGAATGTATCACTATTCAATACACCAGAATCATTTACATTAAACGGAGAATTATTCAAAACCTGAGTGTCAGGCATTGGAGAAAGAACTTGATCTAAAGGATCATCTTCATAAGGATCTCTTGCATAACCCCATCATTTTGTTCAATTCCAAATTGGAATATTACCTGGACCGTAAATCATATCTTGATTTTTTGTCATTGAAAGAACATAAGGGGCTCAAATTGTTTTCACTAATACAACTTGCTCAGGTGATATAAATTTTAATCAATCATGTAAAACTCATATATCTTGTTCAGCTTTAAATACAATTAATTTTGGTCTATCTACATAAAAAACTATTTCATAAGTATTTGAATTTCATGAAATATTTTCAATACTAAATTCATATTTATATTTTCATGCCGTTAAGCCATTTATAGGATATAATGAATGATTTTTTCAAATATTTTTGTTAGCAAAATCTACATAACTTGATGCAATATCTGATCACCAATTTGTTCCATCATATTTATATAATTTTAGATCATCTGTATTAACATCTATTCATACACTTACATCTTCGTAAGTAATATCTAAAACAAAATTTCCTGTAGGATGAATACCTCCCTGTCAAATACTACTATGCAAAAAAGTTGGATAAGTTGCAGCTGAAACAAACCCAATTTTAAATAATATACAAATGATAAATATTATACTCTTTTTTAGCATTTTATTAACTTAATTCAAGAAATATAATTCTAAAATAAATATAACATATATTTTTTTTTAAACAAAGATAATATACAAAAAATAGATTGACAAATTGTAACTATTTATTATTAAATAACTTAAGCTTAAAAAACTTATTAAATTAATAGTAAGTTTTTTGAGAATATAGTGTTATAAAAATAAGAAATTCTATAATTTCTTTATAATAATATTTCTATATCTAAAATAGATTCAAGAAACTTCTTAAATTTTCTGAAAAATAAACAAGTGTTCATGCATAATAAGTAAAAAATTATGGTCTTTTGATTTTTTAACCCAAAATCAAGTAGCTTTACAGTTATGTTGAACTTTAATAATATCTTCTTTAAGAGCAAAACCTACTTTTAAAAATCTTTCCATAACTTTAAATGCAAGTGGTTGATACATCTTTTTTCTTCTTGTATCTCACATTAAAATTGCCAAAAATTTTCAAGGTTTCAAAACTCTAAAACTCTCGATAGCAACTTTCTCCATCTTATCACAAAATTCATCAATATCATGAATTTGTGATAAATCTCATTTTATTCAGTTAGAATATTTTATAATATCAGCATAAGGAGGGTGCATCAAAATAAAATCTATACTTTCTTTTTTTAGATTTTCATTCTTTTTTGTTGCATTATGTTTTTGAATTTCAACTCTTCAAAATTCTTCTTGTCATTCCAAATCTATTTCAAAATTTAATAAACTTTTTGTCAGTTTTATAGCTTCTGGATTTATATCATAACAAAGTAAATTTCTTCATAGGATTTTTGCTTCTATTGCTGTTGTTCCACCTCAAATCATAGGATCAAGTAAAAAATCTCATTTTTTAGAATATCTTAAAATAAGGTTTCTTACTACTTCAGGAGACCAATTTCCTCTCCATTTACTATTATGAGTCAACCAATTTCATCTTCTTGAAAAAGACCAAACAGAAGATTATTTTAAACTAAAAAATTCAGGTTTATCATCTTTTAATTCAAAACAATAAATTTCATTAAAATTTGTTTCTTTCAACCAAGTATTTTCTTTTTTTAAACTCAAAAAAGCATCTTGTTTTGATATTCAAGAAGAAATACCAATCAATTGAGAATTTTCCACATCTGGTTCAGTAGAAAAACTTTCTGGTTGATAAGTAAATCATTCATTTGTTAAAAAAATATATTTATTCATATTCTGTAAAATTATTTTATAAAAGCTTATATTTTCATCTTGATAAAAATTTTAAATATTTTTTATCTCTCAAAAATTGTAATTGTTGTCTAATTTTTGCTTTAATATTGTTATTTTCAGGATAAAGTTTCTGTAAATCTTGTTCAAAATTATATATTTCTTGTAAACTAAATTCTTCTTTTTTCAATTTTTCAATACATTTCATAATATCAAAAATCCATCATTTTGATTCTGATTTTTCTTTTTCTAAAAATTTTATTTTTTCCCATTCTTTCAATATTTCAGTTCTTGTTTTATAAGTTCAATTTTGGATATAGTGAATTTTTCAACTTTCAGGAATTGCTGAAAAATCAATATCAGACATAAAATAATTAGGCCTATTTTTCAATGCTTTTGGTCTTTTTATAATTATACTTTTAGTGAAAAAATATTTTGGAACAACTAAAAAATTGGTAATAGTAAAATCACCAGAATACTTTAAAACAAACAAATGCATTGGTTTTTCTTCTATTGTTTTTATAGCTTTTTCATAACTTCATCAAGGTATTTTTTTAGCAAATTTTCATTTTTCAGCTTTCAATTCAAAGTCATTTTTACAATCGATACAAAACAAATCATTTATAGGTTTATCTGTTTTATGTTTTTCCAAAGCACTTCAACAAATTGGACAAAAAATATTATTTGCTGTCCAATGTTCAGTAATTGCTTTTATAATCTGCTTTTTAGCTGATTTATTTTTTACTGATTGAGTTATTGGATGATTTAGGGATAGGTAAGGCATATTAACCATCTTTTAATTGTAAAATTTTTCAAAAAATTTTTTCATGTAAAGTTGAATTATCTATAATACTTGAAATTTCTTTTATTGCTACCTTAGAAAAAACCACTTTTTTCTTTTGTTTAATTGAATCTTCTATTTCAATCCAAATAAACTTTTCATGCAAATTGCTAATTTTAGAACTATCTGTACTATTTTTAATTTGAATTGGAAATTTTTTATCAGTCACCCATTGTAAATAATAACAAACTTGCTTCACAATAGGATTAGATATTTTATATTTCACTATTTTTTGAACTTCACCAACTAAGGTTGTTAATGAAATATGATTTTGCTTTCATTTAACAGTTTTTTCTCAAACTATTTTATAAATAGGCTTTCCTTCATCATTTGTTATTTTTCAAATATCTCATGCTTTTATTGTATCCAAAATTATATTAAATATATTTCCATTTTCATTTCATATTTCAATATCTCATCAAGATAAATTGAAGTCATTACTATTAAATCAATAAATTTTATTTTGAAGAGGATTTAATATTAAAACCTCTTTTGGGTTAATGTCAACCATTTCAGGTAATAAATTAGACCAAATTTGCATAAATTCTTTACTTTTCTCATTTGCTTTTACTTGTATAAATCTGTTGAATTCAGAAGTTCAATCATTAGCTTTCTCATTTTTTCATGAAATTCTATATATAACTTCTCAATGTTTTAATTTATATTTTGGAAAATTAGTTTTAGGAACCAAAATATCATTACTTTTTTCTATTAAAAAATAATAAAATTCTCTACTTCATAAATTAAAATGTTTTAAATCCATTCAAGTAGATTTTCCACAAATTTTAAATATTTTTTGCTCTAAAATATTTAAATCCAAAGTTTCTAATAATTTTAAACTATGACTATCTAATCAAACATCATCTATTTTTCAAGATTCTTTTATTTCTTCAAATCATATGAAAATAATTCCTCAATCTCAATTTCAAAAAGCTAAAATATCCTTAGAAAAATTGATAAGAAAATTCTCAATTTCATCCTTATCATCAAAAATATTTAAAGATTTTTTATAATCAATAATATTGTTTTCCTTAGGGAATATTCAATCTTTAAATTTAAGGATAATATTATCAGCTTTTTTTCTTAAATCATTTATAGTATTCAAAATCATATACTTATATTTATTATAAAATACAAAAATTATTCACATTTCTTCTAGCCTTCACAATTTCAAACTTAAATCATTTATAAATCTCTCTAATAAAAGGAGTATTATGATTTGAAAGCATAAATTTTACTCATTTTTTATCTAATTTTTTACAAACTTCTGCAAGTTTTCTTTGCATATCTTGTCAAAATCAACTTTTATCATAACTTGTAAAATTTGCACTTTCAGTTAAAACATCATAAGGTGGATCAAAATAAACAAAATCTCACTTTTTAGCTTTTTCTAAAACTTGTTCAAAACTTTGTAATTTTATTTCAGCTTTTGTTTTATTTAATAATTTTGAAGCATTTAAAATATTTTCTTTTTGGACTATATCAGGATTTTTATATTTTCAAAAAGGGACATTAAATTCTCATTTTGAATTTACTCTATAAAGTCCATTAAAACAGGTTCTATTAAGATACATAAATCTTCCTGCTCTCTCAATTTTATTATATTTTTCATTCCAATTTTCTTCTCTATCCCAAGATCTAATTTCTAAAAATCTTTTTTTTGAAATTTCTTGTTTTTCTAAAAATTCTATCAACTTTTGTGGTTTTGTTTGAATAATTTGATATAAATTTATGAGTTCTTCATTTATGTCTGACAAAAAACTTTGTTTTTTCTGTAAATTAAAAAATACTGCTCAACCTCATAAAAAAGGTTCAAAATAATTGTTAAATTCTTCTGGAAATAATTTTTCAAACTGTTTTATAAGTTGTCTTTTTCATCAAACCCATTTAACAAAAGGTTTTGCTTGTATTATATCTTTATTTTCTTCGAAAAAAATATCAGCTTCTAAAGAATTACTAAAATTCATATGTCAAAACCAAGATTTTACAACCTGGAAACCAAGTTCAAACTTTATAGAATATTTTAAAATTTGTAAATCAAAGAATGTAACAGTCCTTTCTTCCATAACTTTACTATATTATTATATATCAAAATAAATATATACCTTTTATAGTTTTTTGCAAAAAGAAAAAATTAATTTGTAATTTTCAAAGTTAATATGATAATATTAATATATATTATTTCCTCCAATAAAAATATGGAAAAAATTTATTTCTGGTATTAAATAAAAAGAAAGTTCAATATACTCCCCCCTCTCAAAAAAGTAGAATAGAAAAAATCTATTCTACTTCTTTGTTTAGCTTAAAATTTGTATTTCAAAAAAAAATCACTAAAATCCGTCTATCTAAAAGAAAGAATTAGTTTTATAAATTAATATTTTTAATATGAAAAAAAAGTTAGAACTTTTGATGCCAGCCTGAAATCTTGAAAAACTAAAATTTGCTTATGCATACGGAGCAGATGCATGTTATGTTGGTGTACCAATGTTTTCATTAAGAGCAAGAACAAATGCTTTTAATATGGAAAGCATAAAAGAAGCTGTTACTTATGCACATAATTTATGAAAAAAAATATATTTCACAGCAAATATATATGCACATAATGTGAAAATTAAACCATTTATGTCTCAATTTAAAAAAATGGTAGATATGAAACCAGATGCTTTTATTATGGCTGATCCGTGACTTATAAATATTGTCAGAAAAGAATTCCCAGATGTAGAAATCCATCTTTCAGTTCAAGCTAATAATACAAATTGGGCTCAAGCACAATTTTGGCACGAGTTATGAATAAAAAGAATTATTCTTAGTAGAGAAATTTCTTTAAAAGAAATGAAAGAAATTCATGAAAAAGTACCAGAAATAGAGCTAGAGGCTTTTGTTCACTGAGCTATATGTATGGCTTATAGTGGTAGATGTCTTATTTCTAATTATTTATCAAGCAGAGATCCGAATCAATGAACTTGTAGTCACTCATGTAGATGGGAGTACAAAGTTTTTAAAAATGAAAAAAGTGAAGAAGAACTAGAAACAGTAACTTGAAGACCAGAAGATTATGAAGAATTAAGTTGAAACTTTTATTTAGAAGAAAAAGAAAGACCTGGGGAAATTATGGAAATAGATGAAGATTCTTATTGAACATATTTAATGAATTCAAGAGATTTATGTGCTATTGATTATATAAAAGAGTTAAAAGATGCTTGAATAATTAGTTTTAAAGTAGAATGAAGAAATAAAACAGTAAATTATATTGCTTCTGTATGACTTGCATATAAAGAAGCTATAACAAAAGTAGAGGACTGAGAGGAATATGACAGCAAACAACTATCTGAGGAATTATTTTGAATAGCAAATAGATGATATATTCCTGGTTTCTTAGCATGAAATCCAAATGCTAATGCCCAATTTTATGAAAGGAATTGAAGTTATTGAACAAAGGTATTTCTTTGAATTTTAAGGGATTATGATGAAAAAAATAAAATGGTTAGAGTTGAAGTAAAAAATAACTTCCATACTTGAGAAAAAATAGAATTAGTTAGTCCTGAATGAATAAAAAATATAGAAATTAAAAAGATATTCAAAACAAAATTAAATCATTGAACAAAAAAAACTTGAGTTACTTTCACTGATAAAAAATATAGCTTTGATTTAGATAATTCCGAAGAAGTAGAAATCGCTCACTGAGGTTGATACGAAGTATGGATAAACTTAGATAAAAAACCATCTGAATTTAGCTTAATTAGAAAAGCGGGATGTTAGAATTAGCTTTTTTTATAATATTCATAATTTGAGTTTTTTCATTTTTTTCCCTCGCTCCTCGGGTACCAACAAAAAATAAAGACTTGAAAATTATTTCTGAAACAATAAATTTAAAAGCTTGAGATAAATTTTTAGAAATCGGGTGTTGAACTGCGAAAGTATCTCTATTTTTATCAAACAAATACCCAGAATCAAGAATAATTTGAATAGAATTATCCCCTTTTTTGTACATTATATCAAAAATAAAAGCATATTTAAAGTGAAATAAAAATCTAAAAATATTATATTGAAATGCATTAAAACTAAATTTTTCTGATTATGATAAAATTTATATGTTTTGAATAGAAAAAAGCCTAGAGAATATTATTAAACCAAAATTAGAGCTAGAATTAAAAAAATGAGCCTTTTTTTATTCATACTGCTTCAAAATGAAATGATGGAAATGAAAAGAAGAACAAATAAAAAAATCCAAAGGTAATATTAGTATTTATAAATATAGTTTGTAAAGTCTGTAACATATTTATTAATATTGTTATAATTAATATTTCAGGCTTCTCTAAAAATTATCATACTATCGTAATCAACTTGTTGATACCACTAAAAAAATTTGACTTTATATTTATTTAATTTAAAATAAGCTGACTTTATATAATAATTTTATTAGATATAATAATATGGAATCAAATAATTTAACTTTAAATGAAGGAGAGATTGGTAATCCCTCAGACTTTGGTGAAAATATTCTTAAAACAATAGAAGAACTTAGAAACCAATATAATGAAACTCTTGATCCAAAAATACTTGATCTTATGGAATTAGCCAAAGAAGAAATGGAAAAAAGAGCTGAAGGTTATTTAGGTTTTTATAGTTAAAATTAAACTTATTAAGATTGTAAACTTGAAAAAAAGTAATATTTAATATAATTGTTAAATATTACTTTTTTTAAATAAAAATAATGAAAAATTATACTTTTTTAATTCTTTGAATAATTTATTTTACATATTATTATCTAAACAAAGATAATAGTGCTTTAATAGAATCTACAAAATCTATTTACTGGTGAGATATTATTCTTTCATATGTTTCAGCATTGGTTTGAGCAATGACTTGTTTATGATTAATATGATTAATAAATAATAAATTAGATGTAATTCTAACTAAATTAACAAAAAAAAGCAAATCATTACTTGATGATATAATTTGAAGTTTTATTGTTAAATTTATTAATATAGCAAAATATGTTGCATCTTTTTATCTATTTTTTTATATTGCCAAAGTCCCAAAATATATAAAAGAATGAGTTGATGAATTCAGTTCAGTAATATTATCGATTGTCTTTCTTGTACTACTTAGCAACTTTGTTAACATTATTTTTCAAAAGGAGCTAATAATGAAGAATAAACTAAAAGCCATAAATAAAACGTTACTTCCTTTTGTAAACAAAATAATAATTGCTGTAATCTGGATAATATGAATTATATCTATATTATCAAATCTTGGATATAATGTCTCTGCTCTTATTGCTTGAGCATGAATTTGAGGTATTGCTGTTGCTTTGGCCGCACAAAAAACTATTTCCAATATGTTTTGAGCAGTTATTATATTATTAAATAAACCTTTTAAAATTTGAGATACTATAATTATAAATAATCATACTTGAGTAGTAAAAGAAATTTGATTGTCATATACAACACTTTTTGATAAATTTTGACATCAAGTTATGATTTCAAATGACACAATTATAAGTACATCTATAGAAAATTTAACTATCAGAAAAAATAGAAGAACAGATTTTACTATATGAGTAGTTTATTGAACAACTCTTGAAAAAATGCAAGAATGAGTCAGAATCATTGAAAAAATTCTAGAGAAATATGTAAAAGATGAGACTATATGATCATTTAGAGTGAATTTTGATATGTTTTGAGACTTTTCGCTGAACATTAATATTACATACTTTTCATTAATCAACGATGATTTCAAAAAATATTTAAAACAAAAAGAGCAAATAAATCTAGAAATAAAAAAAGAGTTTGAAAAATCTTGAATAGATATGGCATTCCCAACACAAGAGCTAATATTAAAAAAAGAAGATTAATTTACTTAAGGAACATCTGAAAAACTTCTTCGTAAGAATAAAAACTTATATTTTTTAGATAATTTTTTTACAAAATTTTTTACTTATGCCTTTGCATAGGGAAAAAATTTTAAGGAAAAATTAGCAAAAAAGATTATTTTTTTTCTAGATGTGAGTTTCTCAGATGTTCCTTAATCAACTCAAACCTTAAGGTATTTGTAAAAGTATCAGCCTCAACTAATTTAACCTTAACTTTGTCTCAAAGTCTAAGATTTTTTCACGAAATCAAATTTCTATATTCTAATAATTGTTCATTAAAAACTCAAGTAGATCAATCAACAAATCATTCTGTTGTATCTTTTAACTGAACAAATAATCATTTTGGTATCATTCAACTTATATTTCATTCAAATTCCTCTCAAATTCTATTTTTATAATACCTAACAATAAAATAATCTCTCACCTTATACTCTAATAATTCTGCTTTTTTTTCTTGAGTAGAAGTTTTCTTCGCTATTATTGGAAGTTTAGATTTGTATTCTAATATTTTTCTCTTATTAAGAGTTTTATTAAGTTTTTCTTTTATTATTCTATGAATTTGTAAATCAGGATATCTTCTAATTGGAGATGTAAAATGACTATAAAAATCTAATCACAAACCAAAATGTCAGTAGTTTTCATGAGAATATATTGCTTTTGTAAGAGTTCTTAAAATCATCTTTTGGATAAAAAGAACTTTTTCTTTATCTCATTTACCTATTAATTCAAGTAACTGAGCAAACTCTCTAGTATTAGCTTTTTTAAATCTATATTTTATTCAAAATAAATCTAATATTCACTGTAATTTCTCTACATCTTCACTTTTTGGTTCTTCATGAATTCTATATAAAAAAGGATATGAAGAAAATTCTCTTGATACAGACTCATTTGCCATTATCATAAATTCTTCTATAAGTTTATTTGATTTATATTTTAGATATTCTATAATTTCCTTTACTTTTTTCGTTCAATTTTCACTTTCCTCAAAAATTATTTTTGTTTCTGTAAAATTAAAATTTAAAACTCATGAAATAACTTTAGCTTTTTCTATTTTTTTTCTAAGTTCCTCGGATAAATGTAATGATTTTAATAATACTTCATTGACTTTTCATCAAAACATCAAATCTGCTCATAATATTTTTTTTCAAGACACAATTTCATCAACTTCTCTATAAGTTAGTCTATAATCACTTTTTATAATACTTTCATAAACTCTTGATTTTTTTAGTTTTCAATTATTATCAAGTCTAATTTCGCAAGTTAAAGTTAGTTTTTCTGTATTTGGGTTAAGACTACAAAGATTATTTGAAAGTTTTTCTGGTAGCATAGGAATAACTCTATCAGCTAAATATACTGAGGTTCATCTTTTAAGTGCATCTTTATCCAAATAAGAATTTTCTTTTACATAATTACAAACATCAGCTATATGAACATATAATAAATAATCTCAATTATCCTTAATTTTTATACTTATTGCATCATCTAAATCTTTTGCATCTTCTCAATCAATAGTAAAAGTCAAAAGTTTTGTTAAATCTATTCTATTTTTTCTTTCTTTAAAAGAAATTTTATTATTAAATTTTTCTAATTCTTTTTTTACTTCATAACTAAATCATTCTAAAAAACCTGACTCTAAAATAATAGAATCTAAGTCTATATTATCATTATCTTTTTTTCATAGTATTTTTACTACTTTTCATTCTGGTCTTCTTCAACTCCAAGAAATAATTCTAACTCAAACAATATCATTATTTACGGCTCAAAACAGATTTTTATTAGCTATAAAAATATCTTTATTTAATAATTTTTCTTTTAAAATTACAAATCAAAAATTATTTCATTTAATAATTTTAATCTTTCAAATAAATATATTATCTGCTCTTTTAATTATTTTCTTTACTACTGCCTCTGTTTTTCATCTAAAAATTTTAACTTCTGCCAAAACCTCATCTCAACTAATAGCTCCATTTCTATTAAAAGAAAAGACATAATATCATTTTTTTTCTCATTCAACATCAATAAATCAATAATCTCATACTTTATTATGATTATAAACTCATCTTATTGTTTTTTTTGGTTCATAATTTTTCATCAAATTTACTTTATTTTGTTAATAGCTAATTTAAGAAATATTTGAAAAAACTCACATCTATAAAAAATATTCTTTTTGCTAATAATATTATTATAATTAAATTTTGCAATTTAAAAGTTTTATATATAATCTATAAGAATTTTTTATGGGGCTTTTTTTATTAAGAGCTCCACCATATGCCCAGATGGTGAAATTGGTAGACACAGGGGACTCAAAATCCCCCGACTTCGGTCATGAGGGTTCAATTCCCTCTTTGGGCACCAAAAAAAATTATAAAAAAAGACTAAAAACTCAAATTTTTAGTCTTTTTTTAGTTAATCAATAAAAGTATTTAGTTTATCTTCAAGTTTTAGAAGCTTTTCTTTTGCTGAATTTTTCTTCTCCATTTCAGATCTTACCAAATCTTTTGGAGCATTTCTTACAAAACTTTCATTAAGTAATTTCTTATCAAGAATTGCAATATATTCTTTAGTATCAATTATCAAGTTTTTTAACCTATCTACTTCTTTTTCTATATCAAGAGCATTAGAAGTATCAACATAAACTTCAACTCAAGCTTTAATTACTCAAAAAGCTAAATTTATATCTGTAACTTTTTTTGAAGTAATTTCTATTGTCTCAGCCTTTACTATTCATCAAATCAAATCCAAAACTTCAGAAATTATTTCCTTATTTTTATTTTTTGCATAAATTTGTACTCAAATAGTTTTATTAGGCATTATATTATTCTCTGCCCTAAGGTTTCTAATAGTTTTTATTATATCTAATATTAAATGATTTTGTTTTTCTATATCAAGGTTTCTTTCTATATTAACATTTCACCAATCAGAAATAATTAACTCTCAAGTAAATCATAATTTAGAATATATCTCCTCAGTTACAAAAGGAATATATGGATGCCATAATTTAAGCAATTTATTTATAACAAAACTTATAACTTCTTCATGATACTTTGAACTATCTTTAGTTAACTTAAATACTTCTATATAATAATCACAAAATTCATTTCTTGTAAAAACTTGTAATTCTTGTCAAATATCTGAAAAACTATATTTTTCCATTCAAGAAGTAACTTCATCTGATAAATACTTGATTCTACTTAAAATCCATTTTTCATGAAACATAAGTTCATCATAATGTTTTATCAAAATTTTCTCAATATCATCAATATCAATTCAATCTAACTTTCAAGTTAAATTAGTTCACACAAATCTACTAGCATTCCATAATTTGTTAATAAATATCATATTATTCTCAACATTATCTTCATCAAATTTCAAATCATTTCAAGGAGTATTTCAAATTGACAATGTAAGCCTCAAAGCATCAGTTCAATATTTATCTATCATTTCAATTGGGTCAACTCAGTTTCATAATGACTTACTCATTTTTCTTCAAATTTTATCTCTAACTAATCAATGAAAATATATCTTTTTAAAAGGGGCTTTTCATGTAAACTCATATCAAAATAGCAACATTCTAATTACCCAAAAAAATATTATATCATGTCATGTTTCTAAAACTGAAGCAGGATAAAATTGTTTAAATAAATCTGGTTGCTCAGCTCCCCACATATCATAATCAAGTATAGCAAATGGCCATAAAGCAGAAGAAAACCAAGTATCTAATGAATCTAAATCTCTTTTTAACTCTATATCTTCTTTCTTATAAAATTCTCTTGCTTGCTCATAAGCTTTTTCTTCAGTTTCGGCACAAAATATGTGTTCATCTGGTCAATACCATACTGGTATTTGATGTCACCAAATAAGTTGCCTACTTATACACCAGTCTCTTAAATTAAATATCCAATCTTCAAATATTTTATTAAATCTCTTTGGTATTATCTCAAAATCCTTTTTTCTATAACCAGATATTACTTTCTTAACAATTGGTTCAATTTTAACAAACCATTGTGTTGAAATTATTGTTTCTATTTTTGCATGACTTCTATCTCAATATCAAACTTTTGAAATATGAGGCTTAATATCAACTAAATTTCATTTTGATTTAAGTAATTCTACTATATTTTCTCTAGCAGTTTTAAAATCTTGACCAGCAAAAATTCAAGCTACTTTTGTCATTTTACCGTCCTTTCATATTACTATTTTGTTTAATGGCAAATTATGTCTTTTTGCTACTTGAAAATCATTTTGATCATGGGCAGGAGTAATTTTTACTGCTCCTGTTCCAAATTCCATATCAACCATTTCATCACCTATAAGATCAATCTCAATATTAACAATTGGAAGGATTAATTTTTTTCAAAGTTTCAAAAGTTTTTTATATCTTTTATCTTTAGGATTAACTGCTACAGCGACATCTCAAAGCATTGTTTCTGGCCTAGTTGTTGCTACTATCACTTCTTTATCTGTTCAAGCTACAAAATAAGTAATGTAATACATTTTTCATTCTTCTTCTTTGTATATTACTTCTTGATCAGAAACAACTGTATCTAATACAGGGTCATAATTAACCATGTATTCACCTCTGTAAATAAGACCTTTTTTATACAAATCACAAAAAGCTTTATTTACTCTTTTATTCATATCTGGGTCTAGTGTAAACTTCTCTTTTGTCCAATCACAACTAGTTCACATTTTTCTAAACTGATTTTGTATTTGACTTCCATAAGTATCATTCCAATCATAACATTCTTTTAAGAAATCTCAGCGAGACATAGTATGTTTACTTTTTCATTCACTTGCCAACTTCTCTTCAACTTTTATTTGTGTAGAAATACCTGCATGATCTGTTCAAGGTATCATCAAAGTGCTATCTCATTTCATTCTATGATACCTAACCATTATATCTTCTAAGGTTAACATAGAAGAATGACCAACATGGAGTTTTGATGTTACATTTGGAGGCGGCATTGGGATATAAAACTGTTCTCAAGTTTTAGAATCTCTTGGTTTAAATTTACCGCTTTCTTCCCAATTTTTATAAAGTTTTTCTTCAAAATCTTTTGGATTATACTTTTTTTGAAAATTTGTTTTCATTTAATGTTTTTAGTTAAAAATATATAATAATTGCCTGTTATTTAATTTTTAACTGACTCGCACATAATAATATGTTGTCATATTATTTCATATTAATAAAAAATAAGCTTTTTACATTATAGTAAAAAGCTCTAAGATTCAAAATTTATTTAAATTATATAATAATATAATTATAAAAAAATGGTATAAATAAAAAACTAACTATTTATTTTATGTGTTAAATACATTTTTAACTAAATTCTTATTATCAAATGAGAATTTATAATTTTCTAAATACCTAACTATTGAATAAAAAATACTCCATGCATCACTATTATCATAAAAAAAACTATTTCATTCATTTTTCATTGGATTAAATTCTTTTAAAATACTTCTCATATAATTTTTTTCTGGGATAATCGGAACTATACCTTTTTTTAAATAATTATCTATTCAAACTACATTATTATCTGTCACTATAAAATCAAATCAAGAGTTAATTTCGTCACTTTCAGAAAATACTATATTATTTGCATCAATATCAAAATTATTTTTTGTATATACAACAAAATTGACAGGAAGAGCTCTACATCAAACTAGAAGTTGCTCCAAAACATTAATATCACTAATAAGTATAATTCAAAGAGCCTTATTCTTTTTTAAAAAATTATAATTTTCTTTTATTAACCTAGAATTTAATTTTTTTTCTTTTAAAAGTTGAGATATGTTCATTAATACCAAAAGTTACTTTAAATATTATTCTTTATACAAAAATAATTCTACCATACTAATCAAACAAAAATCAAATAAAATAAATTGACAAAACAGATATAAAATGCAAAATGATTAAAAATAAAATTTAAAAAATTAAAATTAATGAAGGATTACTGGAAAAAAGAAGCTGAAAAATGAAAAATGTGTTTTCTAGCACCAATGGATTGATATTGAGATAGTGCTTACAGACAGACTATGAAAAAAATTTCTCCTCATATATATTGTATAAGTGAATTTTATAGTGCTGATTGACTTGTATATTCTAAATTTTTAGCAGATAGTGTTTTACCACATACTGATATAGAAAAACCATTGGTTATACAAATTTTTTGAAAAGATCCTGAGAATTTTGCAAAAGCAGCAAAAATAATAGAAAACTATAATGTAGTTTGAATAGATGTAAATATGTGATGTCCAGCAAAAAAAGTCATAAGAAGTGGTCATTGAAGTAGTTTATTCATAAATCAAGATACTGCTTTCAAAATTATTGAAGAATTAAACAAAGCAACAAAACTCCCAATTTCAGTAAAAACAAGATTAAGTTTTGATTGAAACCAAAGTTTGATTAAATTTGCAAAATGATTAGAAAATGCTTGAGCAAGTTTATTAACAATTCATTGAAGAACAGCTAAACAAGGCTATACTTGAAAAGCAAATTTTGAGAATATTTATGAATTAAAAAATCATATAAGTATACCTATTATATGTAATTGAGACATAACAAATTATGATGATGGAATGAAAAAAGTAAAAAATCTGGATTGATTTATGATAGGTAGATGAAGTTTTTGAAATCCATGGTGTTTTTTACCATGAGAAAATAATCCACCCTTATCTGAAATATTAAATATAATGGAATTTCATGCAACAAAACTAGTAGAAACAAAATGAGAAAGGAAATGAAGTCTTGAAATAAGAAAACATTTAGTTCAATACCTAAAAAACTTCCCTTGAGTAAAAAAATATAGAAAAAAATTAGTTACAACAGAAAGTATAGAAAATAGTTTAGAAGTAATTAATGAAATAAGAAATGAGTTTAAAGATTCTTTAAACAAAAAACCTAGTGATATTGTGTAAAAGGAGTGAAATAAATAAATTAACTTTGAGACAAATTTGAAAAGTTTTATAATATGATAAAATATACTAGATAATTATTAAATATGGAAAATAAAATAACATTCTCAGATGCAATAGAAATGGTAATGAAAAATAATTGATATTATGCCCCTCTTTCTTTAATTTATAAAGAATTTTCAAAATATAGAGAGAAAAGTTGAAAAACTCCTGATAAAACTATTCAAGAAAGAGTTCAAAGAGATAAAAGGTTTTCTAAAATATGATTCTGAGTTTATGCACTAACTGATTTTTTAGATAAATTACCAAAAGAAAAGGAAGTAAAAACAGAAAAAGATAAAATTGAAAGAATGCATTCAAGAGTTCAATGAATGTTAATAGAAATATGAAATATGAATTGATTTGATACTTATACTCCAGATATTAATTGAATTTTTGATAATAAAGAAATATGAAAATTAACCACTATAAAAAAAATTCCTCCATTTACATATGATAATATAATTAATAATTCAATTAGGTTTGTTGATGTAATATGGTTTAATGAAAGATGATTTCCAGCAAAATTAATCGAAGTAGAAAACTCTACAGATTTTAGAGCAGGTTTTATTAAAATGAATGAAATTCAAGATTTTAGAACAGATTTCTTATTTATAGCACCTGAAACTAGAAGGTCTAAATTTGATATTGAAAGAAAAAAAATAGCTTTTAAGAATATAAAAGAAAGATGTTTTTTTGAAACATATGATTTTGTAGAAAAATGGTATAAAAATCAAATAGAATGAAAAAAATATAATTTATTTATATAAAACTCTACTTATATTCTGTAGATTTTTTATTAGAATTTTATAAAATAATCTATTGTTTAATATATGAGATTATTTTATGAACTACATAGGCTCAAAAAAATCTTTGTTAGAATTTATAGAAAAATCTATAAATTCTGTTGTTTCAGAAAAAAATTATACTTTTTCTGATCTTTTTGCTGGGACTTGAATAGTTTGAAGATATTTTAAAGAAAAATGACATAGTGTTATAGTTAATGACTTACAATATTATAGTTTTGTACTTAATAGAAATTATATATGAAACTATACAGATTTGTATTTTACTTGATTACTTAGTGAAATTCCTGAATTGTTAGTTGGAGATGTAAATACTTATAAAAAAATAGTTATTAACTATTTAAATAAATTACCAAATAAAAAAGGTTTTATTTATAAAAATTATTCTGCTTGATGAACTAAATGAAAGGAGTATGAAAGAATGTATTTTAGTGATGAAAACGCAATGAAATGCGATGCAATTAGATTTAAAATAGAGAAATGGAAAAAAGAAAATAAAGTTACAGAAAATGAATATTACTTTTTACTTGCAAGCTTAATTGAATCTATTGATAAAGTTGCAAATACAGCTAGTGTGTATGGTGCATTTTTAAAAAAATTAAAATGCTCAGCTAAAAAAACTATGATTTTAAAACCTGCAGATTTTTATTTAAATAATAACAAACATATAGTTTATAATTCAGATATAAATGAATTAATAAAACATACTTCTCATGATGTTGTATACTTAGATCCACCATATAACGCAAGACAATATTCAGGAAATTATCATATTTTGGAAACTATTGCAAAATATGATAATCCAAAAATAAAGTGAAAAACTTGAATGAGAAATTGTGAAAAACAAAAATCAGATTATTGTAAAAAAGCTGAAGTAAAAAAATCATTTAGAGAATTAATTCAAAACATAGATGCTAAATATGTTTTTTTAAGCTATAATTGTGAAGGCCTGATGAGTTTTGATGATATTAAAAAAATTATGTCTGAAAGGTGAAAATATTGAGTTTTTACAAAAAAATACAAAAGATTCAAAGCCGATAAAACTGAGGCAAGAAATCATAAAAAAGATAGTGTAACTGAATATTTACATTATGTTGTTATAAAATAAAATTATTTTTAATTTTATTTTACTAAAATTATTTTTTTTATATAATACCCCGGTGCCTTAACTTTATAAATAAAATTAAAAATGAAAAAAATAACCTTATTAATGATTTTTTGATTACTTTTAACTAGCTGTACTCAAAATGAAATTAAAAACAATGACAATTGAATAAAAAATAGAGAAAATGTACCAAATTGTTCAGATATGCCAAAATGATATAGCTGACAATGTGCTAATAATACAAATAATTCTAAAGATACAACTAACCAAAATGAAAATATGAAAACAAATTATCAAACACAAGCTCCAAAATCTTGAGATATAATAGCTGTAATGAAAACAACAAATGGAACAATAAAAATTAAATTGTTTATCAAAGATGTTCCTAGTGTTGTAAATAATTTTATATGACTAGCAAATAAATGATATTATAACTGAGTTACATTTCATAGGGTAATAAATAACTTTATGATACAATGAGGAGACCCAGAATGAACTTGAATGTGATGAGAAAGTATTTATTGAAAAAAATTTGATGATGAATTTAGTGATAAATTATCAAATATAAAAGGTTCTATATCTATGGCAAATGCCTGACCGAATACAAATTGAAGTCAATTTTTCATAAATCAAGTAGATAATACAGGTTTAGATTTCAATAAAGAGCCTTCCACTAGTAAACATGCTGTTTTCTGACAAGTTTATGAAGGAATGGAAAATGTTAATAAAATTGCAAAAGTAAAAGTATGAGCAAATGACAAACCTGAAAAAGATGTAAAAATTATTTCTCTTGAAATATTCAAATTAGATTGAACGAAAGAAGTTGAATATAAAATTAATGAAAAAGAAATAGTTGAAAAATATAATGAGAAAAAGAAAGAAAAATTAGAAGAAATGAAGAAAAAAGTTATCTCTGTATGAGACACTATTTCAGTTAATTATACTTGAAAATTAGAAGATTGAACAGTTTTTGATAGCTCTCTAAATCCATGAAGAACTCCCCTTGAATTTGAAGTATGAGCATGAAAAATGATAAAAGGATTTGATAATTGAGTTATTTGAATGAAAATCTGAGAAAAAAAGACTTTGACTTTATTACCAGCTGATGCTTATTGAGAATATGATGAAAATAAAACTCAAGATTTAAAAAAAGAAAGCCTAAAAAGCTTTGAAGATGCAGGTATTGAATTAGTCGCTTGAGCTGAATTACCAACTCCTCAATGAAAATTCAAAATCAAAAAAGTTGAAGGTGATATAGTTACAATAGATATAAATCATGAACTTGCTTGAAAAAAACTGATTTTTGATATTGAAATAGTTGAAATTAAATAAATCTAGTAATTTAAAATAGTTTGATATATATTAGAGAAAAAAAAATATATATATCAAGCTATTTTTTTTGTAACAAAAAAACTTATGTAGTAAACTAAATAATAGTATACAAATATAATTTTTTTTTATGAATAAAACAAAAACAAATATAGTAATAAAAACGTATATACAGAATATAGCAAACCAAGTAAAAACAATATATGAATATACCAAAGAAGAAAATATAAAATATACTAACAAACAAAAAATCAAATATATGAGCAGAAATATGTTCATTCATAAAGATAAGGTAGACTTTATAAACGAAATTAATTCCCTAAAACAAAAATCTATTTTATCTGAAGATTCTTATTCTCATTTAAGAGACCTAATTATGAAATTATCGGGTGAAAGTAATTTATTAGATACTCCTAAACAAAAAATAATTGAACTAGAAATTGCAAATAGAAAAATATTAGACTGGCAAAAATGGAAATTTGAATTAAGAAAAAAAGATTTAAAAGAAAGAACTAGATTAAAAATCTCAAATCTTTTTGAAAATTATGATAACTATATGTGGGAATGAAAGTTAGCAACATTCTCAGAATTAAGGAATTTATGAATAGCATTAGAAAAAAGAATATAATATGGCAGAAAAAGAACAATTAAATAATCCTGATTTATCAGAAAGAATTGATAAGGCAAAAGAAATAGTTTTAAATGCAATTGAAGATGCATTTTATGAGGTTGCTTCTGATACTGAAAAAGAATTATACGAAAAAGTAAAAGAATTATCCAAAATTAATGATAGGTTTTTTGATGAATCTATAAATATATTAATCAAACAAATAAAAAATTCTCCTTCTTGAAAACAAAGAGACTTATTAGAAAATCAAATAAATGAACTAAAAAAGATAAATAAACTATACAAAGAGTTTAAAAAAGTAAAAATGACTAGAAAAACTAATACAGAACTTAGTAGTTTATTTAATGAAGTATTAACTGAAATAAGAGATTTTAGAGAAATAGAAAATGAAAGAGAAGAAATAGAAGAAAAGTTTGAAAAAGAAAAAGAAAAGTTAAAAGATAAGGTAATTGATTGAAGTTATAGAGATTTAGTAGAAAAAAGCATTGATATAAAAGTCTTATATTTAGAAAGTATTAATGAAACTAAACAAATAGAAGATTTTTATAATCTCTTTACTATAGAATATATAAATTTATTAGATAAAAAGGGAAAATGAAAAGATTTTCCAGATGAATCAAACTTTAATGATTGACTAAATTTAAGTGAACCTGATTTAATATATATAGTTAATATTGTTATAAAAAAATTAGACTTAATAAACAAACAACCTGATTTTAATGAAATTGAATTCAGGATTAATTGATGAACAAAAATTATAAGTATCGATGAAATAATAAATAAAGAAAAAGAAGAAAATAATAAAGAAAAATTAAAAACTGAAATTATAAAAGATTATTTTTCTTTAATTGATCTTTTTAAAAAAAATGATTTTAAATGACTATATTCTGGGATAAATAATTCATTATCTAAAGATTGAAAAGATTCAATAGAATTATTTAGAAAAAAAACTATATCATTTTCAAGAGAAGAAGTGTTTACTCTACTAAAAGATGCTTATAAAAAAGATTCTTGAAATAAAGAAAATTTATTTTTATTAGTTCCATTTCTAGAAATATACTGATTGTGAAAAGAAACGCTTAAAACACTAGATTATTGACTAGAAAACTATATTTTATGAGGAATAGTAACTCTCCCAGATGAAAAAAGAAAATATAAAAAAATAAAATTTACTAAAGAATTCATTGAAAAAAATAAAAATACAATGTTAGAAAACCTAAAAGTATTCTTTTCATATTTAATGGTGATAGAAACAAGTTGATGAAGATTAGATATGGAAAGTTCAGCTTGAGCAAAATGAGTTGTGCAATTTATGGACTGATATAAAAACTGAAAAAAAATAAAAAATTGACAATGGTCATTCAAAACTGCACTAAATAGAGCAAAGAATTTTTGGTGAAAAGACAAACCAAATTATATTAGTGAAGCAGAAAAATGGTGATGAAGAATTAAAGTTGATGAATTCTGACCTGACAAACAATTATCAATATGGATTTCAGATGCAATTATGAGAGAAAAAACAAAACCCGAATTACTTATGTGAATACTATTATGAAATGTGTGGTCAGCTAAAGAATACTATAAAAAAAAGCACAATACAGAAAAATGAAAAGAAGTTAGTGATGTAGTAAAAAAAAGAACAAGATTTTTTTCTAAAAGATTTATACAAATTAAATAAAATTGCAAAAATAAGTTTTTCTCTTAAACTCTCTTAATGTTTAATATTAAGAGAGTTTATTTATGAAAAAATGAGAAATAATAAAAAATGTAGAGATTGAAAAGCTTGTTTTTGGTTGAAAATGATTTGCAAAACTTAAATCAGAAAATATTGATGATAATTGAAAAACTATTTTCATAACTTGATGAGCTATACCTTGATCAATAGTAAATTTAAAAGTATTAAAAAAAAGAAAAGATTATTTAGAAACCCAAATAGTTGATATAATCAAAAAATCTAATATAGAAAAAAAACATCCAAATAATATATATTGAGAGTGCTGATGATGTAAATGGGTAAATATTCCATATGAAAATCAGTTAGAAATAAAAGAAAATCAAGTTAAAGAAAGTTTTTTTCATATAAAGAAATTTCAAGAAGATATAAATATACAAAGTATAATCCCCTCTCCTATAATTGATTGATACAGAAATAAAGTAGAATTTAGTTTTGGTAAATATATATCACATAAAGAAAATAAACAAGAGCATTTTAATGTCTGATTTCATAAACAGTGAAGTTTTAGTCAAATAGAAGATTTTGACTGATGTATATTAACTGATGAATTAACTAATAAAATTTATAAGGAAATTAAAGATTTTGCAAAACAAAGTTGATTACCTGTATATGATCAAAAACCTCAAATATGATTTTTTAGACATATTTTAATTAGAAGAACATTTTTTTCTAATGAAATTATGATTGTACTTTGATATAATCCTGATTATAACGAATGAAAATATGAATTAAATAAAATTCAAGATTTTCTAAAAAACCTTCCAAATAAATATAATGAAATAAAATCTATATATTTAAGTCCAAATTGAAATAAAGCTGATGTAGCAATTTGAGAATTAGATCTTATATATTGAACAAAATCTATAAAAGAAAATTTATTATGACTAAATTTTGATATCTCACCAAAAAGTTTTTTCCAAACAAATTCTCTATGAGCAGATAAGCTATATTCAAAAGTTATAGAACTGGCAAACAAAGAAAAATTAAAAGATTATACTGTACTTGATTTATATGCTGGAACATGAACTATATGAATGTTTTTTTCTAATTTGTGAGCCAAAAAAGTATATAGCATAGAACTTTCAACTCAAGCTAGTGAAGATTGAAAGAAAAATGCAAAAACAAATTCTTTAAATAATATAGAATTTATAAATTCAAAAGTAGAAGATTTTTTAACTAAATATTTAGAAGAAAAGAAAAAAGCAGATTTATTAATAATTGATCCTCCTAGAGCCTGAATAAATCCAAAAGCATTACCCAACATATTAAAATTCAAGACAAATCAAATAATATATGTTAGTTGTAATCCTGCTACCCTATCAAGAGACTTATGATTCATTATACAAAATAGTGACTACAAAATAGAAACTGTAGTCCCAGTTGATATGTTTCCTCATACTCACCACATTGAAACAATCGTAAGTTTGATTAGAAAGTAAAAAGTTAGATAAACTTATAAAGAACTAATAACCATTATCTTTTTTTTACTTTATTATAACTTTCACCATAAAAATTACTAAAACTAAACTCTCACTTCAAATTATTTCATAGCTTCCTTGAATAAGCAATTGATATAATTATAAACAATATTCAAATAATCAAAAGTGCTGCTACTCTAGCAATTGCATTATCAAATCAAGACCATATATCAAGTAAGAATATTTTACCTGCTGTTAAAGAAAGTAAATAAAGTCAAAGTGTTCTGTACTTTAAAATATTCTTTTGCAAACCATAAAAAATAAATATAGCAGATAACAATCACCAATAAATTGTTACAAAGAATGTTGAAGAGAAAATATCAAAAACATATATAGAAGTAATTATTAATAAGTATATACTATATGAAATATTAATTGTAATATTTAAAACTTTTTCTTTATTAAAATAATTCCATATATATACAGAAAATCAAAGTATAACAGTTGATATATATTGCAAAATCCTTAAATAACCTTTTTCAGAACTATCAATTAAACTAATTATATGTTCTGAATTAAAAATATGTATTAAAAAGAAGGCAATTAGAGAAAATTCAAAAAATCTTCTTAATAATCAAGAATTAAAAAAAGAATAAGTCCAAGAAAGTACAGTTAGAAAAATTGATATTCATAAAATACTCCATCAATGATGAGTGTTTGGTATTATTGTTTTAAGCAATAATCATAAAACTGATATTCCTATTATATGAAATATATCGTGAGAAATAATTTTATAATATTTCTTACTATAAAATTTATCCAAAAATTTTAAATTAAAAACAAAAAATACAAATATTATAGTAAATGGTACCAAGAACCAAAAATCCTTTGCTTTAACAACATCAAGTAAAGTAAATAAATTTAATACTCATATTGCAAAAAGAACCAATCATGCTACATATATTTTCTTTTCTTTTATTTTTGAGAAGAAATAGAAAAGTATAGTTGCCTCAAACAACCAAACCATAGAAACTACCTCTTTAACATTAGAAAATACTAATGCTATTGCAAATGAAAATAATGAAATTGAAATTCATAAATATAATAAAACTGTATTTTTATTAGCTCAGTCTATAGATTTCTCAGATTTAATAACATCTATTCATATCTTTTTTATCATTAAAAATGATAAAATAAAATATATTATTGCCAAAAACATAAATGCTAATCAAGTTTCAACTCAAGGGAAATATTCTACTCAATACCTAAATAATTCTATTCATATAAAAACAATTCATGCTACACTTCAAAAAAGTAAATTTTTAAAAGTAGATTTTTCAGAAATAATATTTTTATTTATAAAAGGCAGTATCCAATTTGATAATGCAAAAATAATTATTGCTATAACACTAAGATAAATTTGTATTTTACTATCAACACATGAAATATCTCAATTCACACAAGCTAATCTTGAATATCAAGTTTCTAATATTGGAAATAAAATAAATACAGAAAATAAAGTTCAGATAGCATACAAAAACTCTAAATCTTTTTTTCTTGATAATGAATATGACGATAATAAGAAAATAAATGAAGCTATAAGCACTGTTATAAATTTAATATTTGATAATTCTATTTGAGCAGTTGATATTCACAAATATCAATTAGTTAAAACAATAAAAATTCATAAAACAACAAAAAAGAAATATTTAAAAAATACTGAGATTTCATTTTTTATAAATAAAAATGCTCAAATATATGCAAGAACAATTGACAATAATAAAAATGGGATAAAAGAAATGAGATTACTTCACCAAATAAAAATCAATCAAAAAACTATCAAAACTGGAAATATAAATATTTGATATAAAAGTGTTGTTCAAAAAGATAACAAATAAAATATTCATATCATAAAGAAAAGTATTATAACTGCCATATAAGATATAGAAGCACTAAGCATAGAAACTACATCTCATCATCATCAAAACAAC